>SL_3KL_010_SEDDRAFT_10004192_pt1 | contig 13030 bp, 12 predicted proteins | sample SodLakKL_010_SED_2_FD_10381 | JGI IMG/M metagenome (IMG submission 10381)
CTTATTGAACGACTGGAAGTAACGGGCATCGGTCAATATGACAGTCACATGCACAACGTGTTCGGTATCATACCCGGCCTCGCGCATAATCTCCAGGCAGTTGTCAATGGCAAGCCGGGATTGCTCTATGATACCTCCTTCCACAATCTCACCGTCTTTCATGGGGGTTTGTCCGGAGACATACAGCCAGCCGCCGGCAGCTACTGAGCGTGAAAAGGGGAGGTGCTGTCCGCCGGTGCCAACACCACCTTCCGCACCAAAACGTTTTATTGACATAGTTACTTTGATCAGGTTTGGGTCAGTTGTTGATTGCAATATATGTGTTCATGAAACGAAGAGAAAGCCTCTTCAGGGAACCGGCTGGTGTTGTTGAAATCGTAAGACGATCGTTTCAATTAGCCACATGAATATCCTTTAACCGAAGCTGAAGTGATCTTTTGTTATTCCAGTAATTCTCTTCGATCACATAGGCCACATCGACCCGGCAGTCTTTTGATTTTCTTACTGCCGGCATAAATTCATGCATATTAAATCCGATTGCATCAAATATGCCCGACCCGTTTTGCCTGATCTTCATCTTCAGATGGCCTTTTCCGACAATGGCCGGATCTCCGAAGATATCGACATTTTCACTGACAAAGACCGGCCTTAAATTCCCGGGGCCGAATGGTTCAAACTGGCTCAGCAGTTTCCAGAACTTCATATCAACATGGCTCAGGTCCATTTTGGAATCGATCATTAACTCCGGTTTGAAATCGTTCTCCTGGAGTTTTTGAAACGCGATCTGGTTTATTCGTTTCCGGAATTCAGCCAGGTTTTCTTTCTCCATGGTTAAACCCGCAGCAAACTCATGGCCGCCGAATTGTTCAAGCAGATCTTCACACTCCTTGAGTGCATCATAAATATTGAACCCTTTTACGGATCGTGCCGACCCTTTGATTTTACCTTCCACTGTACTGAGCATGATTGCAGGACGATAATAGGTATCAACAAGCCGGGATGCTACAATACCAATCACACCGAGGTTCCAGTCAGGATGGTGTAATACCATTGAGGATAGCTCCTCCATATCAAATTTGCTGTCGAGCATCGCCAATGCTTCATCCATTGTCCGCCTGTCGGTCTCACGGCGTTTATCATTAATCGTTTCAAGCTGGCTGGCAATACGGCCGGCAGTTTCTTCCGAATCAGAAATCATTAGCTCCACTGCTACGGCTGCATCACCCATCCTGCCGGCTGCATTGATCCTGGGGCCGATTGAGAAGACGATAGTGGATGTTGTTACTTTTTCTGCACTATTGTTCTTCTGAACGAGGTCAATAAGTGCTTTGATCCCCGGTCGTGGTTTCTCGTTAATCAGTTCAAGGCCTTTCCGCATTAAGACACGGTTTTCATCAATAATGGGTACGATATCTGAGGCGATTGATATGGCAATCAGGTCGAGATATTCATACGATTTATCAATTCCCAGGCCAAGTTTGCTGATTGTTGCCTGGATCAGCTTAAAACCGACGCCGGCTCCGGAAAGCCCGTCAAATGGGTAATTGCAATCTGAACGTTTCGGATCCAGTACAGCTATACATTCAGGCAGTTTGTCACCAACTGTGTGATGGTCACAGATGATCAGGTCAATACCCAACTCCCTGGCCTGCCTGGCTTCCTTAACTGCTGTAATGCCGCAGTCTACAGATACGATAAGTGAAGCACCGATCTCAGAAGCGTATTTCACACCCTCCGGGTTGATACCGTAACCCTCTTTGAAACGGTGGGGAATATAATAAGTGGCATCCAGGCCAAAATTTTTTAGAAATAAGAGCAGGGATGCTGTTGCCGTGGTTCCATCTACATCATAATCGCCGTAAACCAGTACTTTTTCATGGTTACAGACAGCAGATGCAAGCCGTCGGGAGGCTTTGTCCATATCCTTCATCAGAAATGGATCGTGAAGGTGGTCAATATCAGGCCGGAAAAACGTTTTCGCATCATAAAATGTGTTCACATCTCTCAGTGAAAGCAAACGTGCGATCACCGGCGGAACGCCCAACTGATCTTCCAGGACAGAGGCAGACTCCTCCTGTTCAGGTTTCGAGTAGACCCATCGGAATGACATTAATATTATCAGGTTTTGTTATCATTTAACAGGTCCGCAGGGGTCAACCTATACGGCCAGAAACGTATTAAGCAGGATCATCAGTAATCTTGAAACTGATGATAACCTGAATCAACCGACCATCTTAAGATTCTCTCCATACGATCCTTTCGGCCCACAGAGAGAAGGTTCTGTGATCGGGATCAAAAAACATTGTCAGGTTTACCCGCTCTTCTGTTAAAGATAAAAGACTCACGCAATTTTTCACCTCTTCAGGCAAGATAATTTCATTTTTTACAAAATTGCCCTCTATTTGTCGGTTGATTGCAAGCAGATTAAATTTCTATATTGATGGAAGCGGTTCCATATCCGGTAATATCATTGTTAACCGATCTCATTTTCATGGATAAAACGTCAGTTGTTCGTCAGAAGAAAGAAGTAACCGATACACATTTTCCTCTCTTTAACCAGCTTGAATCGAAAGATCATGAGCAGGTGATTCTCTGTTCCGATCCCGAATCCGGATTGCGTGCAATTATAGCGATCCACAGTACAGTTTTGGGGCCGTCACTTGGCGGTGTCAGAATGTGGCCGTATGAAAATGAAGCTGCGGCATTGCGTGATGTGCTCCGGTTATCGAGGGGGATGACATATAAAGCAGCGATATCCGGGCTGAACCTGGGAGGAGGTAAGGCTGTGATCATTGGTGATCCGGGCAGGGATAAACAGGAACCGCTCTTCAGGGCATTTGGCCGTTATGTTGATGGCCTTGGCGGCAGATATCTGACTGCTGAGGATGTGGGTATGACTGTACGTGAAATGGAGTGGATTCATTCGGAAACGAAGTATGTGACAGGTATCCCTGTGGCTTTGGGCGGCAGCGGAAATCCGTCACCTGTCACAGCTTTTGGTGTCTACATGGGGATTAAAGCGTGTGCAAACAAAGCATATGGCAACGACTCCCTTGAAGGGAAGCGAATTGCTATTCAGGGGGCAGGACAGGTGGGTTCACATCTTGCCGAATATCTGCACAAAGAGAGTGCTGAACTTTTTGTCTCTGATATCTATGAAGAAAAAGCTGCAAAGGTAGCCAGGGTTAATCATGCAACGGTTGTTGATACGGACGAGATTTATGGACTGGATGTCGATATTTTCAGTCCGTGCGCACTTGGCGGAGTGATCAATGATGATACCATCAGTATAATTAAAGCTGATATCATTGCAGGTGGAGCGAATAATGTACTGGAAGTTGAAGAAGAGCACGGCGTGATGCTCAGTGATATGAATATTCTGTATGCCCCGGATTATGTAATCAATGCAGGAGGGGTTATCAACCTGGCCGGAGAACTGGAGGGGTATGACAGCGAGAGGGCCCACAACCGGGCCGCCGGTATCTACGACAAGCTGCTTGATATATTCAGTTATGCTGAAAATCACAACCTGCCAACACATCTTGCAGCAAATCATCTTGCTGAAGAACGAATCCGTGCAATTGGCCGGATCGATTCCATTTACTCATCAAGCAGCCATTTTTCAAAAAGAAAAGGGGAGGTTTATTTGAGGAACCGGGGTTGATTATGGATAGAATTCGAAATACATGGTCGTTGATGAAAAGTTCTTTTGCTGTATTGAAACAGGAAAAAAAGCTGCTTTTATTTCCACTGTTTTCAGGAGTCTGCACGGTCATCATTTTGCTTTCTTTTTTCTTTCCGCTCCTGATTTTTGAAAGCAGCTGGGTGGATTCGCTGAAAACCGGTATTCCGGATACGGCTTTTTATGTTCTTATTTTCATCTTCTACTTCTTGAATTATTTCATTATGATCTTTTTTAATGCGGCTGCGGTTGTTTCGGCTATATATGTGATGCAGGGGGGCACGCCATCGATATCACAAGCACTGAATATGGTCATGAAAAGAATCGGCCCGCTTACCGGGTGGGCACTGATTGCTGCCACAGTCGGCCTGATCATCAATACTCTTGAAAATCAATCGGATAAATTTGGAAGCCTGTTTACCGGGATTTTGGGTTTGAGCTGGACGGTTGTCAGTTTTCTGGTATTGCCTATTCTTGTCATTGAAAAAAAAGGCCCGGTCGACTCACTTAAAGAATCGGCCAGAATGTTGAAAAATTCGTGGGGTGAGCAGTTACTCGGGCATTTTAGTTTTGGATTGTTTTTTTTCCTGTTGATGATCCCCGGTATTGTATTTGTTGGTTTTATGTTTGCCACAGGTGAAGCGATTGGATTTTTGGCCCTGGGTATGTTTATACTCTATACAACTTGCCTGGCGATGATCCAGTGGATTCTGCAATCTATATACATGGGCGCCGTTTATATGTATGTAAGAGATGATCGTATACCGGATAACTTCTCAGTCTCTCAAATCAGCCGGTCAATGCACTGATCAAATAAATGATTTCATAATTCGTTAATTTTCCTGGCTAAATTATTTACTCCAAAAAGCAGAATCATCACGGATAATCACTTATGTCGCTCAAGGAATCGTTTAAATTCAAAGACAGGTTAATCAAGGGAATTTCACCTGAGGGATATTTCAGGATTTCAGTAGTTAAAACTACGGAAGTTGTCCGGACTGCACGAGGCAGGCATCAATTATCTCTGATTAATACCCTGTTGCTTGGCCGGACACTGACAGCTTCCATGCTGCTGGCATCGGAGTTAAAAGGGGAAGAAAGATTACGATTAAGACTCGAAGGAAATGGCCCGGTGGGAATGCTGACTGGAGAAGCTAACCGGGCAGGAGAGATTCGCGGCTATTCACAACATCCGCAGGCAGAACTCGATTATTCAGCCCCGGATTCATCCATCGGTGACGGCCTGGGCATTGGCCTGCTTACCGTGTCGAAAACGCTCTATAATGAAGCAGAGCCTCAAAAAAGTACTTTGCAATTACATAAGGGGGATATCACATCGGATGTGGCCCACTACCTGTTTCAGTCAGAACAGATTCCGTCGGCCATCCTGCTGGATATGAATATCGACAAAGAAGGTGAAGTGGTTCAGGCAGGTGGTTTGCTGGTTCAGCGCCTTCCAGGTGCTCCTGATGAGGTGATCGGGCATCTTCAGAACCGGCTCAAGTCGTTTGATAAGGTATCTGACCTGCTTGAGAAAGGAGAGTATATTGATGAAATCATGCAGAAAGCGGTTGAGCCATATCAAGTCAGGGAATTGGACAGGCAGCCGGTTCATTTCTTCTGCCGGTGTAACAGGGATCGGTTTTTATCAGCATTATCGATGCTGAATTATGATGATCTTCGTGATATGGAAGGAGAAAGCCAGGAGATGGTATGCCACTTTTGTAACAAAAAGATAAATGTGAGCCGGGGAGAGATTCAGTCACTGATCGAAACAGCCCAGGCAAAGATGAATTGATACCTGTTATCGGGAATTATTTCCTACTATACTGCAAATGAAGAGCCACACCCGCAGTTTTCACTGGCATTTGGATTGTCAAAAGTGAATCCGCGTGCATCAAGCCCGTCGGGGTAGTCAATCACAATTCCATCAAGGTACATCAGGTGTTTAGGATTGATTATAATTTCGATATCTTCACTGATATGTACGGTGTCTTCATCGTTTTTAAAGTCAAAACCCAACTTGTAATTCAACCCGGCACACCCGCCTCCTTCAACAGCGACACGCAGAAACAGATTGTCGTCGATATTTTCATTTTCACGAATTTTCCCGATTTGCTTTGCCGCCCTCGAAGTTAGCGTAACCGGTATTCCGTTACTTCTCTTTACAGGTTCATTGCGCTCCTCTTCCACCTCGTCGACATCAATTAACGACGAAATCACATCATCCAGATTGTCATCATGTACTTCCATATTCTAAAAGCTCTTACTGCTTAACAAAATTCAAATAAAACTTGTAACCAAACTAACTGTTACTTGTTTCTGTGCGAAAATGTAAAATACTCAACTTTATCCCTATATGACAAATTGAGAACTCCGGCACTGACCAGGTTAACCAGGATCCGGGATGACCGGTAGGTTGTGACATTGATCAGGTGAGAGTACTTCTCTACAGTTATTTCACCGTATTCGTTCAAAAAGCGGAAAAGTTTTCTTTCCTTTTCACCATACTCAAAAGTCACCCCTTCCCCTTTTGATTCATTTTTCATTACTTCAATTCGCTCATCACTTGCAAGGAGGCTCTCGTCCCGGTAACGTACAAATACATGGCGCTGCCGCTTCCCTCTGATGTAAACAGGCTTATTTTCTGCTTCAGGGACATTGACTACCAATACATCGACTTCGGCATAATGGATGAGTTCCATTGTAATGGATACTGCCGGAATGCAAATTTCGTGGGCAGCTTTGTGTAACAGGTATTCTTCTTCAAAATAATTTTGTATACCGTGAATTGATTTGTCATCATTAACCCCAATCAGGATTGTACCGCCATCACTGTTAGCAAAAGCAGAAATTTCCCTGGCGATCTTGTTTGCAGTCGGGGTTGTCTTTTTGAATTCAAGGTATCTGCCTTCCCCGGTCTGAATCAGGTTGTCCAGGTCTCTCGGGTGCATGGATGAGATTGTAATCGGGCCGTCTGTGTAATTCATCACTTTGCGAATCGTTTTTATTTATCATCTGAATGTCTGCCTGTAATGAGGATGCTGTATCGTGAAGACCACCGTCTAAATCATGATCTCCTCTTTAGCATTACGTGTCATCAGTTCATATAGTGCGTCGCCGGGTTCAACTTCCTGAAATAATACTTTATAAACTGCCTGGGTGATCGGCATTTCCACCCTGTTCCGTTCAGCCCATTGGTATACGGATCGAGCTGTTTTTATTCCTTCAGCTACCATGTTCATCCCATCGATTATCGTTTTGAGATTTTCACCCTGTCCGATCCTGTACCCGACATAACGATTTCGGCTGTGTCTGCTTGTACAGGTTACGATCAGGTCACCCATTCCGGTCAGGCCCGAAAAAGTATCTTGTGATGCCCCAAGCAGCATTCCCATCCGTTTCATCTCATGGAGGCCGCGGGTAATCAGTGCTGCTTTGGCATTGTCTCCGAGTTCTGCTCCGTCTACAATTCCGGCTGCAATAGCCATCACGTTTTTTACGGAACCACCGATTTCCACACCCACGATATCGTGATTCAGATAAACACGAAACATTGGGGTCATAAATGTATTCTGTATCGCTCTTGAGGTACTTTTTGAATAAGCTGCTGCTACTACGGTTGTTGGTTTAAAGTGCCCAACCTCTTCGGCATGGCTCGGCCCGTATAATACACCGATCTGATCGTCAATGATTTTTTCTTTCAGTACATCAGCAAGTACCTGCGACATTGTCATAAAAGTATCCTGCTCAATACCCTTAGATACGGTAACGATTACTTCGTTTCCGGTCAGATACTCCTTAATTTGTTCCGCAACTTCTCTTACTGCATGGGAGGGTGTTGCAATAACCACCATCTCTGCTCCCATTAGGGCATCCCTGAAGTCAGTTGTACATACAATTGTGTCGGGTAAATGTACATCCGAGAGATATGATGGGTTTACATGGTTCTCATTGATCCCTTCGGCAACTTCGGGCTCACGGGCCCATAAAATGACCTCATGCCCGCCTTTTGCGAGGATCAGGGAAAGTGCAGTGCCAAAACTGCCGGAACCGATAATGCTTATTTTTTTCACGCCGGGCTTTGATCTTCGTTAATACGTCCCTTTGAAGGTTTAAAAGAAGAAATTCTGTTCTCCGTACCGTTTAATAAACGTTTAATATTGCCATGATGTTTCGCTACAATTCCCAAAGCAAGTGCAGACGAAAAAATTACGACACTGATATCAATTGGCCAATTAAAATACCGGATCAGGATGATTTGTGAAATCGGGTAGATAATTGATGCGATCATAGAACCGAGTGAAACATAGCGGCTGGCAAGAATGACTGTAATAAAAATTACGACTGAAATACTGATTGAAAGGGGCTCAATTCCATATAACATACCGGCAGCGGTAGCAGCCCCCTTGCCGCCTTCAAATGAAGCGTAAAGCGGAAACATGTGGCCAACCACTGCAAATGTTCCGCATGTAATTTTTAAAAATGAGTCGGTCTCCCAAATTGCAGGCGCAACAGGCCCGCTTCCAATTAGATATGCAAGCTGGCTAATAACTGCTGTACATAAAAACCCTTTTAATAAATCAATCAGAAGTACAACAACACCGGCTTTCCAGCCAAGGATTCTGAATGTATTGGTTGCACCGGCGTTTCCACTGCCGTGATCTCGGATATCAATGCCTTTGTAAATCTTACCAACCCAAATGGAACTGGGAATCGATCCGATCAGGTAGGAAGCCAGTAAAACAGTAACTAATGCGAACATTGGAAGCGTTTCCGGATTTCATGAAATGCCAATATCGTCTGATAATAATGAATAAAGATTGATGAAGCGAATCTGCTTTCAGGCTTTTGCTGAATCAGACATGCCTTTCCGCATGATATGACGACCTGACCAGTGGGCCGCTTTCCACATGGCCGATTCCAAGTTCTTCACCAATCTCTTTATACTCCGCAAACTGGTCGGGGTGAATCCATTCTACAACCGGATGGTGCATTTTTGTAGGCTGCATATATTGTCCGATGGTAAGTACATCCACTTCGTGATCCACACAATCTTTCATCAACTGAAACACTTCTTCAGGGGTTTCGCCAAGGCCAACCATAATGCCAGTTTTACTTTTCAGGCCCTGATCCTTGCACCTTTGCAGAAGTTCAAGTGATCGTTCGTATTTTGCCTGGGGACGTACCGGACGATAGAGCCGGGGTACGGTTTCAAGGTTGTGACTCAGTACATCTGGCGGAGTATCAATAACGATTTGTAAAGCATCCCATACTCCGCGAAAATCGGGGATGAGAGATTCGATGGTTACTCCGGGAATTACCTCCCGCAACACTTTATGGCATTCTGCAAATATTGGAGCTCCGCCATCTTTGCGTTCATCCCGATTCACTGAGGTCAGGACTACATGCCTGAGCCCCATTTTTTTTGCAGCATCTGCTACCCGGCGGGGTTCATCCCAGTCAAGACCCTGGGGCGGGCGGCCGGTTTTAACCGCACAAAATGAACAAGATCGAGTACATACATCACCAAGTATCATGAATGTTGCCGTACCGGCTCCCCAGCATTCACCCATGTTTGGGCATCTTGCTTCAGAGCAAACTGTATTCAGGTTGTTTTTCCTGATCGTCTCGGCAACTTCCTTAAACTTTTTGCCAGACGGCAGCTTGACCCTCAGCCAGTCAGGCCTTCTCTGGCCGGGAGATCCTTTATCTATGACTTCTAATTCCTTAATCATTTTTGCTAACTCATGGTGAATTACCTGATTCGTTTTGACACTCAGGTAACTTGATAATGTTATGATGGCATAAGATACGAAAACTGGCTGTCGCTTTCAGGAAGCTCTGCACCGGTAATTATTTCAGCATCAAACAGATCAGAAAAATGGTTCAGTATCATATCCTTAACTTTCTGTTCGTTTATATATTTGCCGGTCATTTCCGACAGGCTTGTAACAGATTTATTATGGATTCCACATGGAATAATGTGGTTAAAATAGTTGAGGTCCGTGTTGACATTGAGTGCAAATCCGTGCATCGTAACCCACCGGGAACAGCGGATTCCCATTGCACAGATTTTTTTTCCCTCTGTCCAGACACCGGTTAGCCCCTCGACCCTGCCGGCATTCAGCCCAAATTCAGAACAAACCCTGATGATGGTCTCCTCCAGCAGGCGCAGATATTTGTGAATATCGGTAAAGTACCTGTCAAGATTCAAAATCGGGTAACCGACTATCTGGCCGGGCCCGTGATAGGTGATGTCGCCACCCCTGTCGTTCGGAATAAATTCAGCATCAATCTGTTTTAATTCAGCCAGGTTCTTCAGAAGATGTTTGCGGTTTCCGCTTTTACCGAGAGTATAGACGTGAGGATGTTCTACAAACAAAAGTACATCATTCGAACCCGGTTGATAATCCGGCTCGTCTCTTTGTTTTAGCTTTTCATCAATCAGGCGCTGCTGGATTTGTTTTTGCAGTTCCCAAACCGGCTGATAGGGAGCCTGACCTAAATCAAATACTTCTACTTTTCTCATAGCTTTAAAACAAATTGGCCAATACCATCATTCGAGGTTTAGAATAATAGATTTCAGGCAAAAAAGATCTAACAACTTTTTTGGGTTTAATACAGATTCAATCATCAGCTTTTATACTTTTTGCAGTCCTGAAAAAATCGACTCTATCTTCGAATCGGCTCTGTTCAACCGGAATCGTAATTTTTTCAAAAAACTTCATAAACTCTTCAGAGTGATTCCTGCTTTTTTTGGTTGACAGGTCTATATGGAAAAATTTACCCCAAAGCAGAGATTTAATTTTGGATTTTTGTTCATTCAGCATTCTCATCTCAACCGTTACGTGGCGGAGATTGTAGGAAATCATCTGGGATTCTATCCACACTTTCTCCATGAGAAAAACCGGTTTTAAATATGCAATATGCTGAATGCCGGTTACCCAGCTTACTCCGCCGGCATTGTAAACATCGAGTTCGTAGTTTTCCCTGAGATGATCTTCTCTTGCATTGACGAAATAATCGATGTACCGGGAGTTGTTCAGATGGCCGAAAGGGTCACAATCCGGGAATCTGATAATGACACTGCTCGAAGGTATTTTACTGCCTGATTTTAATTTTACCATATTTCCCTCCTTTTAGGAACAGGAGGGAAGATACGGAAAATTTGATTATTTCTTTGGCTTGCTGCCAAGATGAACCCCTTCTCCATAGGCTTCGGCAGCAGCTTCCATAACAGCTTCACTCATGGTTGGATGCGGGTGCACGGCACTGATGATCTCATGGCCGGTCGTTTCCAGGTCACGGGCAACGACAGCTTCAGCTATCAGTTCGGTTACATGGGAACCGATCATATGGCACCCGAGCCACTCACCGTATTTTGCATCAAAGATTACTTTTACGAAACCTTCTTCATGGCCGAGCCCGGCAGCCTTGCCGCTTGCTGAAAAAGGAAATTTACCTACTTTGATATCAAAGCCTTCATCTTTGGCCTGCTGTTCGGTATAACCCACTGATGCAATTTGTGGTTCACAATAGGTACAGCCGGGGATATTATTGTAATTAATCGGATGCGGTTTTTGGCCCGCGAGTTTTTCAACACATACGATCGCTTCATGAGAAGCTTTATGGGCAAGCCAGGGTGCACCGATCACATCGCCGATTGCGTATATGTTGTCTGCAGATGTCTGATAGGTGGATTTATCGACTTTAATAGCCCCCTTTTCATGATCCACACCGGCTTCGTCGAGCCCGATCTCTTCCACATTTCCGGTGACTCCAACTGCTGAAAGTACTTTGTCAGCTTCAACTGTTTCTTCACCATCAGATGTTTTGACCGTGACTTTTACACCCTTTCCTTTCTTCTCAACCTTTTCGACCGTACTTCCGGTGTAAATGTTTATTCCCTTCTTTTTATAAATCTTGCCAAGTTCTTTGCCGATGTCCGCGTCTTCAACGGGCACAAGTGTATCCTGAAGTTCAACGATTATTACTTCCGTTCCGATGGTATTGTAGAAATATGCAAATTCTACACCGATTGCACCTGCGCCGATAACCACCAGCTTGTCGGGTTGTTTTTCAAGCTGCATTGCCTTTTCAGAACTGATTACCAGTTCACCATCAATCTTGATATTCGGGAGCTCTCTGGGCCTTGCGCCGGTCGCAATGATGAAGTGTTTGGCCTTAACGGATTCAGTTTCTTTACCATCGTTATCCTGAACTGAAAGCTCTTTGGCGGATTTAAAAACTCCTTTACCCTTTAGTACTTCAACCTTATTTGCTTTCATGAGAAACTGAACACCCTTGCTCATCTTGTCGGCAACTTTCCGGCTACGTTTGATCATTCCTTCAAAATCAGCAGAGTACTCCTTTACTGTAACCCCGTAATCCGAAGCGTGCTCAATCGATTCAAATACTTCGGCTGAACGTAACAATGCTTTAGTGGGAATACAACCGATATTAAGACAGACACCGCCAAGATTGCCTTTTTCCACAATTCCTGTTTTGAAACCAAGCTGAGAAGCCCGGATTGCGGCAACATATCCTCCGGGTCCGCTTCCAATCACACAAACATCAAATTCTTTAGCCATGATATAGTACGTTCTTTTCTAAGGTTAGTAGGTAACTGATTAAATTCAGTTGTTAGCTCTGTAATCTACTTCTGTATAACAAGGGAATTTAAGGAACTTCTTCGAGATTATTAAACCGTCTCAGTTGGGGCTGCCTAAAAAGATAATACCGTTTAGAGAAACCCTAAATAATTTAGGTTTTGTATTCTTAAACCCAAAGGCTGAGGGTGCGCCTGGGAGAATGGGCGAACAGGCGAGGAGGAAAATGGGAGATAAAGCACAATTTTTGTTCAGGCCTACAACCTGTCATTCCTGTCGGGATTTGTAATTGGCAGTGAAACGGATCCCGGAGAGACATCAGGTTGCATCAATCGGACCTGGTACCTGCCAGCTACACAATTTATCTCGTTTCAATGTCGGGTTTAATTTGAAATAAAATGGATCATTTCGTTCAAAATGAATTCGTATACATCTCCAATAAAAGTTTGATCTCAACAGGAATACATATTCCGTCATCATCCGTCAGGATCATCTCATTGGTAGACTCCTATTCCAGTTCTTTTGTCATGAAATACATCGTCGGTTCACCGTATTCAAATCCTTCCCGTTCATACAATGCACGGGCCCGGTTATCTTCACGTACTTCCAGTGTAATTTTACAGCAATCCGATTCAAGGGCTTTCTTTTCTACCGCTCGGATCAGCATTTTCCCTATTCCCATTCTTCTGTATGACGGGTTTACAGCCAGATCGTGGATGTTCAGAATTTTTTTTGC
>SL_3KL_010_SEDDRAFT_10004193_pt1 | contig 13028 bp, 5 predicted proteins | sample SodLakKL_010_SED_2_FD_10381 | JGI IMG/M metagenome (IMG submission 10381)
AGACTTAAAATCAAAAAAACCAGCATCAGGGGGGAACAATCAGAAGGGATGATTTGTGCCGAGGATGAGCTGGGACTGGGCGATTCGCACGCAGGCATCATTGTGCTTGATCATGATGCTGTACCCGGTACACCTGCAGCTGAATACTTCAGAATTGAGAAAGACACCGTGTTTGAGATAGGCCTTACCCCGAACAGAATTGATGCCGCCTCGCATTTCGGTGTTGCACGCGACCTTGCCGCAAGGCTGGGGTTAACTGCGAAAGTCAGGCTGAGGCGTCCCCCGGTTGAGGATTTCAGACCCGACAATAACAGCTTTCCAGTTGAAATTATTATTGATAATCCGCAGGCGTGCAGGAGATATAGCGGACTGACCATATGCGGCATTACTGTGGCCCCGTCGCCGCAATGGCTTCAGAACAGGCTGAGGACCATAGGGCTTAAACCTGTAAACAATGTTGTAGACATAACCAATTTTGTACTGCATGAAACGGGGCAGCCCCTACATGCCTTTAACGCGGCCAGGATAAAAGGCAGCAAGGTGATTGTGGGACATCTTCCGCCCGGCTCAAAGCTTATCACACTTGATGACGAAGAGAGGGAGATAGATTCTGAAGACCTGATGATTTGCAATGAGAGCGGAGGAATGTGTATAGCTGGTGTGCTTGGAGGCAAATTCACCGGGGTTGACGAAACCACCACCGATATTTTTCTGGAAAGTGCCTGCTTCGACCCGGTATCTGTTAGAAAAACAGCCCGCCGGCACGGGATAAGCACCGATGCCTCATTCAGGTTTGAACGCGGAACCGACCCATCGGCCACAGTTTACGCCCTTAAAAGGGCAGCTGTTCTTATAAAGGAAATAGCCGGCGGAGAGATATCTTCAGATGTGACCGATGTTTACCCGGCACCTGCCGAACCGGCCATGATCTTCCTGGATACCGGATATGTTAATTCTCTTGTGGGTACTGAAATACCCGTTGACGAGATGAAGAAAATACTTTCTTCCCTCGATTTCACGATAGCTGAAGAGAAGAAGGACGGTTTACTGGTTGAGGCACCCCTATACAGGGTGGAGGTAACAAGGCCGGCAGACGTGGTTGAGGAGATACTTCGCATTTACGGATACAACAGGGTACCGGTGCCTCATACTGTGCATTCCACACTCTCATACTCCGAAAAACCGGACCGTGAGAAATACGTGCACACTGTGGCCGGCTTGCTGAGCAGCCTGGGATTTAACGAGATCATTTGCAACTCTCTCACGAAGTCATCTTATTACAGCGAACTTAAAACCTTTCCCGCAAAACAACTGGTAAAAATACTGAACCCCCTCAGCACCGATCTTGACAGCCTGCGCCAGACTCTGCTGTTTGGGGGACTCGAGACAATTCTGTACAATTCAAACAGGAAGAACCCTGACCTCCGGCTGTATGAATTTGGTAACGTATACAGTCTTGCCGGCACCGAGGCAAAGAAGGGCGGACTGGAAAAGTATTCGGAGAGTATGCAACTCGGACTGTTCCTTTCGGGGAAAACAGCGAAACCCTTATGGAACAGTAAAGATAAGGAGACCGACTTTTTCGATATAAAAGCATATGTGTCATCTGTTTTTAAGAGAACCGGACTGGATCAGGAAAAATTTGAACATAATGAAACAGACTCAGACATATTCCGTTACGGATTAAAGATCTCTAACGGGAAGGAAATAATTGCCGAGTTCGGTGAGATTGCCCCTGGGATCTGCAGCATAGCAGGATTAAAGAGCAGGGTATTTTATGCTGATATCAGGTGGGAGGTACTTGTGACCGAAGCATCCAAAAACAAGATCACCTGTTCAGAACTTCCCCGCTTCCCGGAAGTCAGGCGCGACCTCGCCATGGAACTTGACAGAGATGTGAATTTCAAGACCATAAAGGAAATTGCCTGTAAAACAGAAAAAAACCTTTTAAAAGAAATAGTTCTTTTTGATATTTACGAAGGAGAAAAAATAGCCCCCGGCAAAAAATCCTATGCGGTCAGTTTCATATTGCAGGATACGAAGGGAACAATGCGTGACGAGACCATAGATGCTGTTATGGTGAAACTGACCGGGGCATTTGAAAGAGAAGCCGGGGCGAGGATAAGGAAATAAGGCGGTGATTTTGACAACATTGTCGTCAAGAGTTCCGTTTTAATCTTGATAAAAATAACCGGCAATAAGTATGACAATCTTATACCAACAGTGATTATTGCAATAAAAAAGGGCCTCACTATGCGGCCTCACCAAACCAAAACATTATAAAAATGAAACAGATTACTTTACTTGCATTTATGACCCTGGCTCTCCTTGTGGCTGGAAGCACCCAGGAAGCCTCGGCACAAAGACGTTATGTTGACCATTCCGAAGTTGACGGAGTTATTATCCAGTACAGGTGGGCTAATTCTGACTGGCGCGACAGTGACAGTCCCCTCGAACTGAGGCTCAGGATACGGAACAGGAACACGCACCCCGTATCGGTAAGCTATGTTATCGAATTCTTTATGGGTCCTGAGCTCAAGGAGAGCAGTGATCTGACCAAACTGTGCATCAACTCAAGGCGGTCGAAAACAGGAAGGCTGAATGGCATGTATTACCAAAGCGGAATACTCAGCAACGAAGAGCTTCAGTCAGAGGAGTTCAACTGGGAAATAGAAGATCTTGAAATTAAAGAAGTGGATGAGTGCAGGTAAACTTGATTTATGCCTGCACCATTTTTGAACATTTTGGTTTTTTTTATACTTTTAGGCTCTTCAAAAACCAACAATTAACTAAATTAATATCATGGCAACAACAAAGAAGGTAAAAGGAATTATTGGTATCCTTACCGGAGGAGGAGATGTTCCGGGACTGAATCCCGCCATAAGAGCGGTTACTATAAGGGCCCTGCGTGAAGGGTATAAGGTAATAGGCATCAGGAGAGGCTGGGCAGGCATAATAGAGATGAAACCCGAGCCCAAGGCCAACAACAGGGAGTTCTATATTGAGCTTACCGAAGAGATCGTTAATAAAGCGGGGCGGACCGGGGGCACATTCCTGCACAGTTCGCGGACAAACCCCAGCAAGGTCAGGAAAAACCAGGTTCCGGAGCATCTGAAGGACAAATACAAGGAAGAGATCAATGACCTTACACCCGAGGTACTGAAGAACCTGGCTTATCTGAACATTGATTTCCTTATACCTATAGGTGGTGACGACACCCTGAGCTACGGTGTAAGGCTATACAAGGAAGGCTTCAAGGTAATTGCAATTCCCAAGACCATGGATAACGATGTTCCGGGAACCGATTACTGCATTGGGTTCAGCACCTGTATCACCCGCACAATAATGATGACCCACATTCTGCGCACATCAGCAGGATCACATGAGCGTTTTCTGGTCCTTGAGGTGTTCGGCAGGTATGCAGGATTTACCGCAATGTTGCCAACCATGGCCGGAGCAGCAAACCGCTGCGTTATACCCGAGTACAAATTCAACATGGAAAAACTGACCAAGCTGATGGTGGAAGACCGCAAGAAGAACCCCAGTAACTACTCGGTAGTTCTGGTCTCAGAAGGCGCCATGTTTGAAGGTGGCGAAATGGTATTCCAAAACCAGGAAAAAGACGATTACGGTCATGCCAAGCTTGGCGGTATAGGTGACCTCGTCTCAAGTGAGATGGTTAAGCTTTCAGCCAAATATAACGGAGGAAGGCCCATCAATGTAATTAACCAGAAGCTTGGATACCTGGTAAGGGGCGGTGATCCCGACGCGATCGACTCAATCGCACCCATGGCTTTCGGCAATCTGGCACTTGACCTTATACTCAAGGGTATTCACGGAAGGCTTGTTGTCCTCCAGAACGGCCGTTACGACAATGTGCCTATTGATGTTGTTACCAGCTCGAAGAAACTGGTCGACGTACGGAAACATTACAATACCGACAGGCTGAGGCCGATCTACGAAAGCTTTGAAATGAAGCCACTGTTCCTGATGACCGGCGAAACAGATAACTGATACCGGCGTGTTTTGACAAATTATAATGGGCTGCCAAAAAAGACAGCCCATTATTTATAAGTATTACCTGTGTATCTTATACCGCCCACCCAAAGCGGTGAAATACATTTTCCAGGCAACCCGGGGGGAAGATTAAAGACGGACTAGAACTTAAAGTCCATTCCTATCGCAAAAACCACAACTTCACGGTTATAGATCTCTGTGAACGGAGGCAGACCCTGCATTGTAAATTCCTTCTGGTCTTCTTCATAGAATGTCATCAGGAAGCCCAGGTTTACCGCAATCATATCGTTGATGGCGTAACGCCCGCCCAGTCCGATAGAATGGGTTGACAAACTGTGGCTGAGGTCACTGTGATACTTCTCATTCACCCCTGTGATGGTGCGAAGATAGCCTGCACTTAAAAGCAGACTTTCATTTATGTCATATTCAAGCCCGAGAGCCAGCTCAATGAAATTGTTGTCGATAACAACATCATTGTCTACCCTGTTACCGCCTACAGTCTTCCCGTAATCGGCCGACTTGTCAAAGTAATAGTGAACCCCGCCGGCAATGTTCAGTTGGGGAGTAGCCCTGTATGCAGCGCCAACCGACAGCATTGCAGGCATATCGCTGCGTGTTGTTGCCCCGTCGGGAAACATGCCCGTCTCATCTATCTCAGTGTCATTTTCAAGCTCAAGCTTTGTAAGGAACTCATACTTAATTCCGATATTAAGCTGGTCGGAAAGCTGAAGGTTAACCCCCAGCAATGGAGCAATTGCCGTTCCTGTCTGCCGGGCATCCACCCTTCTGTCCGATAACTGCTCGGCAAATCCGGCAGCAGTCATTGCAGTGGTGCTGTAGGCGCCCTGTACCTGGTTTATGGTCATCGACTCATCATACATTGCTCCCAGTCCCCCGGCAAGCTGCATTGCCTGTTCCTGTGAGATAAGCGTCATATCAACAGCCTGGTTAAGTGTAAGTGATCCGGCTCCGCCGTCTATAAGCGGCTGGACACTCTGGGCAGCTCCTGAAGCAACGGCAGCAAGGTTGTTAAGAAAATCCCTTCCGCTGACCATCCCGCCACCGGGATTGAGGGGATGAGTGGGATTGACCGTAAAATTCCGGAGATGTCCCTTGTAGGTGTTGGTGGCCGTAACGTACCGCAATCCGCCATATACATCAACCATGTCGGTAAGCTGGTAGCTCACTCCAAGTTGTCCCCCGAAAAATATGGAAGAGCCTTCAAATGCGATATCTATGTCATATGCTGTGGTAGGAAGGCCAAAATTGGTCAATTGCAGGGGAACTGCAGCCAGTGCGGTCTCAAATGAAGGAAGCCCCCTGTCATAATCAGCTCCGCCGCCGCCGCCAACGGGCATGAAACCACCCGATACGGCCAGCCGGCCGGTCTTGTATACTGCATAAACGGAGGGGAACAGGAGTGCTGAAACATCACCCTGGTAGTAACCGCTCTTAAGAAGAGGCATTGTATTTTCAATTTTCCTTGTCTGAACGATCGACTGGTTATTGAGTGACAGATGGAATCCATCTGAAAGTCGCGTCAGTCCGGCCGGATTATAATAAGCGGCATCAATGCCCAGAGAGGCATCCCGTGCAAGCATCCTTATATATGAGGCGCTCTGGTTGGTATTAGTCATAATACCACCTGCCCATGCGGCATGGATCGCAAAGCCTGCGATCAAAATCATAATAAAAAGTTTTTTCATGGCTTTTAAAGGATTAATTCTACTTTTTGGTTAATGGTTTATTATACAAATGAACAAAAAATAATTCGAACCAATTTCGAAAATAATTCAGATTTATAAATATATTATATCAAAAACACACCCGTTAAGTTGCTTACATGTGTTTTAAGAGGTAATTGTTTCGAACAGGATTCGAATATTATCAAGGTTGTGAAATAATGCAGGTCATTTACGGATCACGGGAATAACATATATCCTCTCTCCGGCTGAGACTTTCAGGTAATAGATACCCGGCGGCAGGCCGGGAGTATCAAGCCTGAGAACCGGGTTATCCTCAACCACAGGCAGGACCTTATCATATAACAATATGCCTGCTGCCGATACCAGGTTTAAAGTGACACGGGACATATCTCTGCCTTCAACTCTTATATGCAGTGTTCCGGTAAACGGATTCGGGTAAACAGAGACCCCTTCGTGATCAGTACCACGAATCCGGCTTCCGGTCACTATGTTCTCTATTTCAACACCCAGGCTGTCGCCTATGGTTTTTACATCCAGTTCAAGAAGGACATATATCATAAGCCTGTATGTTCCCGGCTCAGACAGGTCGGCACCGGTGGCGAATATATACAGCAGATTCTCACCCGGATGTATCTCTCCCTCAAACACTTCGCTCACTGTTGCAGTGTCATTCAATGAATATCCCAGTTCAAAGCCTGAAAGCACGGTATTTCCGGTGTTCTCAATACCGGCCTCCACAACCTCGGAACTATCCATATCTGTTCCGCTTACCGGCCTTACAATACCCGTCAGTGAAATATCATGCACCTCGGGAACCGTAAGGCTGATGATAAGAGTGTCATTGTGGCTGATTGAATCTGACAGATGATTTGTGAACAGGGTGAAATCGTAATGGCCGGGGTCACTCAGATCAACCGGTACGCTGAATGTTACATCAACATGATCGCCGGGCTCCAGGACAGTTTCGAATGATTCAATCACGGGGGCGGAGCCATCCAGAGAGTACCCCGCTTCAAATTCTGTTACGGGATAGTTGCCGGAATTCCTAATACGCATGATCAGCGGCTGCATAGCTTTGATCCATTGACCCGAAACAGGTGAAACAAGCTCTTCAGGTCCGATATCTATAACAGCCTCTTCCATAAAAAGGGTCACAAGCTTACCTGATGGGAACACCACATCATCGATCCATGCAGCATCATACCCCCTGCTGACCGAACCGTCTTTAATATACTGCCACCTGAACACACGGTTGCCAGGCTCCACATCAAATTCTACAGCCGACCATTCATGGAATCCGCTCCATCTTCCGGCCCTGTTCTCATCAATGTAAAACTCAAGAAAATCGTACCTTGTTTCCGATGAAACCTTTTGGTTGAAAGAGATGGTTCCCGGTTCGGAAACCTTCATCCTTATCCTGATCTCAGAGGTATCATTATGACTGATCATTCCGGAGCGGAGACTGTAACGGCCGCGTTCAGATTCAGGAGTGCGGAACCAGCCGTTTTCAGGGCATGTGCCCCAGGGCCTGACATCAAAAAGTCGGGCGAACTCAAAATCCTCATAAACGGTATTGATCCTGAACGGGAGTTCCTGTCCGTAGATAAACCTTTCTGATGTGATACCTGTCCCCAAAGCAGTGTATGAACCATAATCAATATTGGTGCGGGCAGTGATCATTACGTTATGCAAAACCGTGTCGCCCGGCATTATAATATTATAGGGCGGATCGGCATCATGAAATACGTAGTACCTGTTGTTCTCGGCAAACCATACCTCTGCATCATAAATTGCCGCAGACCCGGTATTTACAAACTCAAGTACCGACTGCGCCATCTCACCGGCCATAAGGTATCCGTAACGTTTCGTCACATCCTCACCTTCAATCCTGAATCCCAGTATTTCGATCTCCGGGGCCCTGACTTCAATTGTAAAATCCGATACCCAGTGCATGGTGTCTCCGCATGTTACTTTCAGGCTGAAAAACAATATCTCGCCGTCAGGAACTTCAGGGGAGATGTCAAAGCTGAATCCACCTTTTATCTCTGCTGCAGATCCGGGTTCAATATCAGGCAGCATATATTCCGATATCACCGCCCGTACATATTTGTTTCTACTGACAAGTTCAGCAAACAGATCTCCGGCAGGGATATCACCGTAATTTTTCAGGACAAGGTCAAGGGATATTCTCTCGCCCGATTCTGCAACGCCGTTATTGTTGCCTTCACTGTCATCCAGGCTGAACGACCTGACAGATATGAACGGACTGCCTGTACCGGCTACCCTTATACTACCAAAATAGGGCCTCCGGTTTTCCCGTGTAACTATAAGTTCATAATCAACACCAGCAACCAGGCTGTCAAAATCAAGCCGCACCGCTCCGGATGATCCGGTATACCTGGCATCAAACAATTGTCCCCCGGTCGAAAGAGCCACATAACTGTAGGGATCAGCCATAACAGCCAGGCTTGTCGCACCTTCGGCAACAATATTTTGATAGTCAACGCTCAACAAATCCGGTTCTGAAAAATATATCATGAGCGACGGGTCGCCAAGCAAATGGTAAACCTCCCAGTAATACCTGGTCCGTGCCATGGTGGCCCCTGCAGAAACAGCCAGGTTGCCGGCCTGCTGGATCTGTCCCTGTGCAACATACCATTCGGTATATGGTTGTCCCTTCGTATGGAACAGGCGATCAAAGGCACCCGGACCCGATTCCTCGTACAATGGATTGGCAGATACCGGTCCCACACCGATTGCCCAGTAAAAATCTTCATCCCAGTATGTATCGTTGGAGGCACCTATATAACCTACAGCACCTTTTCGGTCTGCACGGAGGACAGCTTCGCCGAAACTCTCATAAAGATTGAACCTTGCTGTCTCACAGGCATTACCGATCATAAGCGGATACATTCCTTCATTTTGAAGGAAAGGTATGTCATCGACTGACAGCAGTGGATTATTCCAGCGGTTCCAAAACCCATGTCCGGTATAATTAACAAAACCTGCCCCTGATGAGATCAGGTCCTTGATCTCCTGCGTGGCACCGGATTGATGGGGCACGGGAAATGTATGTGCATTGATCCCGAGGCTTTCATTAAAATAATATGAAGTGCAGTAGTTGAGCTGACCGTTCCCGTGTACATGGGCAAACCTGCTGTCCACTCCTGCAATCAGCACCGAATTATTGAGGAACCCGGGGTCGGGGAAGAGGTATTGCTCATACATGAGGGTCTTTTCTATCTGCGGCATCAACTCACCGGGATTGTTTGCAGAAAACCTGCCGTAGAACAGATCGGGAAGGAAATCACCGTTACCGTCATATTCGGCATAATAGAGGTCGGTGTAATGGCCTCCTGAACGGAATGCGGGGATCTGATCATGATCGCCCACTATCAGCAAAAACAGCGGTGCAGGATTTTCAGGTGTTGCCGCATGGTACAGGTCAGCCAGCGCTGCTCTCATCTCGGCAGGAGTATTACCAACCCCGTCCCTTCCCCTGTACATCTCAACAACCTCGAAACCCTTCCTGGTTTTCCACTCTACAAAACCGGCCAGGTACTCCTCAAACATGGGATCGGACAAAATAACAAACCTTACGGGCCCTCCGCTGAAATATGTTTTCAGCCTCTCTTCCCTGAAGTTGAAAATCTTTGATTCAAAGGCAGCCTCGTGCAGGGGGGAGTACAGCGACATGTTCCGGTCAGTTTTTGCCGGTTCAGAGTTCAGGAAACCTATCTCAACCTCCAGGTCTCTGTAAACAACGAGCTCGTTTCTCACAGGGTTGTAACTTACCGGCGAGATCTGCACTCTTGCAATACGCTTTCCCCTCATTACACCTATCTCTTCAATCAGCACGAGGTCAGGGCCTGTAAACTCGTTTCTTTTGTATAAACTTTCAATAAACACGAATTCACGGTCATCCGGACTCTCACTTTTCGACACCGGAGGTTGCTGCGGAATAACCGGATTATTGTAGCCATGATCCAGCATGGCAATTGTTTCCTTTCTGAATGAAAGAATATTGTAATACACTTCTGCGCCCCGGGGTATCTCAATCAGCCTGCTGGTTACCGGCAGCAACGGCGCACCGTGACCGGTTGCCGATCTGTGACCTGTTGCTTCAATAATCGTATAGGTCCCATGGTCAGTATCAATTTCGCCAAGATCAACCGAAGATATGGTTTGTCTTATCCTGAACCCCTGGTCACTGTTATCTGATATCTCTGTTGCCGTACGGGTGGATTCCAGCCTGACTGTATTCCTGCCGGCAGAAAAAACAATTCCCGTACCCAGAATGAGCAGCGGTAAAACGGCTAAGAGCCTCTGTACAGAATAATATCCGGGCCTTGACAACATATAACCAAAAATAGTGCAAAATTATCCCGTAAAAAAATATAACCTTTTTAAAGATCGTATAAATAAGGTTTTCGTATGGTTTTTTCTGCTAAAATATATTGACTTATAATACTTTTTTTGTAATTTTATTCAAAAGTTTATATTCACCAAATTGTTTCAATTATGAAGCAAATTCTGGTATTACTGGCAATCATGAGCCTGTGCCTGCCTGTCGCAGGACAGTCCTTATCGCCCTTTGTTGTGTCGGCAGCCGGAGGATTCTCATCCAACGGAGACGTCAACCTCAGCTGGACCTCAGGTGAAACAGTAACTGAAACCCGTTTCTCGGGTGATTTTATTCTCACCCAGGGTTTCCAGCAACCTGATATGAGAATTGTATCTGCAGAACATTTAAATAAGCCCTTCGACTTAAGGGTATACCCCAATCCTGCAACTGATTTCGTAAGAGTCGAGTGGTCCAGGGAGATAGAAGGATATATCCGTGTTGAGCTCTATGATCTTGTAGGCAGAAGACTTATAATCAGGCAATCTGACGGCAGCACCGATTATATAAATATTGAACTGCAATCACTTCAGAGATCAACATACCTGCTGAAGGTCAATACATCCGAAGGGGATTTCTCAAAAACATACAGGATAGTAAAACATTGACGCCGGTATCCATCCACCTTAAAAACACAAACCGGAAGCCGGTTCTTCAGGCAGGAACACTTCCTGCGGAACGGAAATAAACTGCAGCCTGCTGAATGGTTATCTTCTGCGAAATGTGTAACCAAAAAGAGAACATTCATTTCCAAATTGCGTATAAAGTTGGATAACGGGTTTATTAAAAATCATTTTTTGTATATTGCTGATATTTTTAAAGTCATCTGTTATATATACTAAATAGGGACATTGTATATGACCTTCAGGATTACAGGTTTGTTGCTGCTGCTTATTTCTATCCCCCTGCTTTCAACTGGACAGGCTAACAGGTACGGGACACCCTTTGTACGTAATTTCGTTCCTCTCGAATATGGCGCCCCTGAACAGAACTGGAGCATGGTGCAGGATAACAGGGGGGTAATGTATATCGGCAACAACGACCGGGGAGTTCTTGAATTTGACGGATCCGGCTGGCGCAATATTCCCGTACCCAATAACTCTCCTGTACGCAGCCTCGCGATTGATGACAGGGGAACGATATATGTCGGCGCAGTGGGAGAGCTGGGATACCTGACACCCGACCAGAACGGACAGTTGAAGTACAGGTCACTCACACACCTTATTGACTCTGCCTTCCTTGACTTTCATGACGTCTGGAAAACCCATATTATTAACGATACCGTCTACTTTTGCACCAGTCCGACAATCTTTATCTTCGACCACAGGGAAATTACCGAGAGAAGGGTGGCCGGGCCCGATGAGAATATTGCACCATTTCTTACATTCAGAATAGAAAATGACCTGTACACAGGAACTTTTCTGAAGGGACTGGTAAGGCTCAGAAGCGATGGCTATGAAGTTGTTGAAAACGGCGGCTTCTTCGAGAGGAAAAACATTATGAAGATACTGCCGCATGACGATCAGCATCTGCTTATCTGCACATTTCAGAACGGTGTTGTACTATACAATATGCTGACGGGTGAAGTGCAGGAAGATTGGTTTTCACAGGATGTCCAGCATTATCTTATGGCAAATGGACTTTACCATGCAGCCAGGCTGCCAGGGGGAAATCACGCATTTGCCACCCTGGGCGGCGGAGTGGTCATAACCTCTCCCGGCGGGGAACTACAGACACTGCTCACTCCTGAGAACGGACTGAGGGATGAGGCAGTTACGGCAGTATACAATAATCACGATGAGGGAATTCAGAGACCCCTGTGGCTTACACTAAACAACGGGATCGCTTATATTGAAAACCATAACCCCCTAAGGTTCTTCGGCGAAGAGAGCGGACTACGGGGACTCGTGCAGGATGTAGTGAGGTTTGAAGGAACTCTTTACGTTGCCACAATGAGTGGTGTGTTCCAACTTGCATCAGACGGCAGCACACTGCCATACTTCAGGCAGCTTGAAGAGATAAGGCACAATTCAACGAGTTTTGCAATTGCCGATCTGCCAGGCAAAGGAAAAAGGCTGATTATCGGGACACAGAACGGAGTTTTCCAGATAGACCCTTCAGGACGGGCGGAGTCAATTACCGGCCAGTTTGATGCAAAAAGCCACAACTGTTTTTCATTGCAGGTTTCTGAGCGCCACCCGGGAAGGGTGTATCTCGGACTTTCATCTGATCTTGAGTACATAGAGTATGACGGGAATGCATGGAGTGTTACTGAAATACCCGGAATACGCGACGAAATAAGGAACATCAGGGAGGATCATGATGGGAACCTGTGGCTTACAACCTTCGTCAACGGGTTCCTCAGGGTTGAATTCACCGATCAGGACACCCTTTCCCGTTATTACGACGCTGCGGACGGACTGCCGGAGCTCCTGAGAAACATTAACATAGCCGAATATGATGGAGAACTGCTTTTCACAACAGCAAAGGGCATTTTCAGGTATGACGGAACGGAAGATATGTTTTACCCTGACGAAAGTTTTGCGGGAATACCGGGAAGACCGGAATCAGGTGTTTATCATATGGTAAAGGATAATGAAGGGTTATTGTGGATATCGGCATATGATGAGCATGAAAGGTGGATAGCTGTCCTCCGCATGTCAGAGGATGGCACCTATATACAGGATGATGCGCCGTTAAGGCCCCTGCCACCCATCTGGTGTGATGCCATATACCCCGATGAGGACAGTACCGTATGGGTTGCTATTTCCAACACAATATACAGCTTTAACAAAGGCATGATCCGTGATTACCGGCAGCCGTTCAACACACTGATAAGAAGAGTGACAATCAGCCAGATCGATTCGGTCATCTTCCACGGCACCAATTACAGGCTGGCAGAT
>SL_3KL_010_SEDDRAFT_10004194_pt1 | contig 13019 bp, 10 predicted proteins | sample SodLakKL_010_SED_2_FD_10381 | JGI IMG/M metagenome (IMG submission 10381)
TGTGTCCCAGAAAGAGTTACTCACTGAACTTCCCTGGTTTCGTCCAACCAGACCAGCAGCCTGACTGGCAGATGAGTTGACTGCACCGGTTGCATAACTGTTTACCACGGTTGCACTGGAGAGCATTTCACCTACCAGGCCACCTACGCGGTTGTTTCCGTTTACATTGCCCCGGGCAAAAGAATTTTCAATCAGGCCACCCTGAATTCGGCCCACAAGTCCGCCAAACTGGTTGCGATTCCCTCCGCCGGTTGCCGGTTCTACATTGGAAGTTGAAAAACTTAACCGGATAACGGAATTCGACCATCCGGCAAATCCCACCAGACCACCGACATTTGTTACACCAGACACTTCTCCTGATGAATAACTCAGCTCAATGGTTCCTCCGTTGATGAACCCAATCAGGCCACCTACATTTTCATCACCGGTAACGGAAGCGGTGGAAAAATTGTTGGAAACGGTTGATTCGGCCGATTCGTTGCGTCCGATAAGACCGCCAACCTCCTGGTCTCCAATTACATTTCCTGCTGATGATGAATTTTCAATGTTTCCCTGATTGTTGTATCCAACCATTCCGCCGGTTCTTACTCCGGTTCCGGTTACGGTAACATCGGTGTGGCTGTCGGTTATACTGCTTGCAGAGTTAGCCTGACCTGTAAGGCCACCAACACGGTTTACGCCGCTCACACTGCCTTTCACGTTTATGTTTGCAACAGAAGCCCCGCTGTTTAGAAGCCCCAGCAAACCGCCTATTTGGTCACCGGTTCCGGTAACGCTAGCGTCCACGTCACTGTTGGTTATGCTGCCGTTAGAATCAAGCTGCCCCACTAGGGCACCCACTTTGCTTCCACCGTTTATTGTACCGGTAACATTCACGTTGTTAATGCTTCCTGCAAGAGTTCCTACCAGCGTGGCCGTCCTTTCGCCTCCCGTAATGCTTACGTTTTCAAAGTTTATGTCCTTAAATTCCGCATCACTGCCCGTACTGCCAATGATTGCTGTTTGATAAAGACCGGGACGGTTAATGGTGAGGTTGCTGATGGTAAAACCTTGTCCGTCGATGCCTCCGTTAAACCAGTTCGCCCTGGGTTCAAAACCCTGACCATCGTTCCAGCCGGCCGTGGCAGAAGCGTCAATGTCGTTGATCAATATGAATTGAGATGTATTGGTCGCATCCTTTATCGCCTGAAGNTGTTCTATGGTTGATATTTGAAATGGATCGGCTANTGTACCGCTTCCGCCGGCAAAATCGGCAAATACCGAACTTTTACCGGTGAAAAAAAACATCATCAGCAACAACAGGTGCACCCAAGTTGCCGGGACACCAATGCCAGATGATATGTTTTTATCCTTCTGAATCATAAACTCTATTATAAATAAGATATCAATTATTTATAAATCAAACATTAAGCCACAAAANACAATTTGCTCACATACAGNAATTAAAGCCAGATACAGAGGTGTTTGTCTGGTTGATTTGTCTTCGATAATGAAGAATGAGTTAGTCAATTGCGCAACATTATTAGTTAACCCATACCCTGATCGTAAAGGTACGGTTTTGTGTCAAAAGTTGCAACAGGTAAATACCTGTCTTTTGCGGTGCAGGGATACTTAGCTCCGACAATCCATTCAGGTAGTGCTCAGAGATCAACCGACCATACAGGTCGTACACGTAAACCTTTGAAAAGCCATCTGTATGGCGCAGGTGAATTTGATCATGAGCGTTCCATACAATCACATTGTCATCGGTTTGCGGCCCGTGAATGCTTACCGGGAGTGTGGACTCCGAAAAATGGAGTGCAAACCGGGGCTGTTCGGGTTGGACTCCCAGTGCATCAAAAACATAGGGTTGATCATTCTTAAGCTGATGGATGCTGTTGGTATGATGGTCGTGCAGGAATAGTGAAGCTCCAGCTACATCTTGCAGCAGGCTGATTTGATAATGATCATTCTCGTCGGTTTCCTCAAAATGATACTGAACCACCGCTTCCGTATCATTGCCAGGTAGTGTGATTGTCGATAGATTACCCTTCTCTGAGGATGCGAAAAACAATGGTCCCTTTCCTGACAGGAAATAAGCATCGTAGCGCGGATCAAATTCCGAAGCTACATCTCCCTCAAAGCGGATTACGGTTTGTTGCTTCCACGGACTGTTTGCACCCGAAGCCTGCAACACGATTCTTTCTATTTCCTCGCTTTTCCCTGGAGCGGTTTGATGGGTTCGGGCACTGGCAGGGAAGGTCAAACTGTTATCCGTGTCGGTTACTTTGATAAAAAATCCTGTCATTGGTGGGATGCCCCCTCCGGAGGAAGGCACATCAATGTAGCCGCCATCCTGCCATGCCTTCGCGGTGTGGAGCACATTGTTAAGCTCCCACCATTCTGCATCCCACAAGAGGCTCGCGGTGAAAGGATTTCCCAGGAGGTGCCAGCCGCTGTATTGAGGTTGTTCTTCCCGGTTAAGGGAAAGGTTTTCCATCAAAAGGTTTTCAGATGCAGCCGACCCTGCGAACTCAGCAAGATGGTCGTTGTCTGTTGAAAAAACAAAGCCGTGTCCGGGGGTAAAGACGTCAGTTTCAAAATCGCTGTCGAAGTAACTGACCCATCGATTTTCCGGTTCGCTCCAGAGAAACAGGGAAAAAGTGCCAAAGTCCGGAAGAAAACCATCAATGTCACTTTCCACGGGCGACGCAATAAAGTGCCATTTCTGATGTGATGACGGATGGTGACTTTCTGAATACTTTTGTGCTGTTAGTTTTGCGAATCCTTTACTGTGAATTAAGGATCCGTTGCCTTCGTTGTCCGATTGAATAACCAAACCCTCGTAGCCTGCAGTATTCAGCAACTCTTCCTCGATGCTGAGTGCGCTTCCGGACTGAATGGTGAGCTGACCGCCTGGGTGGATGTTCATGCCAAATACCGTGGTTTCAACATCCAGCTCCAGGTTGTGATGGATGTCTGTGATATAGTTTTCATCAGGAAGGTGGTTTGGGTTGACCCAGGTGTCCGGATCGCTCCACAGGCCGTCGGCAATGGTTGCCATGCTTAACGCCACCCTTACGTCGTCGATGGCCACGTCGAAGCTGCCAGGGGCTTCATAGACGAAAGCAATCTGGATGGTTTCGCCGGCAAAACCGCCAAGGGAAACCACCACCTCTTCATCAAAATGGTTGCTTTCGGCTGCCGGATCGTCCCAGCTGAGCAGCGTGTGCCATTCATCATTGTGTGCAAGCACGTGAAATGAGGTTTGTGCTTCGGCTTCGGTCGTGTAATGAATCCAGAAACGAAGATCTGCCTGACTTAAAGTGGGAATATTGACCTCTGGTGAGACCAGCCACTGATAGTTTTCGCTGTTTGCCGATACCCTTGCCGAACGTTTCCCGCTGCGAATGTATTCACTGCCATCGCCATTTGTTTCTGGCGTGTTGGGTTTCCATCCTTCCGCTTCAGCAGGGGTAAAAACGAGGTTGTTTCCGTTCAGGCCACCATCTGCTGCGGTATTTTGCATTACCAACCAACACAGGAAATGCACGTCGCTGTCTTCAAAGTTTTCAGGAAAGGGTAGTTCTGCCACTTCGCAACCGGTATAAGCAATTAACTCCTTTCCGGTGGAATAGGTTACCTGGCTGTCGGATGACCAGATTTTGTAATGATGGAGGCTGTTTTCTGCCAGTTCGCTGTGGGTGAACGTGGTCTGTTCGCCGCTGTGCAGAACCGTGCCGCCACCGGGAATCTGGTTTCCCGGTGCATAGACCTGGCCATCTTCGGGTGTTCCAAAGGTGCCATCCTCTGACCAGGCAAGCAATGCATCGTCGCCCGAATGGTTCAGGTTCCACTCGAGCTGAATGGCATCGGGGGCGATGCCGGATGCCGTAAAACCGGTTGGGTTGAGGATGCTTGCCATGCTGACAACCGTTGCCAGTGCTGCACGGGTAAAGATGGCAGCCTGCTCCTCGTGGTTGTAGCTTAATCCCACCAGGTCGTTGGGGGTATGTATGTACGGACTGAAGTTGTCCACATCCTCGAAGGGAAAAATTCCCATGTAACCATTGTTGTTAAACGAGGTGTGATCGCTGTTGTATCCCGACGGCAGGGAAGTATGTTCCACTAAGAAGTCGGGGAGGTATACCTCTGTAACCGTGGTATAATAGTTGGCGAGCTCCTGTGCCGATGGCGGATAGATCAGTGAGGTCATGATGGTGGTGTGCCCCGGTTCGAGGTAGCCGATCATGTCCATGTTGATGTATCCGAGGATGTTTTTTCCGGTCATTGCACTTTGCTGTGCGTACGCGGCACTACCGTATAGCCCGTATTCTTCGCCGGAGAAAGCGATAAAGATGACACTGCGCTCGAAGGTATGTTCGCTGAGGATCTTTGCGATCTCCATCACGCCTGAGGTCCCCGAGGCGTTGTCGTCGGCACCGGGTGCATCACCCCACCAGGAGATAGAGTCGTAGTGGCCACCCACGATCACATATTCATCCGGGTATTTGCTGCCGGTGATCGTGGCAATCACGTTGTCGCTGGAAGGTCCTCCCGGCATGGTGAAAGGCATCACTTCCACATCCAGGTTCCACGACAGAAACTGGCTTTCGATCCATTCCTGCGCGAGGATGCTCTCCGGCTCATAGGCATCGCGGGTGCCATAATCCTCCAGATGCTGCACGCGGCCGGTAATCCTTGTTGCGCAAACCTGATCCATCAGGCCCAGAATAAAGCTGTTGGGTTCAAAATCGTCGTTGATGGGAAGAACAAAGGGGGCGGGCAACCTTGCCTCATGTTCAAACAGCCTGACCATTCCGTCGTTTTTAGCAGGCGGCAACTGTCCGTGAAGCGTTTCATTTGTCCGGATTACCATGAATCCGTTTGCTGTATGTAATATATCTGCACGTTGCCTGACCAGCTCCAGGTAAGCTTCCCTGTCGACATTTTCATCAAAATAAACAAGATAATAGCTTTTGTCGCTCCTCCAGGCCAGCTCATCCAGGATGGTGTGGTCGCGCCGTAATTCCGCTTCCGCGGAAGCGATCAAAAAATCATCACAATAAAAATGGACCACAAGATCCTGCTCCTCAAACAGGGCTTTTGTGTCAGAAAAATCAGCAACAGGGATCAATACCAGCTCTGTAGCCTGCACCTGCAGCGTCAGCATAAAAATCAAAGAAATTAAAACAGTTTTTTTCATAATTATCTAACATCTACCTAATGAAAAGCAAAGTTAAGAAAATCAGCAGGATGATAAACGTTTAGTTTGTAACTTTGGATAAGATAACAATGTTTGTAACTTTTCTGTGGCTTCGTGCGTTACATACATGAAGACCATAGAAAACAAGAGATTGAATTGATGACAACGGCCCAGTACAATCAATGTGTTGATGACCATTCGGACGGTGTATATCGTTTTATTCTGAAGAATACAGGCGACGAGGAGCTGGCGCGTGATGTGGTGCAGGACAGTTTTGAAAAGATGTGGCGCAGGGTAGGTGAGATTGGGTTTGAGCAGGCACGTTCCTATTTGTTCACCACAGCCTATCGCACAATGATCGACGCCATCCGGAAAAACAGCAAGCAACAGCCTGCAGATGAAACGACGCTGAACGGTCATAGTTACACGGATGAATATTCAGGATTGAAGGAGATCCTGGAGGAGGCGCTGAACAGGCTGGTGCCCATACAACGTTCTGTCATTTTATTGCGAGATTACGAAGGATATTCTTACCAGGAAATTGGTAAGATAACCGGTCTCAGCGAATCGCAGGTGAAGGTTTATATCTACCGCGCCCGCGTTTCCCTGAAAAATTACATCAGACGCATTGATGCGGTGATATAGATGTTGGATGTTTGATGTTAGATCTTTGAAGCCTTAATCTTAACCTTAACCTTAACCTTAATATGATTACCAGAGACAATTACATGCTTTTCTTCCTCGATTACTACGAGGGTGTGTTGCCGGAAGCGCAGCGTGAGGAGCTGATGCGTTTTCTGGACAGGCATTCCGACCTGAAGGTGGAATTTTATGATTTTGAACTTTTTGAGCTTCAGAAGGACAGCCGGGTCAAATATCCTGGCAAGGGTGACCTGAAGAAGGATGTGGATGATTGTGATGAAAGAAAAGCTGTTCCACCCTTAAAAATCAGCATGCGCGATTCCGAAATGGCCATTGAGGTGAATGATGAGAATTATGAGTCGCTGTTTGTTGCTTATGTTGAAGGTGATCTGGATGATGCGGACGCTGCTGCCGTTGAAATGTTTGCCGCTGCTGATGAGAAATACGGTCGTGAGCTGCGGCTTATGCAGATGACAAAGGTTCAGCCCGACAAACACATCCAATACCCGGGGAAGGCAGCCCTGAAGCGTCATTTCATTGGCATTCCGCAAAAAAGGAAATGGCATTACACATCGGCTGCCGCTGCGGTCCTATTACTGGCAACCCTTGTTTATTCTTTGTTTCCTGTTTTTGATAGCACTTATATTGCTGAAGAGATACCTGTTGTTGGGGATCAGGATGCGCCGGAGGCCGTTGCGGCAACTCCTGTCCCCCAGCAGGATGCAGTACCGCTGATAGCAGAAGCTGAAGAGGTGATCAGCCGGACGTCTGTCGAAGAGCTTACCGCACAAACTCCTTCTGTGCGGTTTGCACAACAACCTGAATATACAAGGTCTTACATCGGCGGCCCCATTGCCATTGACCTTACTACATTGCGTGGCACCACCGTCAGGTCCAACGCTGAGCCTCCCGTTCCGATGCCCGAAAGGCCGGTTAGCCGACTTGTTGCCCGGACAGAAGGCCCACCACCCGCTCCGGAGCCTCGAGAGGAGGTGTTTTGGCTGGCATATGGCAACCCGAATGTTGAATCCTGGATGGCAACAGATGATGTTGCACCGGCAAAGGAACAGGAAGAGCGCCTCAGCAACCTGCTCCTGTCAATGATTGGCCAAACGACCGGCATTGACCGGGTGATTCCTGAAACTGCCGAAGACAGTAACCCGCTGCTCGGAATGGCTGGCGAAGGTATTTCCCGCATTGCCCCCGTCGCCGGAAACGCATTCGGCATAGAAACCATCCGCGATGAAAGCGGACGCCTCGTCAGACTGGCAATAGGCGATGGCTTTGCCATTACCCGCAGGTAGTTGAGGATAAGAAGCTATGAGTTCGGACGAATAACCATTCGCCTCAACCTTTCACCCATAATACCCCCTGTACCACTCCACAAACCGCCGAATACCTTCCTGAACCGATGTTGCCGGTTTGTAACCGGTGTCTCTCTCCAGAGCTTCGGTATCTGCCCAGGTGGCGGGAACGTCGCCAGGCTGCATCGGGAGCATCTGTTTTTCTGCGGTGATGCCGACCACTTCCTCAAGGGCGGCGATGAAGTCGAGCAGACGAACCGGTTGTCCGCGACCGATGTTGTAGGTGCGGTGTGGCACGTTGCTGGTGGCCGGATCGGGGTCATTGCCCGTCCATAGAGCATTGGGGGCAGCTGGCCGTAACATTACCCGCCTGATCCCCTCCACGATGTCATCCACGTAAGTGAAATCGCGCATCATCTGCCCTTCATTAAACACCTGGATCGGCTTTCCTGCCAAAATTGCCTTTGTAAAGAGGAAAAGGGCCATGTCGGGACGCCCCCATGGTCCGTAAACGGTAAAAAAACGCAGTCCGGTAGCCGGCACCCGGAAAAGGTGGCTGTATGTGTGGGCCATCAATTCATTGCTTTTTTTTGACGCGGCATACAAAGACACCGGGTGGTCTACGTTGTGACTGACCGAAAAGGGCATTTCGGTGTTTTTGCCATACACAGAGCTTGAGGAGGCATACACAAGATGTTTCACGGGGTATGCACGACAAGCTTCCAGGATATTTAAAAAACCTGTGATGTTGGCATCCACGTAAGCTTGCGGATTGGTGAGTGAATAGCGCACCCCTGCCTGTGCCGCCAGGTGAACCACATAATCGAACCGCCCCCTTTTAAACAGCCTCAAGATCCCTTCGCGGTCGGCCAGATCCATCTGGTGAAAATCATACCGCTTCACGGCGTTTTTCAACCGGTCACGCTTCAGCTGCGGGTCGTAATAATCGTTGATGTTATCGATACCCGTGACCGTGTGCCCCTCAGTCAGCAGGGCGTTGGCCAGGTGAAACCCGATAAATCCGGCCGTTCCGGTAATGAGGATTTTCATGGGGGGAGATGTGTTTGTTGGTTGATTTGTCTATTTGTTGATTGGATGATTTGTTGATTGGATGATTGGTTGATTGGATGATTCTCCGCTCCCAGATCCCAGATCCCAGATCCCAGATCCCAGATCTCAGATCTTCCTTATCCTCTGTGCAATCTCCACACTCTTGCGGGCTTCTTCGACACGGAAGCCTTGGCCAGCGAGGATTTCCCTGTAGAGTACGGTGTGCAGATCGGTGAAGCCGTCGCTGAATTCCAGTTCCTGTCCTTCGATGGTGATGCTTCTGTAGGTGCGTTTCCCTCCCTGAACCGCCACCGGTGGCAAATCCTTGCCGTCGATGCTCAGGAACCAGTTCACCCGTGCCTGGCTGTATTCAAGGTAGCCGGCGGCTCGGTCGGCTGTGTTTTCATGCACTTCGAGCCCTTTGAAGTCGCCAAACACCCATCCCAGCATGTCAAAAAAGTGGATGCCGATGTTGGTGGCAATACCGCCCGACTTCTGTACATCACCCTTCCAGGAAAACTGGTACCACCGCCCGCGACTGGTGATGTATTTCAGATCGACGTCGTAGACCTTCTCTTTCGGACCCTTTTCAATTTGTTCTTTCAATTTTTTGATGGTCGGATGGAGGCGCAGTTGCAGGATGGTGTAAATGTGCTTGCCCGTTTCCTCCTCCAGCTTGCACAGGGCATCCAGGTTCCAGGGGTTCAGCACGACCGGTTTTTCGCAGATGGCATGTGCATCATTGCGAACCGCCATCCTGATGTGGGCATCGTGAAGGTAGTTGGGCGAGCAAATGCTGACGTAATCAACCCTGTTTTCATTGTGCCGCCGCAGCTTATCCAGCTCCCGGTCAAATCGTTCCGGCTCAGTGAAAAAGTCAGCATCCGGGAAAAAACAGTCCAGAATCCCAACCCCGTCATATGGATCAAGCGCGCATACCAGTTTGCTGCCAGTGTCCCTAATGGCTTTCAAATGCCGCGGCGCAATGTAACCCGCAGCACCAATCAATGCAAATTTTGTTGTTGTCATAGCCGGGTGATTTATCTGCAAATATACTAAGGTTAAGGTAAAGGTTAAGATTAAGGATAAGATTATTCGACATGTAACAACAGGGATTGACCTTTTTCCCGAAGCAAAACAAGCCTTTTCTTAAAAACCTCGGGCAAAAAGGGTTAAATTTCCGATGTTCCGTATGCCGCTTATTTGTATTTTTGATTTTATTTTCATCTATGCCCCTTTCGGGGGAAATCAAATTACCGGCCACAACAGTAGGATAATCGTGGGACTGAGGGGGCGAAGCCGTAGGTAGAGGTAGAGGTTAAGGTTAAGGTTGAGAGTGGTCTTTTGATTGGTTTTGAAATGATTTTAGAATTTTGTTCAGTTCGTGGACAATGGTTGCGTAGCCCGAAAGTAAGTCGCCAATAGTGTCCTCTTTAAAATAGCCAACTGTTTCGCCATACAAAAGGTGACTTTTTACTTCATAGGCAGATCCTCGCGAAACAATATAGAACACTGATTTGTCCTTAAGACCCCTGCGACCATAAGCCTCAGCGATGTTAGCCGAGATGCTGTTTGCCGAACGCCTTAATTGAGAACTCAACCCATAATCTTCAACCCGGGGCAAACCGGAAGTCAGCTTAAAAACCTTTTTTGACAAACCTAACGACATTCTCCAAACCGGCATCTCAGAAAAACACTTATACCTCATACACTTAATCTTAAACTCAAAATAATATATTATATAATATCATCGATTAGAATAAATAACAAGCAAATATAACGATTTTTGTTGGATTAACACAAAAACTCCACACATAACAACACTAAAACCACTTATCCCTCAATCTTAACCTTAACCTTAACCTTAACCTTAATCTTAATCTTAACCTCAATCTTAACCTCAACCTTAACCTTATGACTCAGACAATTTGCTGCATAGGCGCCGGCTACGTCGGAGGACCGACGATGGCGGTGTTCGCTTATAAGTGTCCGCATATTAAAATTATTGTTGTTGACAGCAATCCGGAGAAGATTGCTGCGTGGAATACCGACGAGCTGCCGGTATACGAACCCGGCCTTCTGGAAATTGTGAAGGAGGTACGAGGAAAGAACCTTTTCTTCAGCACCGATGTGGATGCCGCCATTGATGAAGCGGAAATGATCTTTATCTCAGTCAACACCCCAACGAAAACCTACGGTGTGGGAAAAGGGATGGCTGCAGACCTGAAATATGTCGAACTTTGCACACGCCAGATTGCGCGGGTGGCAAAAAGCGATAAAATCACAAGATCATTGTGGAGAAGTCGACCCTGCCGGTGCGTACTGCCCAAAGCATCAAGGCGATTATCCGTGGCAGCGATTCAAACTTCAAATTCCAGGTACTGTCGAATCCCGAATTCCTGGCCGAAGGAACCGCTATAAACGATCTGTTATATGCCGACCGCGTTTTGATCGGCGGCGACCAGACCCCCGAAGGACTGAAGGCAATCGAAGCACTAACAGAGATCTATGCCAACTGGCTGCCACGCGAGCGGATTATCCAGACACGCCTGTGGTCGTCGGAGCTCAGCAAGCTCACCGCCAACGCCTTTCTGGCTCAGCGGGTGTCGTCGATCAACGCCATATCGGCGCTGTGTGAACGCACCGGTGCCGACGTGGATGAGGTGGCTGCAGCCGTAGGAATGGACAGCCGGATCGGACCGAAGTTCCTGAAGGCATCTGTCGGGTTCGGTGGCAGCTGCTTCCAGAAAGACATCCTGAACCTGGTGTACCTCTGTCGCCATTTCGGTTTGCCGCAGGTGGCCGACTACTGGGAACAGGTGATCATTATGAACGACTGGCAGAAGCACCGCTTTGCACAGCAGGTGATCTCCACCCTTTTCAATACCGTTTCAGGAAAGAAAATCGCCATGCTGGGATGGGCCTTCAAGAAAGACACCAACGACAGTCGCGAATCAGCAGCCATCTATGTCTCCGATGAGCTACTTCAGGATCAGGCCGAAGTACACATCTACGACCCAAGGGTAAGTCCGGAACGGATGATCGACGACCTGCAGTACCTGCAATCAATCAAAGAGGGCAACAACAAGCTGACGGAACAAGATATCAAAGAACGCCTGGTGATCCACGGCAATCCCTTTGATGCCACCCGGGCAGCCCACGCCACCCTGGTCATCACCGAATGGGATGAATTCAAAGACTATGACTGGCAACGCATCTACAACGAAATGCTGAAACCCGCCTTCCTGTTCGACGGCCGTAACATCCTCAACGGCAAAGCCCTCCGCGAGATCGGGTTTGAGGTGTATCAGATCGGGAAAGGACTGGAAGAATGAACGGTGAACGGTCAACAGTGAACAGTGAACAGATTATTTCTAAGGTATTGAGTAAGCATCCACATAGGAATTTGGAAGCGTGGAAGCATTCAATGGATCTGGTTGAAGATATATATTCCATAACAAAAGCTTTTCCAAAAGAAGAAACGTATGGATTATCTTCACAAATGCGACGCGCGGCTGTTTCGGTGCCCTCTAACCTTGCAGAAGGAGCGGCTGCAATGACAAACAAGCAGTTTATAAGTTTTTTAGGCTTGTCGTTGGGTTCATTGAGTGAATTAGACACCCAAACAGAAATAGCCTACAGGCTACAGTACCTTCAAAAAGAAACATATACAAGTATTAATGACCAAATTGACAAATGCAAGTCTCTGGTTTTTGGGCTTCAACGATCTGTGATTAAAAAGATATCAAACACTAAAAGATAAATCGCTCACTGTTTACTGTTCACTGTTTACCGTTCACTTAAACATGGCTTTCAAAAAGAAACTAAGCATTACTATGTCCGCTGCTATTTCCGCCGGCAAGGCCATAATGGAAGTCTATGCGCAAACCGATTTCGGCATTGAACGCAAGGCTGACGATTCGCCGCTGACCCTTGCCGACAAACGCGCGCACGCACTGATCGAAGAGCGGCTTAAAGAAACCGCCATTCCCATCCTCAGCGAGGAGGGCAAACACCTCCCCTACCACGAAAGGAAGCAATGGGAACGCTTCTGGCTGGTGGACCCGCTGGACGGCACCAAGGAATTCATCAAGCGCAACGGCGAATTCACGGTCAACATCGCGCTGATAGAGAAGATACAGCCTGTTATGGGTGTGATATATGCCCCGGCATTTGACACCCTTTACTGGGGAATCAAAGGACAGGGAGCCTGGCGGCTGGAGGATGCTTCACAGATTCTTAATGAGGACAGTGACATCCTGTTTCCAACGGGTAAGCCCCTACCCGATCATTCGCTGCCCGATATTTACACGATGGTGGGCAGCCGCTCTCACATGAACGACAGCACCCGCAACCATTTTGAACAACTTCGGGAAAAACACCGTCAGATCGAAGTGATGCCGATGGGCAGTTCCCTCAAGATCTGCCTGGTTGCCGAAGGAAAAGCCCACGAATACCCGCGCTTGGGTCCCACCATGGAGTGGGACACCGCCGCCGGCCACGCCATCGCCGAAGCCGCCGGAAAAAAGGTGGTTCTGCACAACAATCCCAAACAACCCCTGCAGTACAACAAGGAGGACCTGACGAATCCGTGGTTTGTGGTATGTTGAGGTTAAGGTTACGGTTAAGGTTAAGATTAAGGTTGAGCTGGGAGCTGAGAACTGAGAACTGGGAGCAGAGATAGAATTTGTGAAAATTTGAGAACAATTTGTGTGAATTTGTGGACAAAAAAAACCAAAAAACAACGATTCCCGGAAGGGATGAAAAAGAACACCGCCTCGGCCAACGCGGCTGCGTGATATGGCTCACCGGCCTGAGCGGCTCGGGGAAATCTACCA
>SL_3KL_010_SEDDRAFT_10004197_pt1 | contig 13014 bp, 11 predicted proteins | sample SodLakKL_010_SED_2_FD_10381 | JGI IMG/M metagenome (IMG submission 10381)
CCGGCATCGAGCCGGCCCTGGATCAGCATGTCCAGGATCTGCTCGGTCTTTTCCTCGAACAGTCTCAGGGTCAGCTTCGGAAAGCGGCGCCGGATGCCCGGAATCACGTGCGGCAGCAGGTAGGGGGCCAGGGTCGGAAAGATGCCGAGTCGCAGCAGGCCGGAGTGCGGGTCGCGCGAGCGCCGGGCCACGGCCTTCATGGCTTCGACCTCACTCAGGATGGTGCGGCCGCGCTGTACCACCTCCTCGCCGACCCGCGTCAGCATGACCTGGCGCGGCGAGCGCTCGACCAGCTGTACGCCGAGTTCCTCTTCCAGCTTGCGAATCTGGGTGCTCAGCGTCGGCTGACTGACGAAGCACAGCTCGGCCGCCTTGCTGAAGTGACGGACTTCGGCCAGCGTGACCAGGTACTGGATGGCGCGGATATTCATTCAGATTGTCTATGGTGATCGGCGGTTTCCATAGGATTCTAGAATCAGGCCGACGGCCTGTCCAGAAACACGATGGCGCGTGATGTGAATTACTGGTAGCCGATCGCCACCGCCACGCCGATGAAGCCCAGCGCCAGCAGGGTGTAGATGCCGAGCACCGGCAGGATCCAGCGCGCCCAGACCGCCCAGTCGATGCGGGCCGCGCCCAGCACCCCCATCAGGGTGGCCGAGGTCGGGATGATCAGGTTGGTCAGGCTGTCGCCGAGCTGGAAGCACAGCACCGTGACCTGGCGCTGGATGCCGACCAGGTCGCCCAGCGGCGCCATCAGCGGCATGGTCAGTGCCGCCTGGCCGGAGCCCGAAGGCACCAGGAAATTGATGATGCTCTGAACGAAGAACATCAGCCAGGCCGAGACCATCTCGGGCAGGTGAACCAGGCCCGAGGCCAGGCCGAAAAGAATGGTGTTCATCACCGAAGGTTCGGCCGGATTGGTGCCGCCCAGCAGCAGGACCAGCCCGGCCGCCATGCCGACCACCAGTACCGCCGGCACCAGCCCGGCCGCACCCTCGCGAAAGGCGCGTGCCTGGGCATTGGCGGTCAGGCGATTCGGCCCGGGCAGCAGGTAGAGCAGGCCGATCACCAGGCCCATGGTGAAGAACTGTGCGGCGATCTCGGGGATGAAGTACTCATGCACGATGACGCCCCAGATCACCCAGCCGATGCCGGCTGCGATCAGGGCCAGCGCCAGCGCGTCGCGCGCCGAAAAGCGCGGCTGCTCCTCCTGTCCGATGACGCTTTCGCGGAAGTGGGCGTCGCTCTCGTGGCAGGGGGAGCTTTCCGGCGAGCGGTAGACCTTGCGCGCCCACCAGATCGTGATGACGATGCCGACCAGCGTGAACACGGTCCACATCAGCATGCGCAGCGGCGCACCGCTGAACAGCGGTACATCGGCAATGCCCTGGGCGATGCCCACATTGAAGGGGTTCATCCAGCTGGCGGCAAAACCCACCCTCGATGCGACGAAAGTCACCAGCACGGCGGTGATGGCGTCATAGCCCAGGCGCACGATGATGGGCGCCAGCAGGATGACGAAGGCAATGGTTTCCTCGCTCATGCCGAAGATCGCGCCGCCCAGCGAGAACAGGAAAAACAGCAGCGGAAGAACGACGATGGGGTCCCGTTCCGTACGCTGGATCAGGGCGCGTACGCCGCGGTCGATGCAGCCGGTTTTCAGGATCACGCCAAAAGCGCCGCCGACCACCAGCAGGAAGGCGATGATGCCGATGGCGGCGCGCGAGCGCGAGCCGGAACTCAATCCCTCGAAGGGCGCGTTGAGAAAGCCGACGGCTTCCGGATCGGCGTTGAACAGGGGCGTGCCGGGAGCGCCTTCGCTGGCGAGGTTGAAGCTGTCCAGCGCCACCGGCAGGGTGCGGCCGTCGGCGTCGGTTTCGACTTGGAAGCTGCCGGCCGGCACCACGAAACTCAGGGCCACCAGGACCATCGCCACCCAGAACAGGATGACCAGGGTGTCGGGGGCTTGCCGTGCCGTCGGCGTGCCGCTCACGAGCCGACCGGCGCGGGCAGGGCGCGATCGATCAGAGCCTCGAGCCCCAGGTGTTCCGGCAGCGCACCGTACATCAGTGCGCGATCGGGCCCGAGCCGCCCGTGCAGGTAGGCCTCAGCGACGAAGTCGGGGCCGGACTGCAGCAGCACGGTGGCCTGCAGCCCGAGGGCCAGCGCCTCGACCACGTGGCGGGCCCGGAACTGGAGCTGATCAGCGGCGGCGAGGTCGCGCTTGATTGCTCGAGCAGGTTCTTGCCTGCGGCCATGTCGCCGATGAACGGCTGCATGAAGGACAGCAGGGCTTCCAGACAGCGCGGCTCGCGCTGCAGCGCGCGCAGGACGTCAAGACACTGGATGTTGCCCGAGCCTTCCCAGATGGCATTGACCGGCGCCTCGCGGTACAGGCGCGGCAGGATGAACTCCTCGACGTAGCCGGCCCCGCCCATGCATTCCTGGGCTTCGTTGATCATGCCCACGGCGCGTTTGCACACCCAGTACTTGGCCACCGGCGTGGCAATGCGGGCGATCAGTTCCGAAGCCTCGTCTCCGCCCTCGGCTTGCTCGAAGCGCCGGGCCAGATGCAGGGCCAGGCGCATGGCGGCCTCGGATTCCAGGGCCAGGTCGGCCAGCACGTTCATCATCAGCGGCTGGCGCGCCAGGGGCTGGCCGAAGGCTTCACGCTGGGCGCAGTGGAACAGGGCCTGGGCGGCCGCCTGGCGCATCAGCGCGGCCGAGCCGATGACGCAGTCCAGCCGCGTTTCGGCGACCATGCGGATGATGGTCGCCACGCCGCGCCCGGGCTCGCCGATCAACTGTGCCCAGGTGCCCGGATACTCGATTTCGGACGAGGCGTTGGAGAGATTGCCGAGCTTGTCCTTCAGGCGCTGGATGTGGATCGGGTTGACGCTGGCGTCCGGGCGAAAGCGCGGCACCAGGAAGCAGCCCAGGCCCTCGGTCGTCTGGGCCAGGCTCAGGAAAGCATCCGACATGGGCGCCGAGCAGAACCACTTGTGACCGGTCAGCTCGTAGGCGTGGCCCGGTCCCGGCGCGCCCAGCGGCCGCGCCGTTGTGGTGTTGGCGCGCACGTCAGAGCCGCCCTGTTTCTCGGTCATCGCCATGCCCAGGGTCACGCCGCGCTTTTCCGCGGCGGGCCTGAAGGCCGGGTCGTACACGCCGGCCAGCACGCGCGGCGCCCATTCGGCCGCGACTTCCGGCTGCATGCGCAGGGTCGGGATGGCGGCGTGGGTCATGGTGATCGGGCACATGGTGCCGGCTTCGAACTGGTTGTGCAGGTACATCAGCGCCGAACGCGCCACGCGCGCGCCGGGGCGGCCGCTCCAGGTCAGCGTGCTCAGCCCATGGCCGATGCCGAGTTCCATCAGGCGGTGATAGCTGGGGTGGAATTCGACCCGGTCCACGCGCCGGCCGTAGCGGTCGTGGGTGCGCAGCTGCGGCTTGTGCGCGTTGGCCGGATAACCCAGGGCGAAGATTTCGGAACCGGCGATGGCGCCGTAGGCGTGCAGCTGCGCGTCGAAATCGGCGCCCCCTTCCCGGTCGACTGCTTCGCGCAGGGCCAGATCCCCGGAATAGGCGTTGTAGTCCTCCAGCGGACGGGCCTGGTTGAAGACTTCGTGCGTTGCCGTCTGCGCTTGTTTTTCGCTCATGCCGCGGGTTGGGGTGGGGCGGGCGGTCAGACGGCAAGTATATCGGGCGGATGACAGGCGAGCGGCGGACGGACTAAACTCGGCGCATGAAGAAACTCCTCGTATCGATCACTGCCGTGCTCGCCCTGGCAGCCTGCAGCAGCGACCCTGACGAACCCGACCTGCTGGCGCCGCAGCGCCAGGCCCTGGAGCGCGCCGAGGACGTCGAGCGGGTGATGCAGGAGGCGGCGGAGCGCCGCCAGAGTCTGATCGAAGAACAGGAGCCCTAGCCGCTTGCGCCTGTCGCCGGGGCAGGGCAAGGCCTGGCCGGGAAAATAAAAAAAGCGCCGGTCTGGGCGACCGGCGCTTTTCGCTTCCAGGTTTCGCGGAGCCGGGGCCGGCTCAGAGTTCCACCGGCAGAATGACCTTGTCGATGACGTGGATCACGCCGTTGCTGGCGGAAATGTCGGCCGCTGCGATCGTGGCGGTGTTGCCGATGGCGGTGATGCCGCCGCTGGGATCGACGTCGAAGCCCAGGCCGTCGGCCAGGGTCGTGATCGTACGGCTGTTGCGCGGCGGCAGCACGCTGTTCGAGGCGCGCCGTCCTTCGGTCACATGGTAGCTGACGACGAATTCGACCGTGCCCTCGCCGAGCAGTGCATCGATAGCTGCGAAGGGACCGTCCTCGCCAATCACGAAGTCGCCCGGGAAAGCCGTGGACAGGGTGCCGACTAGGTGCAGGAACGCGTCGTCGGTGGGCGCGAAGACCGTGAACTGGTCGGCGTTGAACAGGCCGGCGATCAGCGCACTGTCCGGGTTGGTTTCGGCGATGTAGAGCACCGCTCCCAAAAGCAGGGTGAACTCGGCGTCTTCTTCCGCGCTGGCAGCGCCGACGACGATGTCGACGATCGAATCAGTACCCGGAACGACGCCGGCCGGCGGGCCGCCGCGCCCGTTGCCGGGCTGGGCGACGGCCGTGGCGGTAAACAGAAACGCCAGGGCCAGGCCCAGCAGCAGGTGCTTGGTAATGCGCATTGACAATCTCCTTGATCGAAAGGTTGGCGACTCCCTGCCGAGCACATTAGGCGCAGCCCGTCACGAAACGATCAAGGAAATGTCGAGGCGCTCTTCACAACAAGAGCGCCTCGTCGGTTTCAGTCCCTGTGCTCCAGCCCCAGCACCTCGATCAGGAACATGGTTTCCGCCTCGCGCTGGAAATCGCGGTTGGACTGGCGTGCGAAGCCGTGGCCTTCGTCCAGGGCCAGCAGATACCACGGGTCGCCGCCGGCTTCGCGCACGGCGGTGAGGATCTGCTCGGCCTCGGACGCCGGCACGCGCGGATCGTTGGCGCCCTGGATGATGAACAGCGGCGCGGTGATCCGGTGGGCGTTGTTGCTGGGCGAGATCGACTCCAGGAACTCGCGCACCTCGGGGATGCGCTCATCGCCGTACTCGGCCCGGCGCAGGTCGCGCCGGTAGCCGGCGGTGTTTTCCAGGAAGGTCACGAAATTGGAGATGCCGACGATGTTGATGCCGCCGGCCAGGCGGTCGGAGAAATGCATCAGGCTGGCCAGCACCATGTAGCCGCCGTAGGAGCCGCCGTAGACCACGACCCGGTGTTCGTCCAGGTCCGGCTGCCCGGCGATCCAGTCGAGCAGGGCGCCGATGTCGAAGACCGAGTTTTCGCGCAGGAACACGTTGTCGAGGTTCACGAACTCGTTGCCGTAGCCGGTCGAGCCGCGCACGTTCGGCACCGCCACGGCCGCGCCCAGTTCGTGGACCCAGTACATGAAGGTCGAGCTGAAGCCCGGGCGGGCCTGGGCCTCGGGACCGCCGTGGATGGAGACGATCACCGGGTGCGGCCCGTCGCCTTCCGGGCGGTGGATGAAGGCGGGGATTTCCAGTCCGTCGAAACTCTCGAAGCTGATCAGTTCGGGCGGCTGGAAGCGCGAGGTGTCCAGGCCGCCGACCTCGGACTCGGTCCAGCGCACCAGATCGCCGCTGTCCAGTTCCAGCACCCAGGCGTCGCCCGGCGAGCCGGCGTAGCTGTGGCTGAAGGCCAGGCGCCCGCCGTCCGGGCTGAAGCTCAGGCCCCCGATCAGTCCGGCCGGCAGCTGCGGCGCCTCCGGCCGCTCGCCGGTCTCGAGGTTCAGGAAATGCAGCTCGGCGATGCCGCCGGCGTTGATGGTGTAGGCCAGCAGGTTGCCGTCGGGCGACAGATCCATGGCCTGCACGTCCCAGGGGTGCTCGGACACCAGCGTCATCTCGCCGCTGTCCAGGTCGATGGCCTTGATGCGGCGGAATTCGGCGCCGGCGTCGGTGACCACGAACAGCTTGTCGCCGTCGACGGCAAAGCGCACGGCGCCGTATGCGACCTGCTGATCCGGATTGATCTGCTCAATGTCGCCGCTTTCCAGGTCGAGCATGAACAGGCGCGACTCGTTGATGGAGATGTAGCGCGACAGCAGCAGGCGCTTGCCGTCGGGCGACCAGTCGGCCGGCACAGTGGTGCCCTCGGCCTGCACGATCATGCGGCGCGAAGCGGGGTCGCTGGGGTCGGCGACCCAGATCTTGTGGTTCGGCTCTTCCCAGGTGGTCGCGGCCCAAGCGACCTGTCGGCCGTCCGGCGACCAGCGTGCGCTCAGGTTGCGCGTGCCGCTTTCGGTGAACTGGATGCTGCGCGCAGTCTCTGGATCGAACAGAAAGCCCTGGAAAAACTCGTCGCCGCCGACGTCACGGGTGAACATGAATTGCCCCGAACCATCGGGGCGCACGCTGGCCCCGCTGGTGCGCTCGTCGTAAAAGGTGATCTGGCGCCGCTTGCCCATGGGCTGGGCAACGTGGTGGATCTGGTTGGTTTCGCCGAAACGCGTGAGGATGTAGATGCCGCCGTCGGGCGCGAAGTCGGAAAACGACGCCGAGCGCACGTTCTGGAACTGACGCAGGCGTTCGCGGATCCCCGGCGGGATTTCGGGAATGTTCTCCATCACCAGGTTGCCTTGCTGGATGCGCTCAGGGCCCTGGTCGGCGACGGCCGTCGCGGCGAAGGCGCCGGCCACGAGCAGCGCCAAGCCGCAGACCGCGACGGGGCTTGAAAAGCATCGAATCTTGGTCTTCATCTCTTTCATCTCTTGCAGGTTTCGTCAGTTTTCGGTGTGCCCGGCTGAGGGCGGATCAGCCTTCGGCGGGCGGCAGGATCAGGCCGGCGATGGCGCGGCGGTTTTCGCTCATCAGGATGTTGAACGTGCGGCAGGCGGCGGCCAGGGTCATGGTCTCCAGGCCGACTCCGCGCTGCAGGAACAGGCGCTGCACCTCGGGTGCCGGAAAGCCTGGCCGGGCGCCGTGGCCGATGATCACCAGCTCGGGGGCATGTTCCAGCAGCGGTGCGACGGTGTTTTCGTCCAGGTCCCGAAGCGCCCGCACGGGCCAGTCTTCGATCAGCAGCCGCGCGCCCAGGATGAGGCTGCTGCGGTGCGTGGTTTCGTCGATGGTCAGTTCGTGTTCGCCGACCCGTCGGATAAAGTGATATCGGCCGGGCCGATGCTCGGTCAACTGCATCCTGGCAATTCCAGATCGTTATGCGCTCGCCGGATCAGGCCGGCAACGCGATTTTGGGTTTCTTGGGGTGGCGGCGATAGTAGCAGGCCACCTGGCCGATCCGATGAACGAGCTCGGCGCGGAAGTCCCGGGCGATCTGCTCGATCCACGCTTCGCGCTGCTCGCGCTCGGCGCGTATCTTGACCTTGATGAGTTCGTGGTGTTCCAGGGCCTGTTCGATTTCGGCCCGGACGTTCTCGCTCAAGCCCTTGTCGGCCAGCGTGACGACCGGTTTCAGGTCATGGGTCAGGCCGCGCAGATAGCGGCGTTGGGCGTTGGTCAGAGGCATGGTCGAGGCGGGTGATAAGATGCCGGACAGTGTAACTGAAGGCTTAAGCGGCGAGAGGAACCTGCCCATGTCTTCCCGGGCCTGGAAAAAGCGTCAGCACAGCGACCCCTACGTGCGCCGGGCCCGTGACGAAGGCTACCGCGCGCGCGCGGCGTACAAGCTGCTTGAGCTGGCCGAAAAGGACGGGCTGTTCAAGCGGGCAGGCGTGGTGGTCGACCTGGGTGCCGCGCCGGGCAGCTGGTCGCAGGTTGCGCGTCAGCGGCTTGGGCCCGATGCGCTCGTGGTGGCGCTGGATATCCTGCCGATGGAACCCTTGCCTGGCGTGGTGTTCATACAGGGCGATTTTCGCGAGGACGAGGTGCTGGCCGAGCTCGAAGCGACGCTGGCCGGGCGCCAGGTCGACCTGGTCTTGTCGGACATGGCACCGAACCTGTCCGGCATCGGTCCGGCCGACCAGGCGCGCAGCATCCACCTGGCCGAACTGGCCCTGGAGTTTGGCCGCGAATGGCTGGCACCGCAGGGCGTTTGCGTGGTCAAAGTGTTTCAGGGCGAAGGATTTGACGGCCTGCTCACCCGATTCAGGCAATCATTCACAGGTGTCAAGGTGCGCAAGCCGGCGGCTTCGCGTCCCGAGAGCCGAGAGGTCTACCTGGTCGGTGCGCAGCCGGCCTGAGAAATGAGCGTGCCCGCCCTCGCGTACAATGCGAGGCTGGGCCTAACGAAAGCTAGCGGAGAAAGCTGTTGAGCGATTTTGCGAAAAACCTGCTGATGTGGATCGTCATCGCCATGGTGCTGATGAGCGTATTCAACTATTACTCGCAGCCGCAGGAGCAGCAGACGCGGGAAATGAGCTATTCGACCTTTCTGACGGAGGTCCGGCGCGGCAACATCGACAGCGTGGTCATTCAGGAAGGCAACGGCACCAGCACGATCGCCGCCCAGGCCCGCGACGGTCAGCGCTTCACCGTTACCGCCCCGGCCGACCCGGGCCTGATGGGCGATTTGATCAACAATGATGTCGAAATCGATGCTGCCCCGCCGCAGCGGCGGTCATTGGTCGTCGACATCCTGATCAGCCTGTTGCCGGTCCTGGTGCTGGTCGGGCTGTGGGTGTACTTCATGCGCCAGATGCAGGGCGGCATGGGCGGTCGCGGCGGCGCCATGAGCTTCGGCAAGTCGCGCGCCAAGCTGCAGGGCGAGGACCAGGTCAAGGTGACCTTCCAGGACGTCGCCGGCTGCGAGGAGGCCAAGGACGAAGTGACCGAACTGGTCGATTTCCTGCGCTCGCCGGCCAAGTTCCAGCGCCTCGGCGGCCATATCCCGAAGGGCATTCTGATGGTGGGTCCGCCCGGCACCGGCAAGACCCTGCTGGCTCGCGCCATTGCCGGTGAAGCCAGGGTGCCGTTCTTCTCGATCTCCGGTTCGGATTTTGTCGAGATGTTCGTCGGGGTCGGCGCCTCGCGGGTGCGCGACATGTTCGAGACCGCCAAGAAGCACGCTCCTTGCATCATCTTCATCGACGAAATCGATGCTGTCGGTCGCCAGCGCGGCGCCGGACTCGGCGGCGGGCACGATGAGCGCGAGCAGACGCTGAATCAGCTGCTGGTCGAAATGGACGGGTTCGAAGGCAACGAAGGCATCATCCTGATCGCCGCCACCAACCGGCCGGACGTGCTGGACCAGGCGCTGCTGCGTCCGGGTCGTTTTGACCGCCAGGTCGTGGTGCCGCTGCCCGACCTCAAGGGTCGCGAGCAAATCCTGAAGGTCCACATGCGCAAGGTGCCGCTGGGCGACAACGTCGATGCCCGCGTGATCGCGCGCGGAACGCCGGGCTTCTCCGGGGCGGATCTGGCCAACCTGGTCAACGAGGCGGCCCTGTTTGCCGCGCGCCAGGACTGCAAGACCGTGCAGCAGACCCATTTCGACATGGCCAAGGACAAGATCATGATGGGCGCCGAGCGCAAGTCCATGGTCATGTCCGAGGAAGACAAGCTGCTGACCGCCTACCACGAGGCCGGTCACGCCATCGTCGGCCGCATCGTGCCCGAGCACGACCCGGTCTACAAGGTCACCATCATCCCGCGCGGGCGCGCCCTGGGGGTGACCATGTTCCTGCCGGAGGAAGACCGCTACTCGATGACGCGCAAGCAGCTGAACTCGCAGCTGGCCAGCCTGTTCGGCGGGCGCGTGGCCGAAGAGCTGATCTACGGCATGGACAACGTGACCACCGGTGCGTCCAACGACATCGAGCGGGCCTCCTCGCTGGCGCGCAACATGGTCACCAAGTGGGGCCTGTCCGACACCATGGGGCCGCTGGCCTATGGCGAGAACGAGGACGAAGTGTTCCTGGGCCGTTCGGTCACCCAGCACAAGCACATCTCGGACGAGACCCATCGCCAGTTGGACAAGGAGGTGCGCCGGATCATCGATCAGGCTTACGACACCGCCAAGCAGATCCTGGAAGACAACCGCGACAAGCTCGAGATCATGGCCCAGGCGCTGATGCGCTACGAGACCATCGACGTCAAGCAGATCGACCAGATCATGGAAGGCCGCGAGCCGGATCCGCCGGAAGGCTGGAACGACGGGGCGCCGCCGCCGCGTCCGTTCAACGGCGGCGACTCCGACGAAGAGCCGTCGGGCCAGCCGGCCCCGGGCTGAGTCATCCCTCCCGGATGAACAAAAACGCCGGCCTGAGCGCCGGCGTTTTTGTGTCCCGACGACGCGATAGACTAACGCCATGTCGACTCCAGTCCCTGCCGCAGCGCTTGACCTGCGCGCCTGCCAGCGGCACATCTCGCCAGCACAGACCTCGCCATGCGAACGGATCTGAACCAGGCCATCCTGAGCGCCGTCGGCGCGTCGCGACCGCTGGTCATGGGCGTGGTCAACGTGACGCCGGATTCGTTTTCGGACGGCGGCCTGTTCGCCGATCGGAACCGTGCCGTCGAGCACGCACTGCAGCTGGTCGAGCAGGGGGCCGACATCCTGGACATCGGCGGTGAGTCCACGCGGCCCGGCGCCGAGCCGGTCAGCGAGGTCGATGAACTCCAGCGCGTGATTCCGGTGATCGAGGGCATCCGGGCCCGGTCCGATGCACCGATCTCGATCGACACCAGCAAGCCCGCGGTGATGCGGGCGGCCGTCGCGGCAGGCGCCGACATGATCAACGACGTGTGCGCACTGCAGGCGCCCGGGGCCGTGACGGCCGCAGCCGAGCTGGGCGTGTCCGTCTGCCTGATGCACATGCAGGGCGAGCCGCGCACCATGCAGCGCTCACCTGGCTACACTGATGTGGTTGCAGACATTCTGGGGTTTTTCCAGGCGCGCATCGGCGATTGCCTGCAGGCCGGTGTCGAGCGCCGGCGCCTGGTGCTGGATCCCGGATTCGGCTTCGGCAAGACGCTGGCGCATAATCTGGAACTGCTGGCCGGGCTGGAGCGCTTTGCCGAACTCGGCTTGCCGGTGCTGGCCGGGTTGTCGCGCAAGTCCATGCTGGGGACGATCACGGGCCGGGAACGCCCGGATGAGCGCGTTGCTGCCTCGGTCGCCGCCGCCGTGCTGGCGGCCGAGCGGGGTGCGGCGATCATTCGCGTGCACGATGTGGCCGAGACGGTAGACGCCCTGAAGGTGTGGCAGGCGCTCAAGCAGGTCGAAAACAAAGGATGCCGAGGATGAAATATTTCGGGACTGACGGGATACGCGGCCGGGTCGGCGAGCCGCCGATCACGGTCGAGTTCATACTCAAGCTGGGCTGGGCCGCGGGCAGCGTGCTGACCGGGCGCAGCGAAGAGCGCTGCGCCGTGGTGATCGGCAAGGACACCCGAATCTCGGGCTACCTGTTCGAATCGGCGCTGGAAGCCGGGTTTTCCGCGGCCGGCGTCGATGTCCTGCTGCTGGGTCCCATGCCGACGCCGGCCATCGCCCACCTGACGCGCAGCCTGGGCGCGGCCGCCGGCATCGTGATCTCGGCTTCGCACAACCCCTACGAGGACAACGGCATCAAGTTCTTTTCCGGCGAAGGACTCAAGCTCGATGACGAGGTCCAGGCCGCGATCGAGGACGCGCTGGACCAGCCGCTGCAGCAGGTCATGCCGCACCGCCTGGGCAAGGCCGCGCGCATCGACGATGCGGTCGGGCGCTATATCGAATACTGCAAGGGCACGGTGACCTGGGGAACGCGCTTCGACGGCTTGAAGATCGTGCTGGACTGCGCCAACGGCGCCACCTATCGCATCGCCCCGGCCGTGTTCCGGGAGCTCGGCGCCGAAGTGGTGAGCATCCATGACCGCCCGGACGGGCTCAATATCAACAAGGCCTGCGGTTCGACCCATCCGCAAAGCCTGGCCGACGCGGTGATTGCCGAGCGGGCCGACCTCGGCATCGCTTTCGACGGCGACGGCGATCGGGTCGTGCTGGTCGACCACGAGGGCCAGCTGGTCGACGGTGACCAGATCCTGTTCCTGCTGGCGACCGCCCGCCGCGCCTCCGGCCAGTTGGCCGGCGGGGTGGTGGGCACGGTGATGAGCAACTTCGGCCTCGAAGAAGCTTTCGCCCGGATGCAGGTGCCGTTTCAGCGCAGCAGGGTGGGCGATCGGCATGTCCACGAATTGCTGGTCAGGAACGGCTGGGTGCTGGGCGGCGAGACCTCGGGGCACATCCTGTGCCTGGACCGGGCCTCGACCGGTTGCGGCATCGTCAGCGCCCTGCAGGTGGTCGAGGTCGTGGCGGCGGGCCGTCAATCGCTGGCGGCGCTGGTGTCCGGTCTGCACAAGTACCCGCAGATCATGGTCAACGTGCCGGTCACGGGCGATGCGCGCGCGCTGCTGCAGCGCGACCCGGCCGTGGCCCGCGCGGTCGAGGACGCCGAAGCGCGGCTGGCCGGCAAGGGGCGGGTGATTCTGAGGCCTTCCGGCACCGAGCCGGTGGTCCGCGTCACCGTCGAGGGGCGGGACGGGGACGAAGTGCGGGCGATTGCAGACGAATTGGCCGCCGTGGTGGCCGGAGCGGTGACTTCATGAATGAAGCTGCGGGTATCCCCGTCCTGTCGCTGTCCGAATTCGACGGGCAGCGGGGCGCCTTCACCGATCGCATCGGGCGCGCCTGGCGCGAGTTCGGTTTTGTCGGTATTCGCGATCACGGTATTTCCGACGACACGATCGAGTCCGGCTACGCGGTGTTCAGGCAGTTCTTCGCCCTGCCCGAAGCGGTCAAGCAGGGCTACCGGCTGCCCGGAAAAGGCGGGGCGCGCGGTTATACCGGCTTCGGCGTGGAACAGGCCAAGGATCACGACGTGCCCGATCTCAAGGAGTTCTGGCACGTCGGGCGCGAGGTCGAGGGCGACAATCCCTTTCCCGACATCCTGCTGCCCAACTTGTGGCCGGCCGAAGTGCCGGAATTCCGCTCGGCGGCGCTGGCCCTGTACCGAGCCCTGGATCAGCTGGGTGCGCAACTGCTGTCGGCGATCGCGCTGGACCTGGGGCTGGAGCG
>SL_3KL_010_SEDDRAFT_10004198_pt1 | contig 13012 bp, 12 predicted proteins | sample SodLakKL_010_SED_2_FD_10381 | JGI IMG/M metagenome (IMG submission 10381)
AAGCCAACGCCCAGCTCCAGCAGCGCGCCAGCGATCTGGAGCGCGACACCACCATCGAGTTGCTGGCCCGTGAGCAGCTCGGGCTGGTGCGTCCGGGTGAGGTCGCCTACACCCTGATCCCTCCTGAGGTCGACCGGCCCCTGATCGCTGCACCTCGCGCCGCCGGGACGGGGGAGCCGGATCCGTGGTACCTGCGGTTGTGGAGCGAGGTGCAGGCACGCTTCACCGGCTGACGGTGCCGTGTTGCCGTCCGGGGGACGGCTCCGTACCGTGGTGTCCGGCGACACCGAGTGGTGTCGTCATCCGCGCGCCCCGGTCGGCCGACGACCGCGGGCTCTGAGACGCCGACCGAGGATCCTCGGGCGGCACGACCGGATCGCCGGTGCCAGCGCGGGCACCCACCGATCCGCGAGGAGTTGATCGCACTGCAGGGATCGATCGTCAAAGGCAAGGTCGTCCGGCTCGAGGAGTACGGCGCGTTCGTGGAGGTCACGACCGAGGACGGTGGCGCGGTCACAGGCCTGGTCCACGTCTCCGAGGTCGACGCCGACTTCGTCGAGAACATCTACGCCTACCTCGCCGAGGGCGACGAGGTGGATGTCAAGATCCTCGATGTCAAGGAGGACGGCAAGGTCGACCTGTCGATCAAGCGTGCTGATCCCGACTGGCAGGACGAGGAGACCCCGAACCTCCGCTCCAAGCTGGACAAGGACTTCAACAAGCGGCTGCGTCGCTTCATGCACAAGTCCCAGATGATCCAGGGTGAGGCGCGCCGCCAGCGGCGCGGTCGCACCGGCGCGTGACCCCCACCGNCGGGGAGCCGATCTCCGTCCCTGAGGCTGCTGGAGACGCTGGCACCCACGTGCCCGCCCCCAGCCAGGACGCCGTCCGGATCGATCCGGCGGCGTCCTACGCATCGGCAGCGGCAGCCCCCGTCGCCGACGACCGCGAGGTGGCCGTCCTGTCCGCGCAGCTCGGTCGCCCCGCGCGTGGCCGTCCGGCGGTGGTCCACCGGTGCGTCTTCGGTCTCCCGACCGTAGCCCGGGTCCAACCGCGGCTGGATGACGGCACGCCCTTCCCCACGGTGTTCTGGTTGACCTGCCCGGTGCTGCGCTCCCGGGTCGGACGCCTCGAGGCCGACCACGCGATGGTCGGTCTCAACCAGCGGCTCGAGGAGGAGCCGGAGTTGGCCGCCAGCTACGCCGCCAGCTCCGAGCGCTACATCGCCTTCCGGGACCAGCTCGGCGAGCCGCTCCCGGGTGATCCGAGCGCCGGTGGGATGCCGAAGTACATCAAGTGCCTGCACGTGCACGCTGCCCACCACCTCGCCACCGGTGACAACCCGGTCGGGGAGTGGGCCGTCGAGCACGCCACCCCGGCGCCCTGCCCAGGGCCCTGCGTGCCCGAGGAGCTGCTCGGACCGGGTGACGAGGTGGACGGCGCCGTACCTGCCGAGGATCCCGCTCCGGAGTGACCCCGTGCCCACGCCACGCGCCGCTGTCGACGTCGGTTCCAACTCCGTCCGCCTGCTCGTCGTCGACGGCGACGGAGCTCGCCTGACCCGCGAGATGGTGATCACGCGGCTGGCCGCTGGCGTCGACGCCACGGGCCACCTCGACGACCTGGCGCTCGCACGCACCCTGGAGGCGATCGCGGGCTTCCGCGAGGTGTGGGCGTCCTATGGCGTGGAGAGCCGGGTCAGGATCGCTGCGACCTCGGCGGTGCGTGACGCCGCGGACCGGGCGCGGTTCTTCGACGGGGTCCGTGCCGAGACCGGTGTGGAGGCCGAGGTCATCACCGGGGAGGAGGAGGCGCAGTTGGCCTTCCTGGGGGCGGCGACGGCCGTCGAGGTGGCGCGTCCCACGGCGGTCATCGACATCGGGGGTGGATCGACCGAGCTCATCGTGGGCGGCAGCGACGGCGAGGTGGCGGGGTGGGTGTCGCTGCAGCTCGGCTGCGTGCGGGTGACGGAGCGCCACCTCGCCTCGGACCCGCCCGCCGACGGCGAGCTGCGCTCGGCCCGATCGATGATCGAGGAGCAGATGGACCGAGCGGAGAAGGTCCTGGCCGAGCAGGGCGTGGCGATGACGGATGCGGCGTCGCTGATCGGCGTCGCCGGGACCGCCACGACGCTCGGTGCGATACACCTCGGGCTGCCCACCTACGACGAGGACCGCATCCACCGGACCCGGTTGCCGGCCGCTGCCCTGGCCGACATGGCTGAGCGGTTGGCGGGCATGACCTCCGCCCAGCGCGCGACCCTCGGGCCGGTGCAGCCCGGGCGGGAGGACGTGATCCACGGGGGAGCGCTCGTGCTGCACGCGGCCCTGGCGCGGATGGGTCTCGACGCGGTCACGATCAGCGAGGCCGACAACCTCGATGGCCTGGTGGCCTCCCTGGCCTGAGCTGCAGCAGCCGACGGCGGGGTGGTCCCTGCCCGCTGGGGCCGCTCAGGGCGTCGTGCCGACGGAGGTCGTCGCTGGTCGGTGCTCGGGGGTCGCATCCGCTCCGAGTGCAGCGTCGGTGATCGGCCGGTGGAGCGCGACGAGCGCCAGCAGCTGCAGAGCGACAGCGGTCGCGAAGGTGGCGTGCAGGCTCGTGGCCGAGGCGATCACCCCACCGACGGCGGCACCGACCGGCATCGCCCCCATCACCAGCAGCCGGAAGGAGGCGTTGACCCGGCCGAGGAGTGCGCCCGGCACGATGCGTTGCCGGCTGGAGACGGCGACCACGTTGACGAGCACGCTGGCCAGCCCGAGCAGGAAGGCCATGGCAGCGATCGGAGCCACGGCGGTGGTCACCAGCGGCGTCACCATCACCAGGCTCGAGCCTGCGGTCCCCGCCAGCAGCGTCCGGCGGGGACCGAACCTGGCCTCGACCTTGGCGGCCAGCAGCGAGCCGGTGACGCTGCCGGCGGCCAGGATCGCCGCCAGGCCACCGAAGGCGACCTCGGGCAGGCCCATCGGTGAGCCCTCGCCGACCACGAACAGCACGATGACGCCGAAGTAGGCCGCGTTCGCCAGGTTGAGGACCGCACCGAGCAGGCCGAGCGAGCGCAGCGTCGGGTGGTGCAGGAGGTGCTCGAGCCCCTCGGCGATGTCGGCGCGCATCGTGGCGGGTGGGCGGGCTTCGGGCTGGTAGCGCTGGGGCAGGCGGGCGAGTAGGAGTGCGGCGGCGAGGTAGAGCGCTGCGGGGCCGAGGAGCACCGCCGCCCCCGCCACACCCACGAGGACGCCAGCCAGGGGGGCACCCACGAAGTTGTTCATCACCGTCTGTGCCCCGATCAGCCGGCCGTTCGCCCGGCCGAGGTCCTCCCGCGCGACCATCGCAGGGAGAAGGGACTGGCTGGTGGTGTCGAACAGGACCTCACCGAACCCGAGGATGAACACGGCGAGGTAGATCGCCGCCAGGGTCAGGTTGCCGGTCAGCGCCGCTGCTCCCGCCAGCGCCAGCACGGCGGCTCGGAGCGTGGCGGCGCTGATCAGCAGCCCCTTGCGCCCCCGTCGGTCAGCGAGCGCCCCGGCCTGCAACGCAAACAACAGCCAGGGCAGGGTGAACACGGCCTGGATGCCGGAGATGAGCATCGGCTCCCGGGTGGAGCGCAGCGCGAGCAGCGGGACCCCGACCAGCACCAGGCCGTCCGCGAGGTTGGCCGTGGTCGAAGCGGCGAAGAGACGGTGGAAGGGGCCGGGCAGCGTGCTCATCGGGACACCTCGCGGTAAGATCGCAGAAGAACTTCTGCGAAGCTACCTCTGCAGAGTTCTCTTTGCAAAGATATGTCTGCGATATGGGCGGCAAGGGGGTCAACATGAGCGATGAACGCGCTCCTGCCGGCGGGACGGCAGCCGACCCGCAACGCCCGCTGGAGGTCGATCCCACGACGCTGAAGGCGCTGGCGCACCCGCTCAGGGTGCGGATGTACGACCTACTCGCGGATGGTGGACCGGCGACCGCGTCACAGCTGGCGGGAGCGGTGGGGGAGAGCAGCGGCACGACCAGCTACCACCTCCGAGTGCTCGCCAAGCACGGCTTCATCGAGGAGGACCAGTCGCGCGGGGACCGCCGCGACCGCTGGTGGCGTGTGCGTCCCGGCGGTTACTCCCTCGATGCCGAGCGGCTCATGGAGGACCCCGGCACGTCGGCGGCGCTGCGGGTCGCGGCGGGGCAGCTGTGGCAGAACGCCGCACGCCAACTGGAGCACTGGTACACCACGGCCCACACCTGGGACGTGGAGTGGTTGCGGGCCTCGGCGAGCACGACGATGCGCTTCGAGGGGACCTCCGAGGAGCTCGCCGAGCTGCGCGACGAGGTCGTGGAGGTGCTTCAGCGCTTCCGGGCGCGCGTCGGTGACCGCACTCCACCGCCGGGCAGTGAGCGCGTCGTCACCCAGTTCCACGCCTTCCCGGTCGATGGGGCTGCCGGTTCGGGGCAGCGCTCGGGTCCCGAGCGCGCGGACGTGGCGGCGCGCGAGGGTGGGTCCGACGATGGGTGAGCCGGTGGTCGCACCGCCCGCTGACGCCTTCTGGCGACGCCTGCGGTCCGCACTTGCCGGGGTGCCCGACGAGGCGAGGACACCGCCGGCCGAGGCCCGGGTCGGTGCGGTCCTGGTGCTGGTCGAGGAGGCAGCCGACGGCTTGAAGGTCGTGCTCACCCGGCGCCGGCGGGATCTGCGGTCGCATCCCGGCCAGCTGTCGTTCCCCGGCGGCCGCCGGGAGCCCGGCGAATCGCTGGAGGACTCGGCGCTCCGTGAGGCCCGGGAGGAGGTCGGACTCCGACCGGACAGCGTCGAGGTGGTGGGCGTCGGACCGACCTTCTACATCCCACCGTCACGGTTCTGGGTCGCGCCGGTGCTCGCGCGATGGCGTGCGCCGCACCCCCTCTCCGAGAACCCCTGGGAGGTGGACGAGATCCTCCGGGTGCCCCTCGACCGTCTGTTGGATCCAGAGCGGTGGCGGCACGCACCCCTGTCGCTGGAGGGATCCACCTGGGCGTGGCAGCTCGACGACGACCTGCTGTGGGGCGCGACCGCAGGCGTGCTGTCGGTCCTGCTCGACACCGCGGTCCCGGGGTGGCACGGCGGGCGCGAGCCCCACGAGCTGGGTGAGGGCCGCGCGGTCCGCCCCTGGGAGCAGGTCCCGGCTCGCGAGCGCCGACCACGCCTCGAAGGGGACCTGCCGACCCTCGACCAGGTCGAGGTCGTCCACGTGACCTCGGAGCAGGTCAGGGGCGTACGCCGTTGGTTGGACGGTCACGGCGTCGGTGCGACGGCGCGGGCCGAGCAGGCCGGACGTGCGATCGCCCACGCGGTCCGACGGCTCCACGGCCTCGCCATGTCCGATGTCAGCGTCACGGTCCTGGCGGGACCGTCGAGCAACGGCAGCGGGGGCCTGGTCGCCGCGCGGCTCCTGGCGGCCGCTGGCGCGCAGGTCGACGTGCTGGCCGTCGGTGCCTCGCGCCACCCCGAACAGCTGGGCCTGCTCGAGGCCGCTGGCGTCGAGGTGGCCCGGCTCGGCCCACGAGGACCGGACGACTCGCGATCCCCTGGCCAGGTGGTGGTCGATGCGGTGCTCGGGGTCGGTGCCGTCCCGCCGTTGGCCGACCTGCCCAAGGCCGCCGCGAGGTGGTTGCGTCGCCACGATGTCCCCGTCGTGTCGCTGGACCTGCCCAGCGGGATCGGCCCCGATGTGGGGTTGCGGGGTCCCTGCATCACCGCGGACGTGACCGTGAGCCTCGGGCTGCCGCTGGTCGGCCTCCGGGAGCCGATCACCCATGCCTACGTCGGTGATCTCTACCTCGCCGACCTCGGGGTCCCGCCAGCAGCCTGGGAGGCCGTCGGGGTCGCGCTCGGCGATGGGTCACCCTTCGCCCGAGGACCCTTGGTGCGGTTGACCTCCGGTCACCGCGCGACCGATGCCGGCACGCCGGATCAGGCGACGCTGACCGACTGAGCGTCGGTCGCCGGGTGCGATCGCGCGGTCCGGCCGTCGGTGCGGGTGGTGGGGTTCGAACCCACACGGGCCTCGCGGCCCCAAGGATTTTAAGTCCTCTGCGTCTGCCAGCTCCGCCACACCCGCGTGGTGCGAGCGTACGACGCCGTCCCTGACCACGTGTTCCACCACGTGTTCCACAGGTCACGGATCCATCGAAGATCGTCCTTGACTCGAACATGTGTTCGAGTATGATGGTGTCCACGCGGCGACAGGTGTCGTCGGGAGACGGGAGCATCGGTGGAGCCACGGGTTGGAGAGGGGCGACCTCCCACGGCAGGTGTCGCCCTAGGAGCCGGGTGGTCCCGGCCCTGCCCGCGTGGGCGGCACGCCGGCCTCGCGGCCGAGGACCGCTCCGGCTACGCCTCCGCAGAAGGCCACGAGGTGTCGGCTCCGGGTGCAGGCGCCACCTTCGGTGTGCTGCCGGCTGCACTGGCCGAGGCCGAGCGCTCGGTGGAGAGCCTCGCTGCGAGCGATCTCGACGACCTCCCCGACGCAGCCCTCGATGACCTGCTGCACCGCCTCCGCCGCCCGATCGCCCAGCTGGTGGCGCTCCGTTCCCGTGCGGCGGCGGCATCCCAGACGAGGCGCCTGGCTGCAGCGCCCTCCGTGCCGACGGGGGCCGCCATCCTCGACCACCAGCGTCAACTCGCCTCGGACCAGCAGATGAGTCCGTCCGACGCGAAGCGGGAGATCGAGGCCGGGCGGGCTGCCCGCGACCATGGCGAGACCGGGATCGCCTTCGCCGAGGGAGATATCGGGCCGGAGCACGCCCGGATCATCGCGCGGGTGCTGCAGGCGCTGTCGCCGGGGCGACGGGACGAGGTCGAACTGGAGCTCCTCGAGCTCGCTCGTCGACTCGACCCGATCGCCTTCGGCCGGCGAGCGAGGTCCGTGCTCGCCAGGGAGACGCCGGCAGCTGCCGCCCAGGACGAGCGTCGCCAGCAACTTGGGCGCAGGGTGCGTGCGACCGACACCCCCGACGGCGGGTTCGTCTTCTCCGGCCTGCTCTACGGCGCGGCTGCCGAGCAGGCACGGGTCGCGCTGGATGCCTTCCGCCAACCGGACGCGCCCGGTGAGCATCGCTCCCCGGAGCAGCGCACCGCGGACGCTTTCGAGCAGCTGTGCGCTGCGGCGTTGCGGGTCGGGGAGGCGCCCACCACCCACGGCGTGCGTCCACACGTGATCGTCATCGTCGATGCGGAGCAGCTGGCTGCCTACCGGTCCGGTGAACGGTTCGCTGTCGGACGCTTCGGCTGGTCCGGGCAGCCGGTCACGGGCCAGGAGTTCGGCTCGTTGCTCGCTGACAGCGACGTGACACGAGTCGTGTTGGACGCGCAAGGGACGCCGATCGAGGCATCGGAGGCGGTGCGCACCGTGCCGATCGGCCTGTGGCGTTCGTTGGTCGTCCGGGACGGCGGCTGCACGTGGCCAGGCTGTGACGCTCCGGTGTCGTGGTGCGACGTGGCCCACGGCCACACCGCCTTCGCGGCCGACGGACGTCTCTCGCCCGACAACGCAGCCCTGCTGTGTCGTCGGCACCACCGCCGGTTCGACCGAGGGTTCCACCGCATCACCATCGTCGGTGGCTCCGTCTCCTACACCCCGGTGTCCACTGAGCATCCCGACCGGTCACCGCCGACGGCCAGGAGCCGTGGCGAACCTGCCCCTTCGCCGGGCGAACGCGATCACGATGGCCCAGCGAACCCGGGGACCTCGCGACGGCCGACGGGACGGGAGCCATCGGCTCCCCGAGGGTCGCCGGCGTCCGCCAGCGGATCCGATCCGTGGGAGCAGTCGGTGCTGCTCGACGACCAGCAGCCGTGATCGGATGTCGGAGCGGTCACGGCAGGTGCGACGTGGCGGCCTGCGGTGATCGCCGGGGAAGGTGCCTCCAGCTCGGCGCTCGCGCGCGCGCCTGCCCTTCGCGTGCTCGTCGCCCGTACCCTCGCGAGCGCTCGGGTCGGTCCCCTATCGTCAGGATGTTCTGCCGTGGACACCTTCGTGGCGGCTACCACTCTGCAACGCATCGATGTGACGGGCGCCGATCGCTCTCGCTACCTCGAGGACGTCACGACGCAGCACCTCGTCGAGGTACCCGTCACCCACGTCCGCGGTGCCCTCGTGCTGGACCCGCACGGGGCGCCCAACGCGATGTTCGATGTCGTCGTGCTCGGCGATCGTCTCGTGCTGCTGGTGCCGGACCAGGGGGTGCGGGAGCTCGTCATGGACGTGCTGGCGGCGCGGACCTTCCTGTTGGACGCACGTTTCACGCCGCGTGATGACCAGGTCGTCTCGGTGCGTGGCGACGACGCTGCTGAGGTCGTCGCTCGTGCTGGTCTGACCGTGGTTGACGGCCGCTGCCGTCTCGCGGGGGACATCCTGATCGTCAGCCGCGCGGGTGGTGTCGATCTGTCGGGCCCACCGGCCGCGGTCGAGGACGCGGTCGCTGCGCTGCAGGACGCCGGTGCGCGCTCAGGCGGCGCCGAGGAGCTGGATGCGTGGCGCATCGCGGCGGGTGTACCTGCGTGGGGGAGGGAGGTCGCTCCGCCACACCTGCCCGAGGAGCTCGGGTTGCTGCCCACCCACGTGCACCTGGCCAAGGGCTGCTACCCCGGACAGGAAGCCGTGGCACGGATGTGGATGCTCGGTCGGCCTCGGCGGCGGCTGGCCGTCGTCGGGCTCGACGGTGCGGTGGCCCCGGGATGGCGTACGGGGTCGGGCCGGGAGGCCGTCGAGGTCACCAGCGTCGCGCCCGGGGGCCAGCGGGGACTCGCGTTCGTGCCGGCGGCCGCGTCGGCCGGAGCGGTCTTCGGCGGAGCCGACGACCAGGAGCCGCGGGTGACCGTCGAGCGCGTCGTCGGGGACGATCCGGCGCCACCGGGACATGACCCAGCCATCGTGCGTCGCCGGGACAAGTAGGGCAGGTCCACTCCCTGCCGGTGGTTGGACACCGGCCCCGTGCCCGCGCGGCTGGGCCCGTTCTCGCCTCACGCCCGCGCGGCTGGGCCCGTTCTCGCGTCACGCCCGCGCGGCTGGGCATCCGCTGCGAGCAGGATCACCGCGCTGACCGTGTCCCGGGAAGGTCGGCCGAAGCTCGACGGTCCGCACCCTCCGGTGATCAGAGCGCTCGGATGGCCTTGAGCACCGCGTCGGCGTGCTTCTTGGGCTGGATCTTCGGCCAGACGGCAGCGACCTTGCCGTCGGCGTCCACCAGGACCGAGGAGCGGATGACCCCCTCGTACTCCCTGCCGTACATGCTCTTCACGCCCCAAGCGCCGTAGGTCCCGATGGCCTCCTTGTCGGTGTCGGCCAACAGCCGGTGCGGGAGGTCGTGCTTGTCCGCGAAGGCCCGATGGCTGTCCACCGGGTCCGGTGAGATGCCGAGGACGACGGCTCCCGCCTCCTCGAACTCCGACCACTGATCGCGGATACCGCAGGCCTGGGTGGTGCAGCCCGAGGTGTCGTCCTTGGGGTAGAAGTACACGAGCACCGGCGCGCCTCTCAGCGCCCGCAGCGACACTTCCTGCCCATCCTGATCCTGCAGGGTGAAGTCCGGTGCCTCGTTGCCGATCTCGAGCATGTCCTGTCTCCATTCCGGGCGGTGGTTCGTTGAGAGCTCACAGGGAGGGCCCCTGTCTCGGGCGCATTCGTAGCAGCCGGCGTGGTCGGCGCACCAGGCGGTCCGCCAGAGCCTGTGGAGGAAGGACAGCGGTCCGTGCGGCACAGGCCTGCCCGGCACCCGCGATCTCGTGTCGACGAGTAGGGTCTCGGCGCAAACGTCGAGGAGTGTGGAAGAGATGAGCGACGAGACCATCGAGGTGTTCATCGAGGTCCCGATGGGGTCCCGGAACAAGTACGAGTGGGACTTCAAGCGGCAGGCCTTCGTCCTCGACCGCATGCTGTTCACCGCAGTGCGGTACCCGGGTGACTACGGCTTCATCCCCGACACCCTCGCTCTGGATGGCGACCACCTCGACGCCATCGTGATCCTCGGTGAGCCCTCCTTCCCGGGCTGCACGGTGAACGCAAGGGTGCTCGGGATGCTGGACATGAGCGACGACAAGGGGCCGGACGAGAAGATCCTGACCGTGGCTGATCACGATCCCCGTTGGGCCAACCTTCGCTTCCTCAACGACGTTCCGACCCACCTCCTGGACGAGATCGCCCACTTCTTCGGCATCTACAAGGACCTCGAGCAGAAGCTCGTGGATGTCCGCGGTTGGGAGAACCGGGAGCGGGCGCTGACCGTCATCGACGAGTCCCGGCAGCGGTACGAGGGGCCCGAGGAGTCGATCGAGTACCCCCAGTGACTCGGGCGTGGCCGCAACGGAGTGATCACTGAGGCACTGCCGGGCGCGCCCGACCGCGGGCTGAGCGGTCGAGGGTCATCCGCGGCCGAAGAGCCTGCGGCGGCGACGCTGACCGTTCCCACGGTCGGTCGCCTCGCCGGCCTTGTGAACGCTGCGACGGGATCGCGGTGCCTCTGGCCGATCCTCGGCTCCGCCCTCCGCCGCCGATCCGGTGTGTTCGTCGTCCTCGCGGTCTGTCCGCCTCGTGGCGTCGCCAGCCGGTGCTGCCGAGGTGCGGGGTGTCGGCGGGGCGTCATCGCCCCGTGCCAGCGAGCTGAGCTCACGCAGGAACTCGGAGACGTCGACCTCGCCACCGAAGGAGGTCGATCCGGCGGCGTCGGCGGCGTCGCCGAGGTCGGGGACCCCCTCCTCCGCGCCGCTGGCCCCTGCGGAGTGTTCACCAGCGACCGCTGTCGGATCGAGGTGGTCCGACCGCCGCACGGCGAGGTCGAGAGCTGCGCCGACACCATCCGCGGGGTCCGAGAGGGTGACGACACCTCGCTCACTGAGGTCCGCGAGGACGCACGCCAGGTCGTAGCCGCCGTACCCGAGAGCCCGCGCCAACTCCCAGAGGTTGCGGCGTTCGTCGATCGCGCCCAGCACCGTGACGGCGTCGGCACCGAGGTGGTCGCCGTCGTGGTCCGCCCCCGCGAGCTGGGTGGGCTGCAGGTGCGGAACGGTGTCCGGCCGCAATGCCGCCGGGGGGAGCCCCGCGAGCCGGTCCTCGCGTTTCCGCACCTCCTCGAGCAGCGTCTCCACGTCCACGAGGGGGCGAACGCTCGTCTGAGAAGGATCGGGCCCGGACGGCTCGAAGCCGTAGCGGCCCGTCCTCCTGGCGCGCAGCTCGACCATCCCGTCGATGATCTGGCCCACCAGGACGTCCTCGATGACCGGGGGGTCGACCAGGCCGCTGTCGAGGAGCGCTCGAGCCAGGGCGAGGTCGTCGACCACCTCGCTGTGGGATCCCGAACCCTCCGGGCCGCGACGCAGGTCCTGGAGCACCCTGTCGAGGGTGAGCTCGTCGAGGTGACCACCGCCCGTCAGCCGGCTGGCCAGTCGAGCGCGGGGCTGGGGCGATCGCGCGTCGCTGATGGCGCCGTCGCGAAGGGTGACCGAGCCAGGCTCGCCGCCACCGCCCACCACCAGCCGACCGGTTGCCCGAGCGGACGCCAGGGCTCGGCAGATCCCCGCCAGCGTCGTGTTCGAGAGGTCGCCATGCATGGGCGCAGCCTACTGTCGACCGCAGGCCCACCCGGCTCGGCGCAGCACGACGAGCCGCAGGCCGGAGATCGGACCACGTGCCGCGATGTGCTGGTGCCGTGCGGGGCAGCGACAGGTAGGGTGGCCGTGGCCGACGAACGCCGCCGAGGTCGCCTGATCGGGAGGTCGTCAGTGAGCGGTCCCGGAACCGGAGCCAACGAGGTCGACGCTGCGTTGGTCGACCTTCCGTCACCCGAAGCGCTACTGAGCGAGGCGGCGCTGGAGCAGCTCGACACCCTCGACACCGACGATCTGAGGCGGATCCGGTCCGAGTGCGAGGCTGCCGAAGAGGGGATCTCCTACGCCCGGCGACTCCTCCAGGGCCGGCTCGACATCCTGCGGGCGGCGCTCGATCAGAGCGAGCATCCCGACGCGGGGCAGCTGCTGGCCGCGCTGCCCGCGATCATGGCCGACCAGGGCCACGTGAGCGACCCGGCGCAGGCACGCTCGCTCCGGGTCCGGGTGCCCGCCGACGCCGAACGCTACGCCGCGGTCATCGACGCGGTCATCACCGAGGACGAGGTCCCCGAAGGCACCGACAGCGACCTGTCCGACCTCGAGCGGGTGGTCGGTGTCCTGACCCAGGTCGAGCACGAGCTGTCGGCACGGCGCCGGGCACTGTTCGCCCGCATCGATGGCCTGCGGGCGGAGCTGCTCGCTCGCTACAAGGACGGACGCGCGGACGTGCGTGACCTCCTCGGTTGACCGGGGAGCACGACACCGAGGTGGCGGACGCCACCCGGCCCGGCGGCGCGGGCGCCCGACGGTCCGCTGAGGCCGCACCGCTGCTCGCTGAGATGACCCGTCGGGACGTCCGGACCGGCCGGCAGCACCTCGAGTCCGCCCATGCCGCGCACCTCGTGGTCAGTGGCCCCGACGGCGAGGTGGTCGCCAGCTGCGGCGATCCCGAGCACCCCACCTTCATCCGATCGACCGCGAAACCGTTCCAGGCGACGGCCTGCCTGGAGGTCCTCGAGGAGACCGGGGACCCCTCGCGCCTGCCCGACGATGACGAGCTCGCCGTGGCGTGGGCCTCGCACCGTGGCGAGCCTGGCCACCTCGGCACGGTGACCCGGCTCCTCCAGCGCTCGCAGACGGCCCCCGACGACCTGACCTGCCCGCCGGCGGTGCCGGAGGCCGCCCCCGGGGCGGCCCCCTCCCGGTTGCGGCACAACTGCTCCGGCAAGCACGCGCTGTTCGCCCTCGCCGGTCGCGCCCTCGGCGTCGCGGGCCCAGCGCTGCTCGACCCCGCCGACCAGGTCCAGCGACGGGTGCTGGCGGTACTCGAGCGGGAGCTCGGCCCACCGTTGGCCATCGGCGTGGACGGGTGTGGCGCCCCCGCCGTCGCCGTCCCGATCGGTCGGTTGGCGACGGGTTTCGCTGGGCTCGCGGCAGCCGACCGGTTCCGGCGGG
>SL_3KL_010_SEDDRAFT_10004199_pt1 | contig 13011 bp, 10 predicted proteins | sample SodLakKL_010_SED_2_FD_10381 | JGI IMG/M metagenome (IMG submission 10381)
ATGACCACCATTGAGATCCTTCGTCAAATTCTGGATGAACAGGAAAAAATCTTTTATTCGGTTTTTAAAAATTATGACATTTGAGCGGTCTGAAAGCCAAGATCAAAGGCTTTCAGATTGGTTTCCACAAACGCTTTTTTGGTGCGGCTTCTGATCGCTTCCTTGACGTGCCCGGCTGTAAGCGGAACAATGCCCGTTTGAATGAGCGCACCCAGCAGTACCATGTTGACCGACAGTACGTTTCCCGCTTGTCTGGCCAAAGCCACAGCATCGAAAGCAATAAGTCTGGCTGTTTTTCTTCGTATGGTGGACTGTATAACGTCAAGGTCCGGGTATTTGCCCTTTCCGATACCAACCGTAAAGGGCGGCAGGGCAAACAGGTTGGTGATCACCACCGTATTCGGGTTGCATTTGTTCATGGCCCGCAACGCTTCAGCCGGTTCGAACCCCACCAGAATGTCGGCTTCACCATCGGAAATGATCGTGCTTTTGGCATCGCCAAAAACGATTGCCGACTCCACAACCCCTCCCCGCTGAGCCATCCCGTGAATTTCACTCATCCGGACCGGAATATCGGCCAAAAGCGCTGCCTCGCCCAAAACTCTGGAGGCCAGAAGATTTCCCTGGCCGCCCACTGCAACAATGATCAGTCTGGTAACATTCATTTGCTTTATATCCATTTTTTAGATTTTGTTCATTCCTTTAGGGGTAAAATCGCATGCTCGGGGCAAATCTGTGCACACAGGGTGCATCCAACGCAGGTATCAGGGTCGATTTTTACCTTTTCGTTTTCGATAAAAAACGCAGGGCATGCCAGTTCATTGATGCAGTCCCGGTGGTTTTTACATTTATTGCTCACATAAAAAGGTTTTCCCGAGAGTTTTTTCAGACTTTTGGCGTACAGGGCGCACAACTGCTGTGAAATGATGACCGATACGCCTTCAAATTCGATGGCTTTGCGGACAGCTTCGATGCTTTTTTTTATACGGAATGGACGGATAATTTCCACATGGCAAACCCCCAGGGAACGGACCACGTTTTCAATAGAGACCTGATTGTAGCCGCTGCAGCTAATCTGCTCCATGTCCACGCCCGGATGCGGCTGGTGGCCGGTCATTGCCGTGGTGCCGTTGTCCAAAATGACCAGTGTGAAATTATGGTTGTTGAACACGGCGTTGACTAAGGGGGGAATGCCCGAATGAAAAAAGGTGGAATCACCGATAAAGGTGATGACTTTTTTTTCGGTGGTCTTTGAAAAACCACAGGATGTACCCACCGACGAGCCCATACAGATTAAAAAATCCGCCATAGAAAGGGGCGGAAGAAACCCCAGAGTATAACAGCCAATGTCTGTGGGATAAATGGTGGCCACGTTTTCAGCCGCTTTTTTCACTGCATAATAGGTTGCCCGATGGGAACATCCTGCACACAAATTCGGAGGCCGTTGGGCAATCTCCGGAATGTCGGAAATATCCACGGGGGTAACCGGGGTGTAAGGAATATCAAAATAGCGGGCAATGGCTTTTCTTACAATCCCCGGGCTGAATTCAAAAAGACGGGAGAACAGATCATCGGCTTTACCTTTGATGGGAATGGTCAACCCGGCTTCCTGGGCAATGGCCTTGACGCTTTCTTCCATGTAAGGTTCGCCTTCCTCGATGACCAGCACTTTTTTACACCCTTTGAGAAAATCGGTTATCAGGCGCGCGGGCATCGGGTGGGAAAATCCCAGGCGTAAAATTTTTATGTTGTTTTGCTGATTTAAGTCTTTAACGGCATCATGGGCGTAATTATAGCTGACCCCGTTGGCAATGATGCCCATAGATCCGCTGCCTTCGATAAAATTATAGGGGCTTGTTTCGGCCATCTCAGCGGCTGCTGCAAGATTTTTCAGCAACTTTTTATGAAGGTTTCTGGATATGGCAGGAACAGCCACATAATTGAAAGGATCTTTGTGAAAATCACCTTTGATAACCGGCGGCGTAATTTCTCCAAGGGTAACCACCTCGTTTGAATGATTAATGCGGGTGGTGGTTCGAAAAAGGACCGGTTCCTGCAGTTTTTCGGAAAGTTCAAAGGCATAGGCTGTCATTTCCCTGGCCTCTGCCACAGATGAAGGTTCCAGCATGGGAAGCCCGGAAAGTTTGGCATAATAACGGTTGTCCTGTTCGTTTTGGCTGGAAAACATGTAGGGGTCATCGGCTGAAACAATGACCAGCCCGGCTTTGACCCCGATATAAGCCAGGGTCATAAGCGCATCGGCGGCCACATTGACCCCCACATGCTTCATGATACACATGCTTCGAACACATGAATTGGCCGCGGCAGCCGCCACTTCAAGAGCAACCTTCTCGTTGGTGCTGTATTCGAAATACAGGGGGGATTCTTTGGCGATGTTAAAAAAATTGGCGGATATTTCGGAAGAAGGAGTACCCGGATAGGTGGCGGCAACGCCAACACCGGCTTCGACAGCCCCCCGTGCGATAGCCTCGTTTCCCAGCAGAAGCAATCTGCTTCCGGTTTCCCGTGCAAGTAGTTTGTGCATGGATCATACCTTTATTTCAAAGTTTTTATTGCTGTGTCTCTTGAGACCATGAAACCTTATACATTAAAACCAAAGCAAGATATAACAGCGACTCTCAGGCTGTAAAGATATTTTTTTCGATTTCATATAAATTTGAATCGGAAAAGGAGTGCAAAAGCTGTGCTTTTGCGGAAGGCCGCAGGCGGGGTTATGAAAAATGTCTTCTCAAAAAGATCTTTGGAGGGCATAGGCGTTAACCTTGAGGGATGTTTATTATGGATGCCTGTAAAATTGGATCGGTTAACAGTAAAGATGATTGCAAACGTTCCCCCCCTTTTGAAAAGGGGGGCCAGGGGGGATTTGAGAGGTTTGTTAAATCCCCCTAAATCCCCCTTTGCCAAAGGGGGACTTGCTGCAATATCCCTTAGGTTCTTGTTAAATTCTTCCTGTTTATTTTATGCCAGTCACCTTAACTCCTGCAGTCGTAACTGGTACAGCAGAGACATGGTTGTGTCTCACGCAGACCATGGTTACGAGAAAAAAATGCAAAAGCACAGCTTTTGCACTCCTTCAACAACCACCACTCTCCCCCAACAAATCCGTTATAATCAGGAAATATACAAAGATTTTAATTATAAGGATTTGTGAGCATAACGCTGTTATAAGCTTTACAAAAAAAAAATCGTAATTTAAAATACTTGCATTTCTAAATTAAAATAAATGAGCGGAGAGTCTTTATGGGATTACCAGTGAATTTGGTCATAGCTACAAGAAACAAGGGAAAGACATCTGAAATCAGATCGCTTTTGTCGGATTTTCCGATAAACATTGCAAATCTGGATGATTTCGGTCCCATTCCTGAGATGAGAGAGGACGGGAAAACTTTTGATGAAAACGCATATCAGAAAGCCAGCTTTGCTGCGAAAATTCTGGGTTTTCCTGCTTTGGCCGATGACTCGGGCCTTATTGTAGATGCCCTGGGAGGGGCACCGGGGGTTTATTCCGCTCGTTATGCCGGTAAAAATGCCACTGATAAGCAAAGATATCTGAAATTGTTAGAGGAAATGAAAGGTATCACCAATCGGAAGGCTGCGTTTGAATGTGTGATATCCATTGCTGTGCCGGGAGGAGCCGCGTTGACCTATGAGGCGCGGTGTGAAGGGCTTATTGCTGAAGAACCCAGGGGATCAAATGGGTTCGGCTATGATCCTGTTTTTTATTATCCGCCTTTGAAAAAAACCTTTGCGGAACTGTCCCAGGAAGAAAAAAACCGGATGAGCCACCGGGGTAAAGCGCTGCGAGAGCTTCAAGGTGAATTTGACAAAGTGCTGGTTTGGATCCGGCAGCAGATGCCTGAAATTTGATAAGAACAAATATTTATCCAATCTTGAGAGGCATTATCGATGCTTGGAAATCTGATTCGAAAAAACAGGAGTTGCAGAAGATTTTACCAGAGCCATCAAATAGAGATGAACGTTTTGGAGGAGCTGGTAAATTTGGGAAGACTTTCGGCTTCGGCTGCAAATCTTCAACCATTGGCATATGCGTTATCCTGTAATCCCAAAAAAAATGAGGAGATTTTTTACTGCCTTTCCTGGGCTGCATATCTCAAAGACTGGGATGGGCCCGAGGAAGGCGAACGTCCTTCGGCATACATTGTTGTGCTGGCAGATACCACTATCGCCAAAGATCCGGGATGTGATCATGGCATTGCCTCTCAGAGTATCATGCTGGGAGCCAGAGAAAAAGGGCTGGGAGGATGTATGATCGGGTCTATCGACCGGGAAAAATTAAAAAAGGTGCTGGATATTTCCGACCCATATAAGATTTTGCTGGTTCTAGCCCTTGGAAATCCCAAAGAAACCGTTGTTATTGAACCTGTCGGACCTGATCAAAGCATTAAGTACTGGCGGGATGAAAAAGGCGGACACCATGTTCCCAAAAGAAGTCTGGAGGATATTATAGTTGTGGCTTTCAAGTAATAGGCAATACCGTAGCTTCTCAAAATCGCTCAATCTAAAAAAAACAGGGTGGGAGAATTTTGCATGCTGAAAAGAAACGCGGGTGTGGATATTGTGGCAGAAATCGGACAGGTGGAAACCATTGCAGATGCTTATGCACTTTTTGAGAAAAAGATGGACTCACAGCACTTGTCCCGGATTAAACAAATTGAAAACCAGGACGTACTTTTGAAAATTGCAAATGCTATTGCCATGTGCGATCCCGACTCGGTTTTTATCAAAACCGGGTCAGAAGCCGATAGACGTTTCATAAGGCAGTTGAGTATTGAAAAAGGTGAAGAATCCCCATTGGCCATGGAAAACCACACAGTTCACTTTGACTTGAAAGAGGAACAGGGCAGAATTATTGACCGCACTTTTTATATTATAAACAAAGACGAAAAAATAAATTCTTTGGCCAAATGGATGGAACGTCTGGAAGCCCTTTCTCAGGTGAAGCAATTTATGACCGGGATTATGAGAGGCAAGCTCATGCTGGTGGGGTTTTATATGCGTGGGCCGGCAGGGGCACCGGTGTCAAATCCCGCACTGGAAATTACCAGTTCAGCATATGTTATTCACAGTGCTGAAATCTTATATCGAAATATTTTCGATGTTTTTGACCAGGAGGTGGAAAGGCTTGGCCATTTTTTCGCCAATATTCACAGTGAGGGGTTGAACAGGCCCGAAGACCTTGTGAATGCCAGGGTTTTTATGGACCGAAGCCACTGGACCACTTACAGCATGAATTGTACATACGCGGGAAACACACTTCTCATGAAAAAGGGCAATCATCGATTTTCCGTTGACAAGGCGGTTTACGAAAATCATGGCAATGAGTTGGCGGAACATATGTTTGTCACCGGCATCAACGGCCCCGGTGGGAGAGTGACCTGGATATCCGGAGCAGCCCCAAGCGGTTGCGGTAAAACCACTACGGCCATAGTAGGAGATTATTTTATTGGAGACGATTTGGCCCAGATGTGGATTGCCGATGACGGCTCCGTGCGCGCGATAAACCCTGAAATCGGCATTTTCGGTATCGTGGAAGATGTTAACTGGGAGGGGGATCCGGAGTTGATGAAAGTGCTTCGAGAGCCGGGTGCCGAAGTTATCTGGTCCAATGTTCTTGTGGATAAAAATGGCGTGCCTCACTGGACCGGAAGCGGTGAAGAACCGCCTGAAGAGGGAATCAATTTTCAGGGAGAATGGTGGAAAGGCAAAACCGATGAAAACGGCAATCCGGTTCCCATGTCTCATCCCAACGCGCGCGCTACGGTTTCTTCCAAATCCCTGAGCAATTATTCCGAAGAAAATGAAAATCCGAATGGTGTCAAGATCGGTGTGGTTACCTATAACGGACGGGACAGCGATACCATGCCCCCGGTGTGGGTGGCCAAAACTGCTGATGAAGGCGTGCTGATCGGTGCCTGCATTGTTTCAGCGGCAACGGCCACCGAGGTGGGGGCCAAGGGCGTAAAACGGGCTCCATGGGCCAATGCCCCATTTATTCCCGGATCGCTCGGGAAATATATGGAAGCTCAGTTCAAATTTTTCAATAATCCAAACATCCATGAAAAGCATCAACCCCTTATGGCCGGATTGAACTATTTTTTGACCGATAAGGCACGGGGAGGAGAAAGTTCAAAGCTTCTGGGTGAAAAAAAGGACGTCAAAGCCTGGCTGGCCTGGCTTGAACTGCTGGCTCATAAAGAAGTGGATGCCATAACCACCCCCATCGGGCAGATTCCTTTATATGAAGACCTTAAAAAGCTTTTTAAGGATATCATTGATAAAGATTATGAAATCTCCTTATATAACAAACAGTTTTCACTTTATCTTGACAACATTATCTCACGGTTGCAGATGCAAGTGGATTCATACAGCAAAGAAGAAAACATTTCCAAAAAACTGTTCGAACTTTTATCCGCCCAGATAGAAAAGCTTTCGGAGCTGAAAGAAACTTATGGACCTGTTGTAGAACCCCAGCAGCTTCTAAGTCATAAGCCCTAAAAAAGAAATCAATGATTTCTCCGGAAAAAGGGCGCCTTTTTAAAAAAATATTCAGCCGAAAAATGCTGGTTTCTCTCATTATGGGTTTTGCCTGCGGTCTTCCGCTTTTGCTGACCATGTCTGTGCTTCAGGCGAGAATGAAAGAAAACGGCCTTGATTTGGGCCTTATTGGTCTTATCAATCTGGTCCAGATACCCTATACATGGAAATTTGTATGGGCTCCCCTTGTCGATCGTTTTGTTCCTCCTTTTCTTGGCCGTCGCAAAGGATGGATGGCCATGGCCCAGCTGGCACTGATTTTATCCATAGCCGGGCTGGGTTTCAGTGATCCGGTGAACCATTTTGGGTGGATGGTATTTACCGCCATTTGTGTTGCCTTTTTCAGCGCTACCCAGGATATCGTGGTGGATGCCTACCGGCGGGAAGACCTTTCCGATGATGAATTGGGTCTCGGATCTTCGCTTTACATATACGGTTATCGGCTGGGAATATTACTGGCATCCGGCGGTGGTTTAATCATGGCCGATTTCATGACCTGGTCTCAGGTATACCTGGTCATGTGTGTATGCATGCTGCCGGCTGTGGTGACCACATTGCTGACCCCTGAACCCGCGGTGGCCGAAGGTACTCCCAAAACATTAAAGGAGGCGGTGGTCCACCCGCTTGTTGATTATTTCAAAAGAAACCAGGCCATATGGGTGCTGGCTTTTATTCTGCTCTATAAAATAGGCGATACCATGGCCAGTGCCATGACCATGCCTTTTTACCTGGAGATCGGGTTTTCAAAAAGCGAGATCGGTGCTGTTGTTAAAATTTTCGGTACCTGGGCCACTATTGGCGGAGCCCTTTCGGGCGGGATCATCATGATTTGGCTGGGTATTTACCGCAGCCTGTGGGTTTTCGGATTTCTTCAGGCTGTGTCCACGGCGGGCTTTATTATTCTGGCCAGAATTGGAAACAACCTGGCGGTATTATCCGCTGTTATCGCATTCGAAAATATCAGCAGCGGGATGGGTACCGCTGCGTTTGTAGCCTTTATGGCCAGTATTACCAACAAGAAATTCACCGCTACCCAATATGCTCTGCTCACCAGTCTCATGGCGTTTCCGAGAGTTTTGGCCTCGGCACCCACCGGCTTTTTAGCCAAGCATATGGGCTGGGAGGCGTTCTTTATTCTGTGTACTCTCATCGCAATACCCGGGATGCTGCTGCTGTTTAAGGTGGCTTCATGGAAAGGCAACAACCATATGACGGCATGATTGACAAAACGATTGGTATTTTATATAAAATCAGACTATTCAATGCGGTTTTGCAACATGTAGGTGCGAATTCATTCGCACAGAGGCGTGTGTAAAACCAGATGCGTAAAAAAGAGCCTCATTGGCATGCAAGCTCAGCAGTGCGAATGAATTCGCACCTACAAGTTAATTTCAACCAATGCGGTAATGCAACATGTAGGTGCGAATTCATTCGCACAGAGGCGATTGTAAAACCAAACAGGTAAAAAAAGAGCCTAATGGGTGTGCAAACCCAGCAGTGCGAATGAATTCGCACCTACAGGTTATTTCCAACCAATGGGGTATTATAAGGAAAAATCAATTGTATCCATCCGGAGACAACGACATAAAAAAAGCCCTTGAGCGGGCTGAAGCGCTTTATGAACAAAGAAAGCAAATCATGGAGCTTGCCCCGGAACAGGCCATGGAAAAAATCCTGGAACATAAGCATCCCGCAGCTCTGGTTCATTCTTTTGCGGAACAGGATTTTTATTTCCTGATACATGAAATTGGACCTGAGGATTGTCTTCCATTGTTGGCACTGGCTTCCCACAATCAATGGGAATATATTCTTGACCTGGAAATCTGGAAGCATGACCGAATCTCAACCCGGGATATGACCCGATGGCTTGATCTGCTTCTCAATGCCGATTCAAAAAGGGCGATTCAATGGCTGTTTTCGGAAAAAATCGAATTGATCGAATTTTACCTTCATCACTCTCTAAACATAGTCATCAGGGCCCATGATCAGGACCCTTCAGAATTTGGAGAAGGATTTTTTACCCTTGACGATACGGTATACGTACGTATTGTCGACCTGGAAACCGATCCTGATTCCGACCCTTCAGCAAAAGGGAATCATCATGATTTTTTGAGCCGGTTTTTGACAAAATTGGCCCAATTCGATTTTATTCAGTATCAAAAGGTGCTGCTGGAGACTATCTATGTGCTTTCTGCCGAAGTGGAAGAAGAGGCATTCCGCCTGAGAACCGTGAGGCTGGCCGAAAAGGGACTGCTTCCGTTCAGCGAAGCGGTGGGTATCTACCAGCCCATGACGCCGGAAGAAATGGAAAAAAAACGGTTTCAATTGTCCCGGCGGGGCAAAAGGTCTGCAGACGCCATGCTGTATCGTATGCGATCTCCGCTTTTACCCTCGGAAATGGCCGATGATGACAATATGTTTTCCCGTTCCCTGAAATCCGGTTCCATACAGGACATTTTGCCGATGGCAGAAGCCGAGCTTGCCGCTTTGTGCAATCAATTGATTTCTGCAGACCGAAAGGCCGTGCGAAACAAGGAACAACTCAGGGATGTGGTCAAAAAAGCCTGCGGGTATCTGAGTATCGGTATGGAACATATAATGGAAAATTTTCCGGGTGTTTCCAAACCAATAACCCCTGAGCAAATGGCATCGGTTATCGAAAGATACCCTTTGAGCTGGATTTTTCGGGCAGGATATGGGTGTGCTCTCAGGCTTAAATGGAGAGCCGTAGACTGGCATCAAGCCAGCTGGTATCGTGCGCAGAACTTTGCGCTGCCTTTCTGGGATGAGCTCCGGATGGGGGTTTTGGGCGGGTTGTTAATCAAAAGGCCGCTTTTTTTCGATAATTATGAAACCGGAGTAATTTACAGGGAGTTTAATTCCGGCGAAGACATTGAAAAAACTTCCGGTCTGCTTAATCAGATCATTGCCATGGACCGGCTGCTGGCTTTGATGCAAATCGAGGAGGTTTTGCCTGTTTCCAAACGGGCTTTGACTTACAAAAACCTTCTGATGACTCTCTGGGCCCGAAATTTTTTCTGGGGCTGCCCGAAAAAGTGGAAGCCGTGGCGGTCAGAAAATTCAATCCCTTTTTTAATGAATTGTTTATGGGGACAACGGATTCGGAAACAGGTGATTATCGCAAAATACCGCCGAAGATGACAACATCTTTTATGAATTGGCTGTCTATAAGTTCAGGCCTGGAGACCCATGAATTTTCTCTGGAAGTGACACAGATTATCGAAGATCTTTTTCAGGAAATTGAAAGCGAATACGCAATGGTCAGGCCGAAGGATCTTGATCCAAGGTTTGTGAATCTTTTTTTGCTGGAGTAGACAAATGGAATTTGAAAACGTGATCGGCCTGGAAGTCCACGCTCAGTTGAAAACCCAAAGTAAAATTTTCTGCGGTTGCTCCACGCAGTTTGGTGCTGAAGCCAATACCCATATCTGCCCGGTATGTCTTGGAATGCCCGGGGTCTTGCCGGTACTCAATAAAAAAGTAGTGGAATATACCATTAAAATGGCTCTGGCCACCCATTGCCGGATTGCTTCCGAAAGCCGGTTCGCCCGTAAAAATTATTTTTATCCGGATCTTCCAAAAGGTTATCAGATATCCCAGTACGAGCTTCCCATTGCTCAGCATGGCTATGTCCGGGTGGAGACCGAATCGGCAGGTAAAAAACGAATTGGAATTACCAGAATTCACATGGAGGAAGACGCCGGCAAATTAATCCACGACCCGGAGCGTCCGGTCAGCCATGTAGACTACAACCGCACTGGGGTCCCACTGATGGAAATCGTCAGTGAGCCCGATATCGGTTCTCCGGAGGAAGCCGGGGCTTACCTGAGAAAGCTTCGGGCCATTTTAAGATATCTTGATATCTGTGATGGTAACATGGAAGAAGGAAGTTTTCGATGTGATGCCAATGTTTCTATCCGCCCATTTGGAGATAAAGTATTCGGGACACGGACGGAAATCAAAAACCTCAATTCCTTTAAGCATGTGGAAAAGGCCCTCGAGTACGAAATTGCCAGGCAGAAGGAAATGCTTGCTGATGATAACCCGGTGATCCAGGAAACAAGGCTGTGGAACCCGGATAAAAATATCACCATTTCCATGCGGGGCAAGGAAGAAGCTCACGATTACCGGTATTTTCCTGATCCGGACCTGCTTCCGCTGGTCATATCCGACACCTGGATTAACGATATCAAAAAAACGCTCCCGGAACTGCCCGAGGAAAAAAAACAGCGCTTTGTGGAGCAATACGGACTGCCGGCCATCGATGCCCAGGTGCTCATTTCTTCCAGAGAACTGGCCGATTACTTTGAAAGCTGTGTCAGCCAATATGACCATGCGAAACAGGTCTGCAACTGGATCATGGGGCCGCTTTTGGGACTGCTCAAGGCCGAGGGCAAGACCATACAGGAGTCCCCGGTGGATGCCCTGAAGATGGCGGAGCTTTTGCAAATGATTGATCAGGGGATCATTTCAGGAAAAATGGGCAAAGCGGTTTTCGATGAAATGGCAAAAAAGGGTAAATCCGCAAAAACAATTGTTGAAGAAAAGAAATGGGTACAGGTATCTGATGAAGCATCCATCAGGGCCATTGTGGATGAAATTCTTTCCGAATCCGGACAGCAGGTGGAGCAGTATAAAAGCGGAAAAACCAAAGTCTTTGGCTATTTTGTCGGGCAGGTTATGAAAAAAACAAAAGGAAAAGCAAACCCCCAGGTAGTCAACCAGGTGTTAAAAAAAGCGTTGGAATCCTAAGATGACCGGAGTGCAAAAGCTGTGCTTTTGCATTTTTTTGCGAAAGCACAGCTTTTGCACTCCATAAATTTAGTAACATAATTTGGTGCTAAGGAGGATTTTTTTTGAAAACCCTTAAAACAATCTATTGCCGTTTGAAATTTGNAAGCCTGGCAATTTTGGTCATCAACTTAATTTTGGCATCATTTGTATTTGCAGCCCAACCGGCCCGTGTGGTTGTGATTCCCCTGAAAATGAATGCTGAAAGAGACCTGGGTTTTTTGCAGGACGGCATTTTTGACATGCTGGCCACCCGCCTTTCTCACCCTGGCAAGGTAAATGTGGTGGGAAAAGAAAAAACCCTGCAAGTTTCCAGGGATGTTTCCGGTCCAGTCAATGAACAATATGCCAAAACCGTCGGAAGCAGACTCGATGCCGACTACGTGCTGTTTGGCAGTCTGACGGTGTTTGGAAACAGTGTCAGTCTGGATGCCAAATTGCTGGATATGTCCGAAACAACCCCGGCTTTGAGTTTATCCAGGCAAAGTCAGAGCATGGACGATGTTATTCCTGCAATCAATGATTTTGCACAGGAGATCAATCAGAAAGTTTTTGGTAAGCAAGAGACGGTGGGGGTTGCCGGAACAACACCCCGGCAAGGACAGGCCCAGCCACCAGCCCAATCCATTTATGCCCATCCGGAGCGCATGTGGGAAGAAGAAGCCGGTCGTCAGGGCATGATCCCGTCCACAGGGAGCCCTTTTATTTTTAGCAGATCTGCCGATCTGGCCGGGTTCCAGAAAAGCCGCAATTTTGAATTCGAAGCCGAGGGCTTGGCCGTAGCGGATCTTACGGGAGATGGGCTGAAAGAGACGGTTATTATGGCCGGGCAATCGCTCCACATTTTTCGTAATCAAGGCGGGCGGATGGCCGAAATGAAAGAAATCAAGGGGGAAAGATATCACAGGTATATTTCCGTGGATGCTGCCGACACCAACGGAAACGGGCTTGCGGAAATCTTTGTTACCTGTTTAAACAGCAATACAAAAGGGCTCGACAGTTTCGTGCTGCAATGGGATGGTTCTGGTTTTCAAACCGTGGCTAAAAATCAGAAATGGTATTTCAGGGTCATCGACCATCCATTGGAAGGACAAATGCTGGTGGGGCAAAGAAGGGGCATCGGCGTGTTGTTTTTAGACGGTATTTTTCATCTGGTTTGGGATGGTCGTGATTATGTGGGGTATGAAAAACTGCCGGTTCCCAGGGGAACCCTGGTTTATGGTTTTGCCATGGGAAATCCCACAGGTGAGGGGGATAATATGGTGGTGGCTTTGGAGCCGAAAGGGCAGGTGAAAATTTATGGTCCCGGCGGAAACCTGGAGTGGAAAAGTAGTGAACGCTATGGCGGAAGTGAAAATGATCTAAGGTATGTAGGCGGCGACATGACGGAATCCGAAAGCCGGATGTTTTTGCCCCAGCGGGTTTTTCTTGTGGATTCCAACCAGAACAACAGATATGAAGTCCTTGTGGTTAAAAACGATGCCTTTACCGGCAAGCTTTTTAAAAATTACAGACTGTACAGCAGCGGCACTTTTCAGGCATTGACCTGGGATGGACTGGGCCTGACTCCTTTGTGGCAGACACAGAAAATTTCAGGGTACATCAGCGATTACTGTCTGGCAG
>SL_3KL_010_SEDDRAFT_10004200_pt1 | contig 13010 bp, 7 predicted proteins | sample SodLakKL_010_SED_2_FD_10381 | JGI IMG/M metagenome (IMG submission 10381)
GCTGAACAACCAGACGCGCCAGTTTGTTGAGGAGGCTCAGCAGCATAAAGAACTTCGGGATAAGAGCAACAAGGATGTCTCTACACTGAAGGACCAGCGGAACGAACTCAACGAGAAGGCCAATGTGCTCTTCGAAGAGCTCGAGGAGCATAAGAAAGAGCATGGCAACATCAAGAAAGGCCAGGTCAAGGATATCCAGAAGCAGATAGAGTTTCTGGAATTCAAACAGCAGACCGAGGCGATGAGTGCCGATAAAGAGCGCGACCTCGTTGAGAAGATTAAACAGATGAAGCAGCAGGTTCGGGAACAGGAAGCTGAACTTGAACAGAACAAAGAGATCCGTGGAAAACTTCAGGATGCCCGGGATCTCAGAAAAGAGGCTTCAGACCTCCATATCAAGGTTACTGAGAGTGCCGATCTTGCACAGCAGCACCATGATCTGATGGTAGAATGTTATCGCAAGGCAGACAAGTCACGTGAAGAGGCAGATGCCCGGCACCGCGCATTCGTTGAAGCACAGGAGTCTGCTGATGCAGAACACAAATCCTTCATTGAGTGTCAGAAGGAACTCCGCGATTATGACAAGGTCATCAGCGGCGTCCGGACGAAGACCAAGAAGGTCAAAACAGTGAAAGAGAATAAGTCTGTCAGGATGGAAGCAGAGAAGATCTTCAACTCCTTTAAGAGCGGCGAGAAGCTCACAACTGACGACCTCCTCCTTCTTCAGAGATCAAAACTCATCTAATTTTTTTTTCAGCTGGTACAGACTGCGATGATGCATTCTGGGATCATCATCCAATGTATAAAATTTTCAATAATTCAGCAAAAATAACCTTATTATCCTTATAGGTTGATCTATTCTGTAATGGAGACGAGGAAGACACTGGTTCTTGCCATCGACCGGGACGATGATATCGGGTATAAAGCCCAGATAGCAAGCCCTATAGTCGGAAGGGAGGCGGCCTTACAGGCAGCAACGAGGCTGGGACTCGTCGATCCTGAAGACTCTGATGTCAATGCAATCTTCTCCGCAGTGAAGACATATGATGACCTCCTGGAAAGAGGGGAAGATGTCGTCATCGCTGTCATCGGAGGAGATCATATGAATATGCTGGAGGGAGATCGAAGGATTGGTGACGCCATCACCCATATAGTCAAGCAGACAGGTGTAAACGCCTGCATCCTCGTCTCAGATGGTGCAGAGGATGACTATGTCCTCCCGATCATCCAGTCACGGATTCCTGTAGAGAGTGTACGGCGTGTGATCGTCACTCAGATGCCAAACCTCGAAGGAACATATTATATCCTGAAGAAGTTCCTTGACGACCCAAAGATCTCCCGGGTCGTCCTGGTGCCAGTCGGTCTTGCAATGCTCCTGTATTCAGCTGCTTATCTGGTTGGAAGGCCAGATATGGCAACCTTCATCGTTGTGGGTGCTGTGGGGACCTATCTCCTCTTCAAGGGTTTTGGGATCGACGAGTTCTTCGGATATCTCATCTCAAGCCTTCAACAGTCATTTCAAAAGGGGAGTTTCAGTTTCGTTGCCTATATCTCAGCAGTGCTCATCTCCATTGTTGGTATCATTATGGGCCTCACAAGCCTCCTCGTCTATTATCCCCTCTCAGAGGAGGCGGGATGGCTCCTCTTCATCGCGGCATTCATCTTCGGGTCAGTATGGTGGTTCGTTGGGGCAGGACTCGTTGCAATTGGTGGAAAGATCATCGATTGCATCCTAAATGACCGTGATAATCTCGGCAGAGTTGTAATCCTCCCCTTCTTCATCGGGGCAATTGGGACGATCATCTATGGCGCAAGCAGCTATCTTCTCTCAATCAGTAATGTCCCCGACTTCCCCATAGCCGCTGATGCTGGTGTCCGCTCCATCATCGCATTCACCGTGATAGGACTCATCTGTGCACTCATTGGCCTCTACATCCAGTCGGCGACGATCAGGTGGGTCAAAGACGGGCGTAGAAGCAGAAAGTGGTGAGGAAGCAGAGAATAGAGATACACAAAACTGTGTCAAATAAAAATACCTTTATCGGTGCCCCTCATCTGTATACGTATGCCTGTAATAACCATACAGATGGCGCAAGGGCGTTCAACCGAACAGAAACGTATTGTTGCTTCAAAGATTGCAGAGACGGTTGCTGAGACATTTGGGATTGATACATCTGCGATTATTATTCTCTTTGAAGAGCTCCCCCGCGATAGTATCGCAAAGGGCGGTGTGCTTCTATCTGATGCATAAAAAAACAGGGTTTTAAAGGAGAATACAAAAATTTTTTTACGATCAAGAGTCGGGAAGCCAACGGCTTCAGTCCCGGGTGGTTGACTCAGATAACGGGAAGTGTTCCTGGTACACCCGCCGCCGCTCCTCAAGATCTGTATGCAGATAGACCTCGGTCGTCTTGATAGAGGAGTGGCCGAGGTTCTCCTGAACCACCCTGAGGTTCTTAGATCGCCGGTACAGCTCACTTGCATAACTATGCCGGATCTTATGAGGGGTGATCCCGGTAGGGGCGTACTTCTGGAAGATATGCTGGACTGTTCTGGACGAGAGAGGGGCACCCTGATGACCAACAAAGAGCGGACCGCCCCCCCTGCCCCCGATGTACGATCTTATGGCAGCAAGAGTCTCAGGATCAATGAAAACCGTTCTGATCTTTCCTCCCTTCCCTCGAATTCGAATTGTCTCTTCGGAGAAGTCGATATGCTCGATATATACCCCACATAGTTCAGATACCCTGACACCGGTTGCGTAGATCGTCCTGACAAGGAGGCGATCCCTATTATCCTCGATTCGGTTGAGGAGAGCTATGACGTCGTTATGTTTCAGGTACAGAAGTTCCCGGTCTTTGATCTTCGGACGATCCACCCCGAGGACCGGGTTGCTCTCAATCATATTCTGGCCAACAAGGAACTTAAAGAATGAACTGAGGGTAGAAAGGTAGCGGTTCATCGTCGTTGCGGACAATCCACGCATCGCAGAGGCCTGCGCCAGAAAGTCAGTTATCTCATAACCGTCCGTTTCAATGGAGGGATCCTCCTCCATAGTTCCGGCACGATAGGCGGTAAAGTCCAGAAGAACCCTCCGGTAGGTATCCAGCGTCCTCTCTGAATAATTCCGCATCGTCAGGTGGTTGATATACCGTGGAATCCAGAGAGAGAGGGTTCGCTGGCGGGAGGCCATACAAAGAGTGGGTTCTTCGTAGATTAAAATATTGCGCAGAATTTTCAAGATGCACAGGTACATTCACAGTGCTGAATCAGGACCAGAAGATCCAATAATTGATCACAAAATGCATCCTCATACATATAGCATCATATGGTTTATAGAGGATATATTTCGCACAGACACGAACATTTAACCCATCAATAATGGAAAAACGTGGTCATTTTTGGATCAGTCATAGGAAAAGATCGTAAGAGTAGGGATAGAAGCGACGATATGAACAACCAGAACATGCCACCCTGAAATCATCAGGATACGAAGACCATGAGTCTGCGATCCCCCCCATGTTTACGACACTCAACCGTCCACGATTGAAATCGGAGATAATCGACCTTCTTTTTAATCAAAGACGGCCAAGCCAGGACGGAAAAACCGTATGAAAAACATGAACCCCCTGATCGGTTCACACTCCCTTTTGAGTGGTGTGGCAGCGCCTCATAGACACAATCCCAAACCAGATAGCCCACCCCCACCCAGAGGGCAGACATGAGGTCGAGCACCCATTCCTGATGTACCGGCTCCTGCCTGTTTAGATCGTGAAAAAAGCCCGAGGAGCAACTTTGAGGGGGGCGGCACCCACGGATGGGGACACCACCCCCATCGCCAACCATCTGGTTATTGTATGGCAACCCGCCACGTCCACACTTTTTCTCCGGACCATCTCACTTGGATAAAGGACCATGTTTTCAACGATCAAAAACCGCCTCACCCCACATCTACAGTATCCGACCGAGCTTTGTCCGGAATGCCAAACCATTACCCAATAACAGGTATCAATGATACCCACCATCGCAGACGAAAATCATGGAGGGGCATAGCTATCCCGCACTATGATCCCCCTCTCGCAATGGCAGAACGATCGGAATGATATGTCCCCGGTGAGACTCCCCGAACATCAGCCAGATCCAATCATAGCGTTTAAGGAGAGAGCCATACCACCCAATCCCCTCCAGGGGTGCAGAAAGACCACCCCCCTATCACCCCATACAGCAACGTTCTCAGGGCAGGCCTTATGATGATACCTTTCACACCCAATGTCAGATTTTATCGATTATATAGCGATCCTTTATAAGCGAATCAGCTGATGCAATCCTACAGGAATTATGTCTGACCGCCATTCACAACCATGCCACAGAGGATCAGCAGACAGAATCTGCCGAACATACGAAGAGATGGATCAGACTAGAAAAAAGTCTAAAATAGGCTTTTTTTTAAGATTAAGACCATTATAGGCTTAATTTTTCAGTAAGAATAAGCTGTTGTTTTTGCGCAGAATTGCTATTCTGCGCAATATAGGATCTGGTTGTGGCAAAAAAAAACAGGCCACCACAGATCGAATCAAAACAAACACCTTATCTTCTCCACACCAGAATCACCCCAATCGTTCAGACAAAAGATCATCGTACGCCACCAATGCGACCCATGTGAATGTGTCAACCATCCACCAAATGTAAACAGCGGCATGCAACCCGGGATACACAGGGACTGGATTGGATCCTTAGATTAACCCGTGGGAAATGAGAATCTAAGCCAACAGTCTTTCGAAAGCCAAACAAGTGATCCGGGCCTCTTGAGCAACAGGACCCCTTGAATGCCTCTTCAACGATACTCTGGATCCTCCGGGCTGCACCACAATGCAATAAGTGATACCCCCCTTTCAGTCTTTGAGAGAGCGTGATTGTTATGATCATTAGCCTGTACAACCCGGGCATCATTGCTTTATCGGGAGGGGTCTCTGAAGGAGATCAGACCTTGTGCATAATGTCGTTTTGAAGGATTCTTTACTCGCCGAAAGGTATCTGCCCAATGCCAGAAGGCTATTGCACCACTGGAAGCAGTTGAGACCGGGGATCATCGCGCTCTGATAGAACGAATTGCTGTAACCGGCATGTCATAACAATCACTGATGTATCGCACCTATCCCAAATTCAAACAGGAGGGAATGTATCGGGATGGTAAAATCATGGTCTGGGGGATCGATGGCCAGGAGATGTCAGAATGCAGGGTTGTCCCCTCATTGTTTTATCACTCTTCGGCCCAATAACGAATTAAATAGCTGGAGGTGATTTCCCAGCAATCGAATACGCCTGGCACCACACCTCAGAAAGGGTAACCACAACATATTACGGCAATTTCAGGACCCTAAAGAGTGAGTGGGAGAATGGAACCTCCAATTTCAATCAATTCTGATACACCCCACACATACCACTGCCGGGACACCCCCCACCTACCACGTAACACCAGCACTCTCAACCACGTCAACTACCACCACCTGAAGGAAGTGGCTTGAAATGCAAATAGTACTACCACACACATCCCAATTTAATTCGCGCGAAGTTTGTTCAAAGAACCTTATTCGTACAGGTCGGTTGACGCGACCTTTATCGATTATCGACGAAATGTCGAAATCCCAGCTACATGTGACGGCGACAACCATATTTCAGGAAGCTCTGTACACATGCCGTACAGGGTCTTGAACATAATAAAAAATAACGGCACACCTTCCACCGGCGAAAAACAGGGATTTCCTGCCTGCAAGATCGTGAAATCGCAAGGAGACCTAACAGGCCATAAGAAGCTGCGATCCCAAACAGACATCTGATCAAACCCCTTGTATCCGACAAAAAATTGCAACGATCAGGCACGAACCACCACGCATAAACCATATGATGCTATACGTTAAAATGGATCAGAAGAGACCCCACGTACATCAGAAGAGCAGGATGAAGAACAGACAGAAACCCCGACAGATAATCTAACAGACAACCTTCATGCAGGAAGAAGACAAATGAGGTAACGAAATGAGCGATTCAGAGGAAGGAAGCGTTCTGAACAGCGATGACCGGAGTGAGGAGATCTCGAAATACCGGAAGTTCCGCAAAGTCGATGGCGCAACATACCGAAAAGTGAACCAGTTTCTGAGGAAACATACCTACATCACCGCACGTGAATGGGCAATCGCACGCCTCTGCTCGGACTTCAAGACGACAGCAGGTGCAGAGATGACCTTCATAGGTGAGAACCTTCCACAGCTCGTTCCGTTCATGCAGGAACCCTACTCGCCACAGGCGGTCAACCAGGCACGTACAGCCTTCAAACGAAAGGTCCGGAAATCAGGAGCCACCTTCTTTTATGGAGCAATGTGTGGCTTCTTCACTCTCGACGAACTTGATGATATCCTCTTTGAATCAAGTGAGATCGCCCGTTTCCTCCTCGAGGTCGAAGGGACCACAATTGAGATCGATGACGAGATAGAGATTGAAGATCGAATCACCGAAATTATGCGGCGACTCGGCGACTCAGCAAATGTCCTTTTAAAAGAACGTGCAGAGCGTCCAGCACCAACACAAACTACGGAGCCAGAAGATGGAGAATGAAAAGAAATCAAAAGAGCTCTTCGGAACCAATGGTGTCCGAGGCGTCATTGGAGCAGAGATGAATCCCGAACTCGTCATGAGGATCGGATCAGCACTCGGCACGATGATCAAAGGACAGATTGCAGTCGGAAGAGATACCAGAACCTCCGGAGAGGCACTCTCTGCAGGGATGATAGCAGGCCTTCTCTCCACAGGATGTGATGTAGTCGATGTTGGTATACTCCCGACACCTGCACTCCAGTATCTCGTCAGAGAGTATTATGCCGGAGGGGCAATGATCACCGCCTCGCACAATCCCCCCCAATATAATGGTGTAAAAGTGATCGAAGCAGACGGGACCGAGATGGGCGATGAACGGACTATCCAGCTTGAAGCTCTCATCAAATCTCAGGATGTCGCCGTTGCCGACTGGAGAAGCGTCGGCAGACTAACCGATGAGAGCCAGAAGCTTGAGGAGTACATCACCTCCATCGTGACAAAATTCCCAGAAAATATTTGCAAAGAGATGACCATCGTCGTTGATCCAGGTTCTGGACCGGCAGCCGCTACAACACCTGAAATATTGAGACGAATGGGGGCAAGCGTTCATACCATAAACGCAAGGTTCGATGGTACTTTCCCAGGACGCCTGCCAGAACCCACTCTGGAGGGTCTGGCCCCACTCTCGGAGATGGTGCGAGCCACAGGAGCCGCCTTCGGTGTTGCCCACGATGGTGATGCCGACCGAGCAGTCTTTGTTGATGAAAAAGGCATCTTCATCGACGAGAATGTAACCTTTGCCATGCTTGCTGAAGCAGCCTGTAAAGAACAGCCCGGACTTGTCATCACCCCGGTCAGCACATCAGATCTGATCGCTGATGTCATCTCAGCATATGGGTGCAGCACCATCGCAACACCTGTGGGCAGCATCTATGTGGCCCGAACAATGCGGAAGTATATCGAAGAAGGGCACATTGTTGCATTCGGAGGGGAAGGAAATGGCGGATTGATATTTCCGGATCACCAGTTCTGTCGTGATGGTGGGATGACAGCCGCTGCGATGGCCGCTCTGATCGCAGAATCTACCATACCTATCTCGGCACTTTCCACGAAGCTCCCATCATACACCATGCTCAAAGAGAAGATATCTGCAGACGAGCCAGATGCACTCCTGGATAAGATCAAAAGGCTTGCATCCGATATCGCAGTTCTTGATGAGACCGATGGTGTGCGCATCCGGTGGAAGGATGCATGGGCACTCCTTCGACCATCCGGGACCGAGCCATTCGTAAGGCTCTATGTAGAATCCAGAGATCCAAAAAGGGCTGAGGAGATCAAAAATACCATCCTTGACCATCTTAAATGATTGGGAGACCTCTCAAACTCAAATACCCCCTTTCAGACAGGGATTCCTGCTGCATCGATAGCAGGGTGAATCACAGAGCTATTATGTAGCGATGCTGAATTTGTAAGGCATTCACGGAGGTTGTTTCACAGCCACCTGAAGATATCAAGTGCGGCATTCAACCATTTTTTCACGATTGCAACCGGATATTCCTGACATTGTAGGAAGGGAGGATAGATATTTTATATTATCTGAATGATAATATAGTCCTGATCTTTTGAGGGGGAAAGTAAACGGGAAGGGCAGCTCCGGTTTCATCCCACATCTATCAGAGGTACCGTTTTGCTCTGCCTCCGTTCTATTCTGCTCCCTTTCAATCCCCGCGGCTCAAAAAGTTAAAAGAAACCTTTTGAAGTAATGTAGCCTTGGAGAACTAAATAAATATATTTAAGCAAGATGACATTTACATAATTACTCGTTAGTTAAATGTTTACCAAAGAAGAAAACCCGGATAGTTCTTCAGACGTAATTTATTCCTTAATTGAAAACGAAGATATTAACGGGATCTCAGTTTTTCTACAAGAAATTGCGGCAATACCTTTAAAACGTGAGCGAAGCGATTGTTTCGATAAATACATAGATATCCTCCTCACGGAAGCCTTTGAGAGGAAAAAACCTGAATTCATCGATTTTGGAATAGATGGTAAGATAAAAAACCCAGGTGATATAGCACTCCAATGTGTCGAGGAATATCTCATTTCTGGAGATGAGAGATGGTTGGAACGTTCAGACAGGCTTCTCAATCAGGTCGAACGAAAAAGCCAGAAGTCCAGATTTGTCGCCTCGATTGGAGAACGATTCATTGATGAAGGTAAAAAACGAGGTGAATTAGCCCTTATAAAGAAGGGGGTAGCATTCATCCGTGCTATTGACTTTAAGAAGAACCGTTCTGAGGCGATAAAGAAGATCATTCCGGGACTCACCAAATATGCAGCCGATATACAGGATCGTGATCTACTAATCATCTGCTCTGATGTAATCCAAGAGATTCGTGAAATGAGTACACAATCCATCCTGAATCTCCAGATTATTGATGCATTTGCATTAATCGGCATTTCCAACAGAGATCAGAGGATCCTTGATGAGGCTTTCCGACGGGCTACAGAAATACCTCAGCAAGGTCTCGGAGAAGAAGCCTTCAAAACAATTTTCGAGCGTATCGCTGCATGGAATGGAGCTGAGCTCCTCGTTGATATCAGCGGTTTTATCCTGAGCAATCTTGAACAAATAAAACCGGAAGGCAGAAACGAATACATCCTGGCCTTTACAACAGTTCTGATCTCAAAAAAGCGGGAAAATGCGAGCCTTACAACTGATCTGAACACTCTCTTTGAGGTAGCTCCGGATTACCATCAGGATATAATCGCAATCATCTTCAAAGAGATAGTAGACGATTCCAACGGCTATATTCTCGATGCACTCCTCTCTGAGATGAAAAAGGATATAACCCCTTATGGAGACGGGCAGCTGAGACGACTTGTCCAGATTGCTGTTGCTCAGGAAGAGTACCCCCCCCGCCACAAACAATTATTGGATATCTACCAGATCATTAAAGACAAAACATTTATCCATTTAAATACTCGAGCGATCTTTCAGTTCATCGAAAAGTTGAGCGCTGCAGGATATGCAAAGGAGGCGCACCTCCTCCTGGCCAGTATCATAGAACAAGGTGAAGTATGGGCCGGAAAGGGGATACAGGCGGCAACGATCCTTCTTGAAAGATCCATAAGAGATGGCAATACCTCAGATGCAGAAGAGTTTCTATTCCCGCTCTTATCCGATCAGCAGGAGGTACTTGATGATCTGATTATCAACTCTCAGATAGCACATCTCAAACAAGAGGGAATTAGGGCGATCAAAGATGGGGAGGAGATTCTCCTCCATCTCTCCTCCTATCACTCGTCACCAGATGACTCCATTGTCCAGATGCTAAGTACCCTCATTGATACCGAATATATTATCCACCAGCATAATGCAGTCCTCCTCGATCTGGTGGAGCAGATAAATGATCCAATGAGACAGGATCAGTCTATTGCCCAGATAATAATCAAGATCGCACGGGAAGGAGTTAATGAGACAAATCGGGATATAATCCAACAGGCAGTCGCCATCGGGTGCATGATAAATGATGAAAAGACCCGCTCAGATGCAATAGTTCAGATAATATATGAGATCACTTCACTTGCCATTGTACAGGGAGATCTCAACCTCCTGGTTCGGGTAAAAACCTGGTGGAAGGATCTCCTCACAGGCGAGTTTCAAGCCATCGCTAATGAGACGATCATCGAAGGGATGATTCAGTTCGCCAGAGAGATGTCATCTACTGAAGCACTGATCACAGTACATGAGATGATCAGAACGCTAACTGACATCAAAAAAAGGAGAGAACACCTCGAGTCCTGTATCAGTACATATATCACCATCGGATGCAAACGACTTGAACAATCCGTTATATTGACATCGGTCGAATCCCTTGAATGGGCTTTGGAGCCCTTCTCAACAGCAATAACAATTCTTAAAAACGAGATTGAATCACAGGATCAGGCTCGCAGTATCACCATTGGTACTGATATCATCCTCGAATACAGCCAAAAGACGGATCCTGCGCCATATATCATCCCCATATCGATGTTGATCCTTGAGGTCGATGATTCCATTAACAGAAGGTCAATCATCCTCAGATGTTCAACCCGGCTTCGCACACTCTCAAACCGGATTGATATGAATATGAGCAATCCATATGAGACGATTGCCACCATCATCCAGTCATTCCCCATAACATCACAATCGATAACGGCTCTTGGGCTCATCCGGCGGATCGTATCTACCATTGAGGATCCATTCCTCCGAAGCATAAAACTCTGCGATAGTGCACGCGCCCATATTGATATCGGGGAAATCAATACCGCAGGTGACATACTCCTTCAGATTCGGTATGGTATCGATGAACTTGATGCAGAAGAAGCACATGAGATTCTGACAAGAAGCGCAGTCCTTCTGACTGAGATGAATTCCATCTCCTCCAGAGAGTGTATCGTCGAGGCATTACACCGCATACAGAAGGTCTCACCGGAGACAAAAGACCATGCACGACGACAGCTCGCAACAGCAATCGTTGCATACACAGAGATGTTCGGTGAAGCAAGTGATCTACCGGATCCTGAGAGACTGCTCCATAATATTACAGATCCGATTGAGTTTGTCTATGCAGCAATACCTGTGCTCAAACTAATATCTGATTACGCAAAGAAAAGGGATCTCATAAAAAAAGCATACGAGAAGATGTACGCCATTCCAATCCATTATGATCGGGCAACACTTCTTATTGATTTTGCCTTCTCTTCTGAGATCCAGATGCCATGGGAAGATAAGGAGACGTGTATCCGTTCAGCAATCCTGGCAAGCGAGAGTATTCAGGTTCCTTTCATCATAGCAACGATAAAAAAACGGATTATTACACATCTTTTCAATGAATATAGTTCGAACCAGGAGAGCCATGTTGGGGAGCTGATCATCGAGCTACTGGAGAGTATTTCTGATGAAACTGTCCGGATCAGTATTGCAGAAGACCTCGGTCTGATGGTGATGCTCGGTTCAACAGATCTCCAGACTGACATACCAAGGATAATACTTGAACAGCATCTCAACGAAGGGGGGCGTATAACAGATAATGCCCTCATCGAACGAAAGATTCAGAAGATTCATGACAGGGGTATCCGGGCACAATATTATCTTGGGATAGCAATGCTCATCCGCAGGCGTTCACAGAGCAGAAAGGTAGAGCGGCTGATACAGCAGGCGATACGCGAGGCGAGTATCATCCGTCCTCTCCCCCGCCGTGCATATATCCTCTGTGACCTTGCTCTCGTTTCATTTGTAAATGGAGAGTATGAACATGGAGGTAATCTCTTTGATATGGCAATGGCAACTGCAACAAATATTATTACCCCGGAAGTTCGTGAGGAAGTCATCAGCGAACTTTATGTAGCGATGCAGCTTATCCAGGAGATGGATGATGAAGGGATATCTAATCCAGGATATAGAATAGAGTAAAAAGTAACAAGCCGGGGAGAAATATAAGATCTCCACCATAAACCCAAATGGCATATCCATGAAGACGGTTGAACTCATTATTTCAGGAAGAGTGCAGAGAGTCGGGTTTCGTGCCTGCGCCAGACATATCGCCATAAACCTGGGGGTGACCGGGGAGGTAGAAAACCTCACTGATGGAAAAGTTCGGATTCTTGCAACAGGTGATGATGTGATCCTTGAAAAATTTATATCGATGCTCTATGGATGTCCCCGGGCCATAATCAGGGATATCGAAGTACATCAATACATATACAGCATTTATCCTGATTTTGCCATCACACGGGCCACTTATGGGTAACAGACCTGAAAATTAGCCCCTTTGAGAGACTGAAGATATGCATAGACATTCTCATCGATCAATTTCTGATTGATTGTTGTATAGAGCTTCTCCAGAAGGAGTGATATGAGATCGTCTCCAAGTACGCAACGTGTCTGGCTTAATTCATACTTGCCTGAAACTTGTGAGTTTTTTGCTATATCAAAGACAACGGAGTCAACCATCGATCTCTTTAAAGGATCAATGATATCATAGACAAAACCGCCTCCCCCCTGATGCAGAAGGCCATAGTCGGGATCGAGATGCGCACCAATGATAGCGACACAGGCATTCCCAAAGAGAAGAGCATACCCAAAGGATAACATAGCATTGATCGGATCAAAGTGAGGCCGTTGCGTCCTTCTCCGAAACTCTAATTCTCCTGGAATTATTCGGGAGAGTATCTCATAGTACATCTTCGTAGATAATGAATGAATCCTTCGAACCTCTTCAATCCTGACGAGAAATTCCACCTCTTGCAATGCCTGGTGTAGGACATCCTGCTCTCCACGATAAAAGATACCGGAGGGGTGTTTGGCATCTAGTTCTTCTAACCATACAAGCCGTGAGCGCATCGAGGATGCCGCAAACTCAACCACATACCGG
>SL_3KL_010_SEDDRAFT_10004201_pt1 | contig 13009 bp, 16 predicted proteins | sample SodLakKL_010_SED_2_FD_10381 | JGI IMG/M metagenome (IMG submission 10381)
CAAAGGACTCCTCGAGTGTGCGGCCCTCGCCACGGACGCCGATGTCGGCACCGTGCTCGAAGTGGCTCCAGTGTGGCAATCTGCTCATGCCGGACGGCGCGGCCACGTGGGCGGATCTGCCTGCTCAGCCCGGTTTGATGTCGATTTTCCGGCTCTGTTTCTTCGCCTCGGGTGACTTCTCCATCAGGTGATCGATCTCGTCGCGTAATGCCCCCGGGCCGGAGCCCACCGCCGGTACCCGGCATGGCGGATGAGTCGTTGTGCCGGTGCCTTCGTTGCGATTTCGCATTGTCGTGCCTCTCCTTGATACTTCAGATGTACCAGTTTCAAACCAGTCGGTTCGACGTGTCCATCCGGCACGCCTTCCCTTGTATACCCATCTGCTGACCGCGCACATTGATGCCCATCAACGCAAGCATTCCTGCTGCGCGATCGCGTTGCAGCCTTCGCCAATTCCGGTACCCTTGCCCTTCCGATGCACGCCGACCATGCCACCACGACCGTTTGCCTCTACCGCCCCCCGGCATGGAATCCGACTGCACACTCCTGAACCATTTCATCGCTTCACCCACGGAGCGTCCCCCCCCCGTGCACCACGATGCCGCTGCAGGGCACATCATGGCGGGCCTTGCAGCCCATCACCGGGGGTGGTGAGGTCACGCATCCACGAGGAAGTCAGCTCCGGATTACAAGTGTGCGGTCAACCGGGAGCCAGTGCGGGCCGTTCGCGAAATTCCGTTGCATGATGAACGCCTTCGGGAACGGGCACTCCCGTACGGCAGCAGATGGGCCTGAGTCCGATAGGCTGCTAGGGTGATCGGTGCCGGAAGTGTCGACATGACCGTGTGCGGCCGCGTGCCGCGTTCGGTGCCGCAGGATGAGAGGGGGGGTCTCTCGCCACATTTCCGGAAAGGTTCGGCTGGTCATGCAGGAGGCGAACAACGAACTACAGGAACCGGGGGTTGGCCGTCCTGTGGGAAACCGGGTCGGGGTCAATTTTGACCGAGGATGGTGATCCGGTAGACGCGCGGCTCGGACGGGATTCTCACCATGTCCGGCTAGCGCGAGGACAAGCGCAGGGGATTTCACCTGAACGAGCGCACATGCGGCGCGGTTTCGCGTCTTGACTGCACGAAGGCAAGAAACTCGTCAGCAGGCACGGGCGGGCTGACCATGTAGCTCTGCAGGCTGTTGCAGCCGTGGTCGCGCAGGAAGGCGCATTGCGCCTCGGTCTCCGCGCCTTCCGCCAGGACTTCCATTTCGAGGTGGCGTCCCATCGAGATGATCGTCCGTGCGATCTGCGCACTGTCGGCATCGCCAGGCAGGTCGCTGATGAATGCGCGATCGATCTTGAGCTTGTCGACGGAGAACTGCTTGAGATAGGCGAGGGAGGAGTAGCCGGTACCGAAGTCGTCGATCGCCAGACGCACGCCGAGTGCTTTCAGGTCGCGCAGCAGATTCAACGAATGATCACTTTCCTCCATCAGCACGGTTTCGGTGATCTCCAGTTCCAGGCGTGCGTGCGGGAACTTCGTTTCATCGAGGATGGCGGCAATCCGATCCCCGAGATCGCCATGGCGGAACTGCCGCCCGGACAGGTTGACGGCGACGCTGAGATCGCCGAGGCCGGATGTATGCCACTCGGTGGCGGCCTGGCAAGCCGCACGCAGGACGGTGTCACCGATGTCGATGATCAGGCCGGTCTCCTCGGCCAGCGGGATAAAGCGATCCGGCGGGATCAATCCATCTTCCGGGTGCGGCCAGCGGGCGAGCGCTTCCGCACCGGTGATGCGGCCGGTGTCGAGGCACATGAGGGGCTGGAAATGGACAGTGAATGCCCCCTCCTCAACCGCGCGCCTCAGTTTCCCTTCCAGTGCAAGGCGCTGGCGTGCAGCGCGTGTAAGGCCGGCGGTGTAGAAACGATAGGTCGACCGGCCGTGCTTCTTCGCCACGTGCATCGCCGTATCGGCGTTCTTGATCAGCGTGCCGGCGTCGGTTCCATCTCCCGGCGACAGGCTGATGCCGACACTCAGGCCGACGACGACCTCCTGGCCCGATGACAGTTGCATCGGTTCACTGGCCGACTCGATCAGCGCCTGTGCCAGCCGCGCCAGGTCACGGTGATCGGCCACCGATTCGACCATTGCCACGAAATCGTCCCCGCCGGGCCGGGCAAGTGTGTCTTCGGCGCGCAGGCAGGCGCGCAGCCGGGACTTCATCTTGAGAAGGACTTCGTCGCCGGCACGATGCCCCAGACTCTCATTGATGATCTTGAATCGGTCAAGGTTGCAGAAGAGAATGCCGATGCCCGTTTCGTCATCCTGGTGCTGTTCTGCGGCGTGTTCGATGCGCGAGATCAGCAGCAGGCGGTTGGGCAGTTCCGTCAGCGGGTCGTAATGGATGAGCCGTTCCATCTCCGCCTCGGAATTCTTCAACCGGGTAATGTCGGCGAAGGTGCCGATGTAGTTGATCAGGCGCCCTTCGCGGTCGTGTACGGCGCGCATTGACAGCGACTCGGCATAGGGCTCGCCCGACTTGCGCCGGTTCCACAACTCTCCGCGCCAGTGCCCGTTGCGTGCCACCGACTGCCACAGCTTCTGATAGAAGGTGCGATCAAGATAACCCGATGAAAGCAGTGCGTGTGTCTTGCCTCGGACCTCTTCCTCGCTGTAGCCGGTGATTTCCGTGAATGCACGGTTGACCTGCTGTATGCGCTTGCGGGTGTCGGTGATGATCACGCCCTCGTCCGTCGTTTCCAGCAGATGCTCGGCCCGGCACTCGACATGGTGCAGTTCGCGTTCCCGGGTGATATCGACGTGGATGCCGATATAGTGCGTCAGTACGCCATCGGAGTCGTGTATCGGTTCAAGCGTGAGTCTATTCTCCCAGACACTGCCGTCCTTGCGGTAGTTGTGCAGCGTCACCGTGCAGTTCCGGCCGTCCCGGATCGCACGCCGCATTCGTTCGATGTAATCGGCCTGTGTCTCGTTGCCCTGGAAAATGCGACCGTTGCGTCCCAGCAGTTCCTCCCGCGAATGACCGGTCATCCGGCAGAGGGTATCGTTGACGAAGACCAGGGGCAGGTCGTCCTTGCGCGTGTCGGCCACCGTGATGCCGCAGTTGGCGTGATGCAGGGCGGCGTGGGCGGCCGCGATGTCGTCCGGCATTCGTGCCAGGTTGCCCGCAATACCGTTCATGTCGACCGTCCTTCGCCTCCGGCTTCGGGGGCCGGGGCACTGCGGCCCATGCAGTCGAGCCTGCCGGTACGGTTATGCAACTGTATACGCTCGCTGGCGTCGACCCCGCAACGGTCGCACAGCGTGGCGACTCCGTTGGCGACGATGCCGTACAGCGGAACGCCGTTTCCGAGGTACCGGATTCGGAGCATGGTGGTGTTCTCCGCGGCCTACCGGTATCGGCCCGTCAAGGCCTGCTCGACGATGGTTGCGACCTCGCTCGCGGCCCTTCGCCCGCAGATGAAGATGCGCGCCAGGTTGATCGATGGACGACTGGCGATTGCGAGCACTGCGTTGGGACTACCGCGGACGAGCAGCACCGTGCCCTGTTCGCACTCGATCAGCATCTGGCACAGGTGACCACGGGCCACCTCGACGGCGGTCCGTTCAGCGAGCGCGAGCAGGCGCGCACACGTAGTGCCGAAGTGATCCGGATCATCGCCTTCGGCCGGCACTGCCGCCAGCGGCAGCCCATCCCCGGAAACGACGGCCAGCGCCTCGATTTCAGCGACGTCATCGCGCAGGCGTTGAAGCACGGGGTGCAGTGAACGCTCCGGCTGCATCTCGTTGCGCGATGCGTCCGTGCCCTGAATGGTGCCGTTGTCCATGTGCAGAATGTGCGGCTCAGGCCGCCGCATCCTCCAGTGCCGGCATGGCCGAGCGCGCCTTCGACAGCACCATGCCGAGGTTGGCCGAAATGCGGCAGACGAAACAGGCGACGCAGGCCTGGTTCTTCTTGCTGCGGATGAATACGTGAATCAGATTCTCGCTGTTGACGATCATCTCGTTGAAGTAGTGGCCGCCGTCGTCCTTCAACCCGCGTGCGCGCTTGAAGATCTGTTCGATGCTGACCACGGTCGAGCCCTGGAACAGATCGGCTGTGGCAGCAGCGAGCAGTTCCAGTACTTCGCTCGGATGTGAATCAACGGTACGGATACCGAGAAGCATGCCGCTGTCGAGGTCGACGAGGCCGCCGGCCAGGCATTCCGGTATGCGGTTGATCTGCTGCTGCAGGGCGGAATCGAGTGTGTCTGCCATGGATCATTCTCCAGTATCGTTGAGACATGATTTGCAAGCATCGGCACGGCCCGTGGACGTGCCATCCTGGGTTGATCGTGGCCGCCCTGACCGGCGACGGGCGATGGTCGCGAAACGGATCAGGAAGTCGACCTGCTCGTTGGCCTCGATCAGCCGCGGGTCGATGCAGCGCATGTATTCGAGTGCGTCGAGTGCGCGGGTGCCCTCGTGGATGAGGAAGGCTGCCAGCACCGTGCCGACACGGCCACAGCCGGCACGGCAATGGACGGCGACCACCTCGCCGCGTTCTAGTGCCTCGCGGATGTCGAGGCAGATCGACCAGGCGTGGGTCACGGTCGGCGCCTGCATGTCCGGGATGGGGTGCCAGATCCAGTCAATGCCGTAGCGGCGCAGGGCGTCGGTGTCGACGCGCCGCTGGGTCAGCGAGATCAGCAACGTCACCCCCAGGGTGCGCAACGCGCCAAGGTCCTCCTCGATCTCGTGATACAGGCCGGGCATCGGGCTACCAGCAAGCAATCCCTCTTTCAGCCAGAAGAATCCGCGCGGCATTGGCGGGTGCCTCATTGCCTCGATCGCTACCGTGGGCAGTGGTGCAGGCAGTTCACTGCCCTCGGCGAGCATATCGACAGAGGCGTCCGGTGCCGGTGCGGCACAGCTGCCGGTACGGAGAAATCGGCGCCCGAGCGCGGAGCGCGGTTGTGCAAGAAAGCCCGCTGTGGACTGTGATTCCTGTACGCGGCCGCCGGCAACCAGCGCCATTTGTCCTCCGAGCGTGCGGGCGTGTTGCTGATTGTGCAGAACCACGAGGATTGCCCGGCGTTCGGCTTCCAGGCGAATGCCATACAGCAGTCGTTGCGCATCGTCGCCGGGCAGGCCGCGCGTGGGTTCGTCCAGGCAAAGAAGCAGCGGGTCCGCAGCGGCCAGTCGCGAGAGTGTGATCAGGCGTTGGAGAACGATTGGCAGGTCCGCGATCGGACGGTCGAGCTGATCGAGCAGTTCGGTGATGCCGTGCTCGGCACAGATGCGAACAAGTTCAGAGCGGCGTTGCGCGGAGGTCAGTTCGTCGCGTCGGGGATGCATCTGCAGCAGGTTGTCCGCGACGGAGCCGATGAGCGGCCCAACGTGCTGGGCCGGCAGTGCCGGTCGGTGGCCAGCATGCAGGTTTTGACCGGCGTAGCGTGCGTCGCCCCAGTGACGGAATCCGGGGTTGGCCTGGTTGAAGCCTGCCAGGCTGCGCAGCAGCGTGGTCTTGCCGACACCGACCGGCCCCATGATCACGAACGCACCCGTCGGTGGCACCTCGATATCCACCGCCGCCAGCACGACCTTATCGCCGTAGGCTGCCCCATATCCCCGCAGCGAGAGGATCGACAGCGTGGAATCGCTCATCACAGTGCCTCGGCTGCGCGACCGGGGCTCGGGCATGCGTGAGGAAACCGGGGATGGAAATCGGACCCGGCGCGCGCGCACGGATCGTGGCGGCACGACGAAGTATTCGGGTCTGTCGCATCCTTCACGGGACGGAGCGCCGGGGCGCTCCCACTGCCGACGGGTCGCTGAAACAGGGGGATCAGCGGCTTGTCATGGTGCAGTGGACGATCGGCTTCCGAGCCCTCCGTCCCGGAATCAACAAGGCTTGCCATGTCGTTCCAGTGCTCGGCGTGAAGCCGATGTTCCGTATGTTGCTGATATCTGCCGGCGGCGCCACCCGCCGACGAGAGGGGGGAGCATGCTAACAGGCGATGGCGCTCATGTATTGATCTAGATCAATTAGTAGTGATGCAAAAGTTAAATGAACTGCAAATGGTCGGTTCCGCCNGAATTCACTACCGCTGCCGGACCGCGGTCCAGCGCCGCACGAGGCCCTGGCGAGAGGAGAACAGCAAGGCAAGCGTGAACAGCGCTGTGACCACAAGCACGATCGTCCCGCTCAAGGCGACGTTGAACACAAAGGAGAGGTAGAGGACGACCATCGCCGAAACCACGCCGATGATCATAGACAGGCACATCATCGCCGGCAGGCTAAGGCGTGAACGAACAACTCCTTGTAAAGAACAGGAAATCCAACTGCCTCCTTCGAGACACTGGCGTCCCGAGGAGCGCAATCAACCGGCGAAGCGGCCTGCCCTGAGCGCCCTCGCCCCTCGGTTGCGGCGATCTGACGCTGTTTATCGCTTCCAGATCGAGGTTGTGCTCGATGAGGATGACACTGTGGCCGGCGTCAACGAGCCGATGATCGCTTCACGCCCTGGCCCTCGCACGCCGCACACCGGCCCTCTTTCGTGCTGAAGGAGAAGCGGCCGGCGTCATAGCCGAGGTGGGCGGCAATGCGGATGCGCTGGGCCTCGCCACCGGAGAGCGTGGGCGCGGCACGGTCGAGGCTGAGGCAGGACAGCCCCACTTGCTGCAGGAAGTCCAGCCGGCCACGGATCTCGGGCAGGATGTCGCGGGCGATGCCTGCCCGGGACTGCTCACGCAGACGCACACTCCAGCCCCAGACCTGCGTCCATCACCGAAACGCAGCCGGTGTTGACAGGGGTCAATGTCCGGGCGTTACCCTCCATGCCACACTAACAGCATTGACAGGGGTTGATCGCGCCAACCCAAGTGTTCCTTGTTGACGATCCAGGGAGGAGATCGGAACCTGTCAAGCCGCGCCCGCGCCGCGCGATTAATCATCATGTTCGGGCAACAAGCGCTGCTCCTCGGCGCTGTTGAACTGCCGCCGGGTATACCGTTCCTGCGCCGACTTCGTTGGATTCGTGGTCCACGTGCTCGCACTCCCGTCCAGTGCCCTTTCGTTATACAGGAAACGCATCGGCCACTGTCGGGTACAAGCTCGGGGAATAGCCCGCATCAATAGGCCGCAAACAGGGAGCGCAATACGCAGGAAACACCATGACAGGGACGGGAGTGAACGGAGACAGTGTCAGACACACGCATCTGGACAGTCTGCGTGCGGCCCTGATGATACTCGGGATCGTAGTTCACGGCGGTTTTGTCTACATCACCGATCAATCCTGGCTGGCTGCCTCGGAGCAGGTGTCCCGCTTCTTTGACTANCTGGTCCTTGCCATTCATGCCTTCAGAATGCCCGCTTTCTTNTTGCTTAGCGGGTTTCTGTTTGCCCTTGTCCTGTCGCGTTCACAGAGCCGACCATTCTTTCGCTCCCGATCACGCAGGATACTGATTCCACTGTTCAGCATTGGCCTGGCTCTCAACCTGCTTCAGATTCTCGCTTTCGAGCTACTGGGCACGGAACACGGCCGTGTTCAGCTCAACCCTACGGATTGCGACTCCATTGCGGATATCGTCCATGGGTGCTGGACCATTCACCTCTGGTTCCTGGTTCACCTCTTCTACTATTTCCTGCTCGGGTGGCCTCTGACACGACTGATGAAGCGGATGCCTCAAGCGAATCTGCCTGGCCCACGGTCCCTGCTCTGGCCAGCTTCCATACTTTTCCTGGTTTTTCTCGGTCAGGCCACGCTGTCACTTTCCTATCGAGGCGTGTTCGATTTCACCATGTATCTTCCTCTGGTCCAGACAGATGGTCACTTTACAGATGGTCGCTTCTATTACTACCTGCCGTTCTTTCTGTTTGGCATTGTTCTTGCGTTCTCCAGAGACAATCCTGCCACCTGGAACCGGTTCGGTGCATTTCCACTGCTTCTGATGACTGTTTCCTGGGTCCTTCTGTTATCGCTCTTCAATCCGGACACCGATTCCGTCCAGTCATTCCTTCGGGGCGGGCGCTATCAGATTTGGCTATTCTTCGCAGTCGCGTTCCAAACCACTGCCTTCCTCATTGTCATTGCGGCCCATCTGCCCAGACCGTCCCCACGCAGCGCCAGATACCTGGCCGACGCGGCTCTGACGATCTACCTTGTTCACCACATACTCATTTTCGGGGCGGCCCTGGTACTGGCAAACACCAACCTGCCCATTGGTGTTCAGTTCCTGGCGCTGATCAGCATGGTTTCGCTCTTGTCCTGGGCCCTCCACCATTATGGCGTGAACAAGTCACGCTGGGCCGGATACATGGTTAATGGCCGAATTACCTGACCCGACTTCTTCCATCGAGCCCCCCAACCTTTCGACCGGCACACTGGCACGGTTCGGGGCCCAATCGCGGCTCATCGCCGCGGCGGGCGCTGGCATTGCATGCCATGTCCTCGGAGACCGATTGTGCCCCCATGACCCCGCACTTTCCCGGCAGGTGCCGGGGCATGGTGACGAGGGCCTTGCGGGCAGGCCGTCGGCGACGAACAATGGCTTCATGACAAAGCATGGCGAAGTTGAGCGGTGACGGGCGTGAGCAGGGAGAATCGCCGGCTCGTGCTCCTGGTCGCCGGTTCCGTCGCGGGCATCGTGCTCATCGCGGCCGTTGTCACTCTGCTGACGGCCGGTCCGGAACGGGCAGACCCCCGCACCTATGACCCCGTGGTCGTGGCCTGGGAGGAGCCCATCGAGGTGGCCACGGGTGAAGGGCATCGCGGCCCGTGGCGGATGAACGACTCGGATTTCCGTTATGTCGACGATCCCGCTGTGGCCCTGAATGACCAGGGCGAAGTCGCGATCGTCTGGGCCGACCAGGCACGCCAGGACCTCTATTTCCAGCGCTATGCCGATGATGGCCGGCCACGCTTCAGTGACCCGGTGAACGTATCGCGCAGTGGCGACACCTTCTCCTGGCTGCCCCGGGTCATCATGGCCGCAGGCGATGAGCCCGAAGTCTTTGTCCTCTGGCAGGAGATCATCTTTGCCGGCGGCAGCCACGGCGGCGAGATCCTGTTTGCGGCATCCGACGACGGCGGACGCAGCTTCTCCGAACCGATCAACCTGTCACGGAGCCCGGCGGGCGCCGGCAAGGGCCGTATCGATCGCCGCCGGTGGCACAACGGCAGCCTTGACCTGGTGCGGGGGCCCGACGGCGACCTGTATGCGGCCTGGACCGAATACGAGGGCCGATTGCGGATCACCCGCTCCACGGATGGTGGGCAGACATTTCGCGAACCCGTTACCGTGGCAGGTGAAGACGGGGAGCCGCCGGCCCGGGCACCCGCGCTCGCGGTCGACCCCGGTGGGGAAGTCCACCTGGCCTGGGCGGTCGGGGAACGTCAGGACGCCGACATTCACTACATGCGGATGGCCGCGGACCTGGACAGCCTGCGGGCAGCGGAAACCATCTTGAGCGGGCCAGGGCGTGCCGATGCCCCTGCGCTGGCGGTTGGCAGCGACGGCATGCTGTTCCTGGCGTATGCCGAGTCGGGCGACGGCTCGCTGGCGGATACGGCTGTACTGCTGGCACGCCGGGGCCTGGATGACGGCGCCTTTCGGGGCCCACAGACGGTGGCCGATCCATCGACCGGCGCGGCCCATTTCCCCGCCCTTGCCCTCACCGCGGACGACCGGGCGTGCATCCTGTGGGAACGCTTCCCCGATCCGGAGGAGCGTTCCGTCGGCCTCGGCTTCAGTTGTCTCGCCGGGCATGCCCAGGCGCTGGCTCCGTCGACCATCATCCCCGGCACGGACGAGCCCGGGCTGGGCTTCAACGGCAGCCAGCAGGGACTGCTGATGCAAAAGCTGGCGCTGAATGCGCAGGATGATGTCGCGGTGGTCAACAGCCGCTTCCTTGCCGGCGACAGCAGCCGGGTGCGCCTGTTCCGGGGCAGGCTCGCCCCGGTCCCGTGAGGAAAGCGATCGTCCGCATAACGCGAACGCAGTGAATGAAGCGGTTCGTCAGCGATCGGCGGAGCCGCGATTGTGCGTCCGGTCCGCGAGTTCGCGAACGATCCGGCTGGCGGTCGTCTGGAAAGTGAATGGCAGCAAGGCGTGGGCCAGCGCCGCGCCGCCGGCGAGGAACAGTCGCGAAGAGAACCACAGCGCAAAGCGCATGTGCCCGAAATAGGTCTCGCCCACGGTGCGCGGGTGGCTCGTGAAGAGCCTGACAATGCTTCCCGACATGTTATGCCTCCTCGTCGAGCGAGCAACTGATAGGGATGATAGCCGAGCCGCGGCAAAAATTGTCCCAAATCATCCTTGATTTTGTTTTCATCATGGGAAATCATCCCACGATGAGTATTGATCTTGATGAAATCGACCGCCGGTTGCTGGACGAACTCCAGCGCGACGCCACGCTTTCAGTCGACGAACTGTCGGAACGCGTGTCGCTGTCGCGCAATGCCTGCTGGCGGCGGGTCAAACTGCTGGAGGAGCGTGGCGTGATCACCGGCCGCGTGGCGCTGGTCGATCCGGAGAAGCTGGGACTGGGCCTGTCGGTGTTCGTCCTCATCCGCACCTCCAGCCACGACCCCGACTGGCTGCAGCGCTTCCGCGAAGCCGTCACCTCCTTTCCCGAGATCACCGGCATCTATCGCATGTCCGGCGACCTCGACTACGTGCTCAGAGCACGCGTGACCGACGTGAAAGCCTATGACCGGCTTTATCAGCGCCTCATTGCCAGGGTGCCGCTTTCGGACGTTTCGGCCTCCTTCGTCATGGAGGAAATCCGCGAAACGACCGTGCTGCCGGTGGAAGTCCGCTGATCCGCCCATTGAACCGACTCACGCAGCGCGGCCCTGGAGATGCCAGTCGCATCAATGTGCATGCGGGTGGGGGCGGACGCGCGAAGCGCGGACCGGCCCGTGCGTCAGTCGCGCGCCTCGGCAGCATTGCCGGTGCCGTCGGGTTCCGGCCAGCGCTGCGGCACGCGCTGGAGCGCTTCGATGTCGTAGCCGACATCTTCGAGAAAAGCCACGATCTCGTCGTACGTCTCTTCCGGAATCTCCGGTTCGCGGGCCATGATCCACACGTAGTCGCGCCGCGTGCGCCCAATCACCGTGTGCTGGTAATCGTCGTCGAGCCAGATGACGAGAAACTCGGCCTTGAACGGCCAGACGAAGCGCATGCCCCACTCGGCGTTGTCGTCACTCCGGACGAACCCGCGCGGATTGTAGCGGCGTACGTCGCCGTCGAATCCCCCGCGCCGGAACCGGAAGATCGTGTCGATGGTGCCGTCGTCGTTCAGCGAGTAGGTCTCAACGGCGTTGTGGGCGTCTCGCTCGACAAAGGTCGGGATGTTCGCGATCACATACCAGTCGCCCATATAGCGATCGAGATCGACGTAGTCGACCGTGGGCATCGGCGGGTGCGACTGACAGCCGCCGAGCAGCAGCGAGGCTGCGAGCAACGCGCCGGCAAGCAGGCGGCACGGCAGTGTTCTGTACACCTGATACCTCCAGGCGGCTGGTGTTGGTTCGCAATATATGTTCGCCGCGACTCGGTGGGGCGGATTCGCGCACAGGGTGTGGTGAGCATTCGCCCCGGGGCCGCCATGCCTGGCCGCGGTTGGAGACGGGGGCCTGATCGTTCGGCAGCCCTTCCAGGCCCCGTGAGTCGGGATTGGTCATGGTTCCTTGAATCTCTCAAGCGATGCGCATAATGTGTGCGCATTAATAATGCAGGTGAGTCATGGGCACGTCACACTACCACACGAATGCGCCACGAAAGGCCGTCAACCTCAGCGTGAACTCCGACCTGATGGCCCAGGCCCGAGAGCTCGGCCTCAACGTGTCCGCCCTGCTGGAAGAGCGTCTGGCCGATGCCGTGCGAGAGGCGCGCCGGGAAACCTGGCTGTCCGAGAATCGGCAAGCCGTGGACGAGTACAACGAACGGATCGCCAAGCGCGGCAGCTTCGGNGACCGAACACGCCGCTTCTGATGGCGCAACTCTCCGTTCACCGCAACCCGGATTCGGGCAGCCGTAGCGAGGTTCCCTTCGTGCTGATCCTGCAGCACGACTTGCTCGCGGATCTGGCTACAGTGGTCGTCGCGCCACTGTTCGAGGCGCACGCCTTCGGCACTCCTGCCGCGATTCTCAACCCGACCTTTGTCATCGAGGACCGCCGCGTTGTGCTCTCGACCGCGGAGCTGGCCGGCATCTCGCGCTCGGCCCTTGGGGAGGAGGTCGCCACGCTGACTCACGAGCGCGACAACGTCATGGCAGCGCTGGATCTGCTCTTTACGGGGATCTGACCGAAGGTCGGATATCCGATCCCTGGACGCCGACGCGCTCGACTGTTTTATCGGCCAACTCCATTCGCTTAGCAGATATGCGAACCCCGTGCTAGTCTCCAGAGTAGCCGGGGGCTCCGTCGCTTTCACGATCGTGAGTTTTCGGCCGTGAGAGGCACATGACCACGCCCTGTATCCACGAGCCACTGGCAGCCGCACCCTCACCACTCAACGGCCCCACGCCGGCCGATCATTCATTCGCCTTCCTGCTGGTGCCAGGCTTCACCATGATCGCGTTCGCGTCCTCTATCGAGCCCTTGCGGCTCGCGAACATGGTCACGAACGCGTCTCTCTTCAGCGCCGTGACGGTCGCAGTCAGTACAGAGCCGGTCCATGCCAGCAACGGCGTACGGATCATGCCGGATTACACGATCGATTCAATGCCGCCCGTGAAGACCGTCATCGTATGCGGTGCCAACCCGATCGGTTACCCGGATACTGAGCTGCTGGTGGAATGGCTGCGTGGACAGGATCGACGGAACGTCGAACTCGGCGGTGTCGACACGGGCAGTGATCTGCTCGCACGAGCGGGGCTGCTCGACGGATACCGGTGCACGATCCACTGGCAGGATATCTGTTTGATGCTTGCCCGCTATCCGCGCCTGATCGTATCCAACCGCGTCTACGAAATTGATCGCGACCGTTTCACGAGTGGCGGCG
>SL_3KL_010_SEDDRAFT_10004202_pt1 | contig 13008 bp, 13 predicted proteins | sample SodLakKL_010_SED_2_FD_10381 | JGI IMG/M metagenome (IMG submission 10381)
CATCATTTTTTAACAGCTGCATTTTGGGCCCTACTTGTTTTACAAGCTTTAGTAATCTATAACCTTGCGCAAGAAGTTAAAATAGCAAAACAAGAAGTCGTCGATACAAGGGATATGGCTTTAAAATCGGAACAGTATAAAGTTCAATTGATGAATATCACCATGTATGCCCCTTTAAGCGGCGGTGCAGTAGAAGGCATAGACTTTTCAGGAGATCCTTCTCTATCGGCCAGCGGTAATAAAGTAGTCCCTGGAGAAACAGCAGCTGCCGGCTCCAATATTCCTTTTGGTACCAAAATTTACGTGGAAGGCTTAGGTTGGCGAATTGTTAATGACCGCGGCAGGTTAATCGGGGCTAATGATATAGATATAGCTGTGCGGACTAAAGAAGAATCTGTTAAATTTGGGAAACAAGAACGTCTTGTTATTATTTATAATCCAAAAAAATGATAAAGAGCTGTCCTCGACAGCAGTTTTTCTGAATGACAGCCCTTTTCTAATTTAAATGTTCTTCGATTTAGCTATGCTTTTTTCTTGGTGACAAAAAAAGTACGGGCGGCCTAAACAGAAGGCCGATGACGTCTTATTACCCTTCGCTGTTGAGCTGTCTGGCAATATGCTCCGGCAAAACACCATTCAGTTAAAGCCCCATTATGCCAGTAATTAATGATGAAACAGCCTCATTCCCGTGGTGACCATGACCATGCCGTATTCGTTGCAGGCGTCGATTACAAGGTCGTCCCGCAGGGATTCTCCTGTCTGCACCACGTATTTGACACCGCTCTTGTACGCCCGGTCAATATTATCCCTGAAAGGAAAAAAAGCATCGGAGCCGATGGTAACGTTCTGCAGACCCTTGAGCCATTCTTCCCGCTCGGCTTCACTGAATCTTGGCGGAACCTCTTCCAGCACGGCGGCCAGTGTTTTCAGTTCATAGTCTGTCGTATCTTGCCTGACAAACAAGTCCATGGCATTGTCACGCTCCGCCTTGCCCACTTTGGCTTTGAATTGGAAGCCCAATACCCTGGGATGCTGCTTCAAATACCAGATGTCGGCCTTATCGCCTGCCAGGCGAGTACAGTGGATTCTTGACTGCTGGCCCGCGCCCACTCCGATAACCTGGCCCTTGGAAACATAGCAGACAGAGTTGGATTGGGTGTATTTGAGGGTGATCATGGCCAGCACCATGTCCCTGCGGGCTTCCATGGTCAACTCTTTATCGACGGTCACGATATTCTGTAGGTCATCAAAAGCTGGAATGTGAGTATTTCGTTTTTGCATAAATTCAATGCCGCCGATAAACCTGGTCTCCAGTTCGGGAGGTTCATAAGTAGGATCTATCTTAGGCCATAAAATCAAACCTAGCATTAAATTGTTTGCGTTTTTAACAGGGGTTTCCAGGGTAATGGTGGGAGTCCATTTCCCAGCAGATGTTTTATGCTCCCCAGTGTTCATTCCTGGCTATTATAGTTATCCATTCCCTTTTGCAATTAGTTTGAAATAATATATCCAATTTCCAGCATATCCTCCTGCGTTGTTGAGTTATGCCCTTCAACTTTTAAGGGATTTTTGAATAACAAAATTAAATCTGATATTCCAATAGTTCAGAAACCCTCTTAAAAGTATAACCTTCTGCTTTTAATGCATTAACAATTCCTTTTATGGAATTAAGAGATTCTCTTCTACTCTCATACATAACATGTAAGAGAATTATAGAACCAGGGTTAACATTGTTAATCACATGATTAATAATCTCTTCTGAACATGCTGCAATCTCCGGGTATGACTCAGGCTCAACATCCCACATTATTGTCTTAATTTCATTTCTCATTAGATAATAAGGCAATACTGCAAGCTTTTTGGCATTTGGTGGTCTAAAGTGAATGTCCCCCTGGTATCCTGCTTCTCTGATTAAATAATCCGTTGATTCAATTTCCGTTTTTATAAAGGAAGGTGATTTTAATACCATTCGTTTATGTAAATATGAATGATTACCAAGTTCATGGCCAGCTAATACTAAATTTCTGCCTTCTTGTTTGTTTTCCTCTAATTCTCTCCCTGTAACAAAAAATGTAGCTTTTACATCCAGCTCTTCAAGGAGTTTAATTATTTCATCAGTTCTCCCTGTAGGCCCATCGTCAAAGGTTAAAGCCACGACTTTTTCCTGCGTATCAACTCTGTGTATAATTTCACCAAAAAATTGAAAAGACCTTGAATTGCTAATTCTATAACCCAGAAATATAGTTCCACTTAAAATGAGCAGCCCAATTAATAAGGATATAACTTTCTTCCTTCTTTTTATTTTAGTAATATCAGGTTTTTGTATTTGGTAAGAAGTGTTTTTAATCCTCATATTTATCCTCCTTAGAGTAACGGGATGATTCTAACCATAAGGGTATTCCCTTAACATATTTGACATTTGTGAATATTTTCCTTCCCATTGACCCGCCAATTAATCCGAATCCTTACGAATTCGTTACAATCACCCCTTCACCACCAGCTTACCCAGGAGTTCTCGAAAAGTTTGTTTCGGGACGTTTTCCTGGTAATTCGCTAAAGGAATACCAGAGAATCTGGACATCGCCTTCAGCAATTTTCAGATTCTCCTAAACAGGGTCAGTCCCCCAGAACTTTTTTTGTATATAAATAGTACGCATGCTCAAATGGGATTTTGAAAGTGGTATCCCATCTTATTTTTTCAGGACAAAAATTGGTTTCAATATACCACAGCTTACCATTTTTATCAATTGCCAGATCGATACCCATTTCTGCAGTCCAAGGATAAACCTTTGCCATAGTTTTGGCTATTTCCAGACAAAATTCACGAATGTCCCTAAAATATTTTTTAAGCTGCATGTTGGAAAATGATACCATTTCCCCGCCCTGACTCAAATTAGTAATTTGTCCTGGCTCCTTCGCGACTCTGGCTACACGGCTTGTTAATTGCCACTTGTTTTTGCCATTTTTTTGCACAATGGCCCTAATATCAAAGGGACGGCCTTTAAATTCTTTAAATGGAATCCATTGTTGAACCAGAAAAGATTTAGATTTTCCAAAATTTTTATTATAGAATCGCTTTAGATGTGAGTGCGGAATGGATAACTTTTTTTGATTTGAGTTCAATCTATCTGTAAAATCTTTTTTCCCTAAAGGAGTTTGACAGACCTTATACTGAGTTTGNTCTTTTTCAATGATTGTCATGCCTCTCCCTTTTTTGCCAAAAATCGGTTTAATGATGACTTTATCATACTGCCGGATAAATGATTCTAAAAACTCCAATGATAAGGGTTTCGAAGGTGGAACATGATCTTTTAATTGGTTGTGTGATTGAATATATTCATAATTTCTTAATTTATTTGCTTGAAATTTTAAAGGTAGGTTAATAAAATAAATATTCTGATTGCGTAATTTCTCAAAATTGTTAATTTGTCCCTGGTTGGCAATGTAGCTTGTATTATAGACAATATTTATTCGTGGTAACGCTAACGTTTTCCGTATTAGATTGTCTTGTATCCACGAGTAAACAAGTGCGTCAATCATTTTCAGGTTTTTTGAGATTTGCTTGAAACTGAACATACACAAGTCTATCTGATATTTTTTTGCCAAAATTTTGTACTGATTAAAAATGTTGTGTTCCTTGTTTAAACGTTTTATCTCACGATTAAAGGAAGTGGGGGACAATACGATACCGATCATTATTGATTCCCCTTTCATGAAGGGACCGGTTTGGTTAAATCTAAATAATTTGCACGTTTTCTGGTTACTAAAAAACCGTACTTTTTAGCAGCATTGATTGCCTGTTTATTTTTTTTATTGATTATAATTTTAAGCCCTCTAAAGCCCTTATCTTTTTTACGTCCATATCTCATAACAGATTCAATTACCATAGAACCAAATCCCTGTCGCTGAGCCTTTTTTTCAAAGGCCAGTATATAAATATAAATTCTTTTATTCAGCTTGAAACCAAAACTAACGAAACCTATTCTTTCTTTGGCATTATAAATAAGATACGTTTTATAATCGTCCAATCTTTTTAGCTCAATGTTAACTTCATCCCGTGCCAATCTAAGCGCGTAATTTTTTTCACTTTTTTTCATTGGCCTGTATGATAACATATTCATGCACCTCCATACCTGGTAATCATCATTACTTTACTAATACATAATATGCAATATCATCCGGCAGCGTGTAAGCATTAATATAGTATATAAAAACAATCGCCCATATTGATAGGCGATTGTTTTTATATACTTATTATCTTTTAGTTAATCCAGTTTTTATTAATCTAAAATATTTCCTCCGAAAAAGAAACAGTTATTCCAATAGCTGGTCATTGTGCCAACATGAACTCCTCGGGTTCTGGTTGCATGCAATATTTGGCTGCCTCCCATATATATTGCTACGTGGTTTACGGTTCCTTCCGGATTTGTAAAAAACATGAGATCCCCACGCTGTAAATTTCTCCAGTTTGATGTTATTTTACCATACTGACGTACATAGGCAGCTTGAGTTCTTGAATTGCCCGGTATCCATGATCCTGTTGCATCAAAATATGCTCTTCTCACAAAATCAGAGCAATCGAACGTAGCTGTACTGGAACGGCTTGAGTTAAATTCATAAGGGGTGCCTACATATTTTAATCCTTCCTGAATAACCTGTTCTCTTATATTGTCTGAGACATTAACTATGCGTCTTGCAAAAAGGGCATAACGTAAGGCCTCCCGTGAACTCAGGCTGATGACCCGAATTGTTCCGTATGGCTGCCAAGAAAGAATGAACTGGTTGTTCCCTATGTAAACGCCGGCAGAAGTTAAATTGCTGGAGCTATGTCCGAAAAAAATGATATCTCCTGGTTGTAAATGTTCAGCTCTTCTTACCAACGTCCCTTGCCGTCTCAATGCATCTAAGGTATTAGGCAGTTGAATTCCTACTCTACTGTATATATCTTGTACTGCAGTAGTGGAATTTCTAAAAGCTGGCCTTCCTTCGTATTTTGAAGCTTCGTTAGCTATGTCTCTACCCGTAACCTGGGCAAAAGCCTGTCCACTTACCGAAAACACCAACATAAAAAGAACTGTAATGGTAAGGAAAATCTTGCTGTGCAATTTCATTTTCATAAGTAAATTCCTCCTAAAAAAGTATTGTTATGTAAACATTATGTTTTAACTATAATAGATTCCAAACTAGAAATCAAATGTAATTGCTTCCAATAAGATACATTTTTAGACAGTATATAGCTGATATGTAATTGCTTATATGCAAAATAGGAAGTTTTTTTCATCATTAAATTAAGCATTCTGATATAGTTTCCGGTTTGTAATATTAAGCATATACTGTCAGTAAGTCTGTAAGCCGGGAGTGATAAATTTGATTGTAAAACAAAAAGAACCCATAGAGAAAAACGTTATTATTGGTGTTTTTATTAATAAAACACACGGGAAATCTCTCATCACAATGAATCCTCAGTTTGTCAAATCTCATCGGTATATTCGCTACATTGAGCTGGCCAAAGCTAATCAAGACTTGGATGTTACCCTGTATTTTTTTACGACTGATGACGTGAGCTTTGAGAAGAAATGTGTAATGGGAATCTATTACAATCACCAGGACAGTACTTGGCAGAGAAAAAGATTTCCACTACCGCATCTATTGTATGACCGGGGAGGGGGAAATTCGAAAAAATCAAGGCTTGTAATTAAAAAGTTTTGGGAACTGGGTATTAAAAATATTAACGCCCGGCACTACTTTGACAAGTGGGATTTATATGCCCGGTTATCTAAACTAGATACAATTTCACCACACTTACCTTTCACAGTTAAAGGAGATAAAGCTATAAATATTGTTAAAATGCTCAACCGGTATGGCCACGTATATGTAAAAAAGCGAAGAGGAAGCTGTGGAACAGGGGTTATACGCATAAGAAAAAGTGGTCCTGGCAAGTTCAGATATTATTACTCATACAATGGCAAACTGTTCTCCGATATATTCCCTAAACAGGAATTAAATAAGATTCTTTATTATTTTTTTGCTGAAGAACCTATACTTATTCAAAAACCCATCGAACTGATGAAAAAGGGTCAATGCATTATTGATTTCCGCAGTGAAGTTCAAAGAAATAAAAATGGCCGGCTCATTGTTTCCGGTACAACAGCACGTATAGGTAAACCTGGCTCACCGATTGCTTCTAATACTCATAAAGAGGATTATTATCGTATAGAGAATTTCATGAAATATTTGATGCAATTAAATGCACAAAAAGCAAAAGCGCTGCAGGCAAAAATTAATCGTTTTCTACAAACCGTATTTAGAGCTGTTGAGCAAGCTTACGGTTCATTCGGTGAAATGGGCATTGATTTTGGTCTGGATACAAAGGGGCATCTGTGGTTGATTGAATGTAATTCCAAATCAGCTAAAGTTGCCTTGTATAACGCGTTCGGCCGACAAAAAGTAAGGCAATCATTTAGTAACACGTTAGAATATGCCAAATATATGGCAAAGAAGCAAAAAAACTATAAGAAAGGTGCAAAAGTTAAATGCCTGCATTGATAACGGCTGCTCTCTATTATGATCCTAAAAGCAAAAAATGGCACATTTATTCAAAAGGACAAACTGCTGTTAAACGCCAAACACTGTATTGGGGCGTGCCGCATACACCCATCGGGATAATTGCACACAATAATCTTCTACCATCAGCAGCATTGCCAATGAAAGCATTGGCAGCACCGGGAAATCCTCCTGTATTAGGGCCGCTGATCGGCATATTAAGCGCACAAGACCGCAAAGGATCACTGAAGGGCAATTTTAACAATTATAAAGCGATTATAAAGGCTGGGCAAACAATCGGAGGCATAGTCTTTGCCTTTACCCCCAGCAGCATTAATTGGAAAAAGAGAATCATCCGAGGAAAAATATTTGATAAAGATAACAATCAATGGGTGACATACCCTTTCCCATTCCCTAACGTCGTTTATAACCGTATTCAGGATCGGTCCCATGAAAATCAAAAAAGCAGTCAGTCGTGTATACGGCGATTTCTGTCCTGCCCGGGTATTACATTGTATAATCCAGGGTTTTTCAATAAAGAAGAGATCATCAAAGTATTAAACAAATCACCTAAGATAAAGAAACACATTCCTGAAACAACTCCACTATTGTCAAAAGCAGATCTTGTTGACATGTTACAGCGACATAAAGCCGCCTATTTAAAACCGACTTATGACAAATTAGGCTCAGGTATTATCCGCGTTATAAAGTCACGATTATCAAGCTCGTATATAATGCACTATTATGCTGATGACAACGAATTAACAAAATTCCAGGCGTACAATATTTATCAGTTATGGAACATGATCCAACAGCAGATGATTCACTCCCAATACATTGTACAAAAAGCTGTTCCTTTGGCTGTTGTATCCAATTGTCCATTTGATTTTCGTGTGCTGGTACAGAAAAATTATCAAGGCCTTTGGAAAATATCAGGGTTGGGTATACGTGCTGCCGCACATCCTAAAAGTATCACCACTCATGTACAAAGAGGCGGCCGTATTGATACGCCTCAAAATGTACTGAAACAATCACTTCCACATCAAAAGCCTGCCAAGATCATACGACGTGTAAATCGATTATGTATTGCTGTTGCTAAAGTGCTGGAACGACATCAAAACCTTCTGGGTGAAATGAGTATTGATGTTGGACTGGATCACGATGGGTATCCGTGGATTTTTGAAGCAAACGCCAAACCAATGAAATTTGATGAACCTGAAATTAGAAAAAAACAACTTGAACAAGTTATTCGTTATGCTCAGTTTCTAACATTTAGATATCATCGCAAAAATCTGTAGTACAGATTAAGTCCCCCATATCTTCGATATGGGGGACTTAATCTGAGTTATTCCCAACGATCTCCCTTTCGGCCCCGGGTCTTTTTTTTAAATATAATAGCCTGGCGTACTCTAGCGTTAATAGAAACTGTGGAGATATTCCTACGGTATCTTCAATTCCCTTTTCCGGCAATTTGCTGGGTTTAGAATTTGACTCTAACAGCCACACCTTGCCGGACTTATCCAAAGCGACATCGATTCCGATTTCTCCGAATGGACCGAATTCTTTTTCGATATAACAGGCGATAATCTTGCATATATTCCTAATTTGCTTATCTGACGGTATACCGGGGTATTTTTCTTTTAAAGCAGGAAAAATATCACGGTAATTCATTACCTCTCCACCCAGTGAGATATTAGTAATTACAGCTCCTTTTTTCGCCACCCTGGCTTGATTGTAGACAGAATTCCAGATACCGTCTTTGTCTTTAACCATGAGTACGCGTAAATCCATAGGGCGGTTTTTATATTTAATCAGGCGTATTCCCTGCTGAATAATAACCCGGTCAGGTTTAAGTCCTATTGTTTTCATTTCTGTGCATAAACCTTCTAAATTTGAAACATACCGTTTCAGATGGGTACCCTTATGATAATAACGGAAACAGAATCCTTTGGCACACTTTTCCAGGGAAAATACGCCTTTACCACCGCTGCCACCGGAGCTTTTTAGAAAAAGATATCCATATTTCGCAACCTTTGCCCTGATGTCATCAATGCCAAGGCTATTAGTAGTTTTAGGTAGATACTTGTTAACGGCTTTGTGTCTTGACAGCTTCTTATGGACCTGCCATTTTTTTAGTTTACAACTATTAATATACTGAATCCCCGGATTTTTTTTAAAGCGGGCGCGCAGCGCCTTTACTTCCGCTTTTTCTCCAGAGGCAAAACCGGTTCCCCTGTCATAGATGATATCTGGAAATGGCAGGCGGCGCCTTAGCCACTGTTTGCTGCCGTCCTCCAATACATACCCGTTGATTGTTTTCTTTTTCCAGTTAATGTCCTGCGAAGTAAAAAAATATATGGAACACTTTGCCTTTTGGTTAGCCTGATAAAGCTTTCTGGCAAACTTGGGTATCTTACGTACATATTTTTTTTTCACAAAGACGCCGATTCGTGGTCTGAGGTGGTTGTGTTTTGCCCTGGAATTCACCTGCTTTGCCTCCTCTTTATTGCTGGATAGCAGCAGTTTTGTAGTTACTGATTTAATATATTCCGATAGGTGCATGCAATGTTCATGATTTTCCTGAGATTATTGAGCACATACTGAAAAGTAGGATGACCGTAAACCAGGAAGGAATGAATTTGCTCTATCAACCCTTATCATAAAATTTTCAATAACATCTATCTTTCATAGGCATATATTGAATATATAAATTTAGCATTCTGGTACCCAGGTTTAAAATCGTTTGAACAGTGAAAAACCATTCAGGTAGAAGAGTTATTAAACTTAATCTGGGTGAGAGGATATCAAGATGTATAAGATTAAGAAAAAGGAGACGTTTCCCATTGCTTAGCGACAAAAAGAGTTACCCAAGGCCTGTCATGGCGGTGTTAGTAAGAAGTAAAACCATATCCGGCATGCAAAAACAGATGGCTTCCCCCCGGATTCGGATGATGGCGGAAGCGAACAAAGAAGTCAAGATCATCCTTTACTTTTTTTCACTCAGAGACGTAAAGCTGAGGAAGCAAAAGATTATCGGTTACTATTGGCATAAAAAGGAGAACAGGTGGCTTAGTAAAGACTTTTTATTTCCTGATGTTTTATATATCAGGGTTGGAATTGGTAAAAGATATACTCGGACTTATAAAAAATTGTGCAGCATTATTACTAAGAAAAATGGTAAATTGATCACTCATGATCGCTTTAACAAGTGGCGGTTGTATCAAATTTTGAGCAAAGATCCGGTCTTGAAAAACTATCTGCCTGTGACCAGGACGGTTAAGAAGTCGGATGATATTAAAAAGATGCTTCAGCGCTATAAGGTCGCTTATCTTAAGTCACATTACGGCAAGAAAGGTGAAAATGTTTTAAGGGTAGAGGTTCTGCCTGACGGCGGTTACCGGTACAGTTATTATCGGAATAACCAATTAACGGTTAGGAGGGTATCCGACTTTCAGGCTTTGATGGATGTTGTGAAAAAGTTTTTCAAAGATAAAAAATTTTTATTTCAACAAGGTATTAGACTGTTAAAAATAAAAAACGGGTTCGTCGATATGAGAGCAGAGCTTCAGCGTAATGGAGATGGAAGCCTGGATATAGTAGGCATTTCAGTACGACATGGCAGCCCCGGTTCCCCCATTACCACCCACGGAGACGCTTTAAGATTTGACGATTTCTTTGTAAAGTATATGGTTCTATCAAAAGATCAGCTGAAAAAGTTTCGTCCTGCCGTTCAAAAGTTTCTCTTCCGTGTCTATGAATATCTCGATAATAACTACGGCAATTTCGCTGAAATAGGCATCGATTTCGCCATTGATACTAACAATAAAATTTGGTTTATCGAAGCAAATTCTCAGTCGACCCATGTATCCCTACGTAACGCCTATGGCGAAGCGGCATTCTACAGGTACAATAAAAACATCCTGGAGTATGCCAGGTACTTGTCTAATACATTCAAAAGAGATGAATTAGCATAACCATCCTCCTGCCTGGCCCCAATGGCTATAGGTATGCCGCGGTGACTCACTCTCGAATTGAAAGGCTTGATATTGATGAAAAGTTATCTAGTGAGGAGCAGCCATTTACTCTGAATTTACCCTGTATTTGTTTTGATAATTTGGTATGATATGGTATAATAATATAAGGAAAGTGAGTCGTATGGCTGATCTTAACAAGATTGAGTTAATAGACAAGAATAAAGCACTGGAAATTTTTTGTTACTTAAATGAACGTCTTAAAGAAAATCAACTGCAGTTAGATATAACCATTTACGGCGGTGTTGTAATGACCATCGTTTATGACAACAGGCCTGCTACGAAGGATATTGATTGCATATTTAGCGAAACAAACTCTAGGTTGCTGGAAAACATATTGAAATTAACTCAGCGCACCTTTAATCTTTCAAGTGACTGGATTAATGAGGAAATAAAAGAACCATTGAAGCACATCTTAAAAGAAGACAAGGAGATATTTAAAGTATATTCTAATTTAAAAATACTAAAGCCAACCGATCAGCTTCTCGCAATGAAAGTCCTGGCGGCTAGAGCAGAACCTGCAAAAGATTTTATGGATGCTAATTTATTGTGCAGGAAAATAAACGTAACTACTCGGGAAAAGCTGATGGAAATCGTATTAAAGTATATTCCAGCAACCTTAATTGGAGAAAGACAATTGAATTTTATAAAATACCTGGGAGAGGATCTGGGCTATGATTGGGAATAATTATTTACAAACCTTATTTGATTATCCGGATGAAGATACAAGTATAAATCAGTTATTAGAACTATTAAAAACAAAGGATAGCGAATTTCTGATTAGCCTGTCTGAAGACTTAAAATTAGATTTATGTAATGAAGAGGAAATTAAGTTTTTAACTAAAGTTTCTGCGCTAATTGACTACTCGTTACAAAAGTTAAACCTAGATGTGCCGGAGTGGTTACGAGATGATATATTAAGTTTTGATGAACCTTACTATTATTCTAAAAGAATAAGCGATATTGATAAAATACGCCTGCTATCTTCCTGTCCGGCTCCCTTCAGGTTAAGAAATGTGTATTTTGATATGAAGAGCATAAAGAGGGTATAGTAGTCGGATCATCCTCCGTCCAAACACCCCAGGCCTTCCCGTAAATACCGAATAAAATAAATCCCTCCATTTCTACTGGAAGGATTCCCTTTTTGGGGACTGCTACCCAATTAGTGGACACTGCTTAAGAGAATGTAGTAAAATATGTAAAAGGGGGCAGTTATAATGGTTAAAGAAAAAAAAGTAAGAAAAAGATATTCTTATGAGACAAAGATAGAAGCTGTCCAAAGAGTTATTGCAGGAGAAAGTATTATAGATATTGCCAAAGATCTTGATATAAAAGATTCAAAGCGCATTTATACTTGGTTATCCCATTATAAAAAGGGACAGTTAGGTCGCCTGAGAGATGCCAGAGAGATAAATGAATTATCACAAAATAATAGCAAAGATCAAAAAATCAAGCAACTTGAAATGGAGAATGAAATCTTAAAAAAGTACTTGAGCAATCTGGACGGGAGGTGACAAAAAAACATCTAACGGTTGATCAGCTGAGGCATAAATACCCTGTGGTAAATATTTGCCGCATACTTGGTATATCTACTTCTGGCTACTATAAATATTTGAAACGTGAACCTAAGATAGAAAATAAACAAACAAATACCCTGAAGCAGCTAATTTTAGATATTTATAAAAAAAGAAAAGGCATTTATGGCTATAGACGGATTAAAATTGATCTTAATAGAATATATAAAATAGATGTGAAAGAAAAGACTGTTTATCGCCTAATGAGGCTTATGGGATTAAAAGCAGTAATTCGTAAAAAAAGATTTAATAAATACACCCCTTCAAGATCACGTTATATTGGGTATGTGTATCCAAATGTGCTAAATCGTCAGTTTACTGCTTCTAAACCTGTTGAAAAATTTGTTACAGATATTACCTATATAAAAGTAGAATCAAAAAAATTCTATCTTTCAGTTATACAGGATTTATGTAATAACGAAATAATAAGCTACAATGTAAGCAAAATAAATGACAATTATTTAGTAATAGAAACACTGAAAAAAGCCCGTGAAAAATACGATTTAACTGGAGTTCTTATACATAGTGACCAGGGCCATAATTATACTTCCCATGAATATAATAAGTTTGTCACGGAGCATAAAATGGTACCCAGTATGTCCAGAAAAGGTAAATGTGCTGATAATAGCTGTATTGAAAGTTTCTTTTCCCACTTTAAAGAGGAATGTTTAAAAATAGACAAGCCTACTAGTGAAGCAGCTTTGATCCAAGCGATAGATGAATATATGTATTTCTATAATAATGAACGATTTCAAAAAGGACTAGATAAGTTTGCACCTGTAGAATACAGGACTAAACTGGCAAGTTGAGATTCTCTTATATACTGTCTACCAAATTTGGCCCAGTCCCCTGACCCCTTA
>SL_3KL_010_SEDDRAFT_10004204_pt1 | contig 13005 bp, 9 predicted proteins | sample SodLakKL_010_SED_2_FD_10381 | JGI IMG/M metagenome (IMG submission 10381)
GGGAGGATCCGCTGAAGGCCTCGCCACCGCATTGAACTGAAGCGGATCCTCCCGCTTGAGGCTGGCCTCGAAGCCGGATAACGTTGAATGATGCTCGACAACATCCCCGCCCCCGCCCTCGCCGCCGACCTCATACTGGTGCTGCACGCGCTGATCGTGGCCTTCGTGGTGTTCGGCCAGTTGCTGGTAATCGTCGGCGGGTTGCGTGGCTGGCAGTGGGTGCGCAACCTCTGGTTCCGGCTGGCGCACCTGGTCACCGTCGGCTATGTCGTGGTTCAGACGTGGCTGGGACAGCTCTGTCCGCTGACGGTGTGGGAACAGAACCTGCGCCGGGCCGCCGGACAGGCCGTCCATGACCAGTCCTTCATCGAGTTCTGGCTCGGTCGTATCCTGTTCTTCGACCTGCCCTGGTGGGTCTTCATCGCCATCTACACGGCGTTCGCCCTGGTCGTGCTGTGGAGCTGGTGGTGGCTGCCGCCGAGGCGGCCGGCTCGTCCATACCGATAAACCGCAGTGACGATGTCGACATGAATCGGTTACCTTGACCGGCTTGTGGACCACAAGAGACTCGATCACTCCATGACCCGAACGACTCAAGCCATCGTTATTTCCGCCCTTTTGGCAGGGCTGTTTTTCGCATCCACCGCGGTGGCCGAGGATACCCGCCTGCTGCGCCAGCCGGCGATCTCGGCCGATCACATCGCCTTCGTCTACGCCGGCGACCTGTGGCTGGCCGGGCGCGACGGCAGCGACCCGCGCCGACTGACCTCGAGCGAGGCGGAAGAGAACAATCCCTTCTTTTCACCCGACGGCAGCATGATCGCCTATGCCGGCCATTACGAGGGAAATGCGGATGTTTACGTGATTTCCATCGATGGTGGTCAGCCCCGGCGACTGACCTGGCATCCCGGCGATGACACTCCGGTCGGCTGGAGCGCGGATGGTTCGGCCGTGGCATTCGTTTCGCGCCGTGAGACCGATCATGGCCGCTCCGCCCAGCTCTACCATGTACCCGTCGACGGCGGCGCGCCAGTCAAACAGATGGCCGCGCGCTTCTTCCGAGGCCAGTGGGACGAGGCTGGCGAGCGCCTGGCCTACATCGATTTCGGTCCGGCCTACAACGGCTTGTACGGCGGCAACGCCGGGTGGCGCGGTTACCGCGGTGGTACCACCCCGTCGGTCCGGGTGTTCGATCCCGAAGGCGGCGCGGTGCAAGCCATCCCCGGTGAGCGCGTCAACGATATCCAGCCGTTCTGGCTCAACGGGCAGGTCTACTTCCTTTCCGATCGCGAGGACAAGGTGTTCAACCTGTTCCGCTTCGATCCCGAAAGTGAGGACATCGAGCGTCTGACTGACCAGGACAGCTGGGACATTCGCTGGGCCTCCGGTCACGGCGACACCGTGATCTACGAAGTCGGCGGTCGCCTGCACACCATCGATGTCGACAGCGGCGAGCAGCGGGCCCTGTCGATCCGCATCAATCCCGACCTGCCGCAATTGCGCGCCGGCTGGCGCACCGTGAGCAACAATATCGAGAACGCCGGACTCTCGCCCAACGGCAAGCGTGCCCTGGTCACGGCGCGCGGCGAGGTCTTTTCCGTGCCGGTGGAAGAAGGATCGACCCGCAATCTGACCGAAACCGATGGCGTGCGCGAGTACACCGCCCTGTGGTCGCCGGCCGGTGACGAGATCGCCTGGATCGTCGAGTCGCGCAGCGGCCAGACGCTGGTGGTCACCGACCAGCGCGGCCTGGGCGAGCCGCGTGAGTACGAGCTGGGCCCGGACTTCTACCGCCTGAGGGCCTGGGATGCCGAAAACGGGCGCATCGTGTTCACCGACAATCGTCTCGGCCTGCACTACATCGACCTCGACGACGGTCAAGTCCATGAAATTGCCCGCCAGGTTCGTCAGGGTCATTTCGACCTGGCGTTGTCGCCGGACGGCCAGTGGCTGGCGCACACGAACCAGCGGTCCAATTATTTCCGCGACCTGGTGCTCTATCACTTCGATGACGATCGCGCCGTGACGGTGTCCGACGGCATGGCCGACATCGCCTCGCCGGTGTTCAGCCGTGACGGCGAGCACCTGTACTTTGCCGCCTCGACCAACACCGGACCGCGCCAGTTCTCGCTGGACATGTCCAGCCAGGAGCGCCCTTACCGCGCCGGGATCTACGCACTGGTTTTGCGTGCCGACGGCGATTCGCCGCTGGCCCCGCGCACCGGCGACGAGGAGGTCGACGGTAACGGCAATGACGGCAACGACAACAACGACGGCGTCGAGGTCCGTATCGACTTCGACGGCCTGTCCGCGCGTAAAGTCGCCCTACCGGTGGCAAAAGGCAATCACGGCAACCTGGCCGTGGCCGCCGACGGCAGCCTGTACTGGATGCAGCGCGCTCAGCCCGGCGCCACGGTCGAACCGCCCGGAGAAACCGTTGCCCGTCACCACCGCTTGCGCCGATTCGAATTCGACAAGCGCGAGGCCAGCCAGGTGTTCTCTGGCCTGCAGGATTACGACATGAGCGCCAGCGGCTCTCATGTGCTGGTGCGCCGCGACGACGGCCGCCTGGCCGTGGGCGAGACGGGTAACCGCCTGCGCCCGGACAATCTCGACCTGTCGGGTCTTCGCATGCATATCGACCCGCGCGCCGAGTGGGCGCAGATCTTTGACGAAGGCTGGCGCTTCCAGCGTGATTACTTCTATGCCGACAACCTGCACGGCCTGGACTGGGAGGCGGTCTACCAGCGCTATCGCCCGCTACTCGATCATGTCGGACGGCGCGAGGACCTCAACGAGCTGATGGTCGAGATGATCGCCGAGCTCCATGCCGGTCACAACCGCGTCGGCGGCGGCGACGTGCATCGGCCCAACGGGCCCTCCGGCGGCCTGCTCGGAGCGAACTTCGTTATCGACGCCGACCGCTGGCGTATCGATCGCATCTACACCGGTGAGGCGTGGAACCCGTTCATCGACAGCCCGCTGGCCGCACCCGGCAATGCCGCGCAGGAGGGCGAGTACATTCTCGCCGTCGACGGCCGCGACCTGAGTGCCGCCGACAACCTGTTCGCTCGCTTGCAGGACACCGTCGGCAAGCAGGTGGTGCTCACTGTCGGGCCCAACGCCGACGGCAGTGATTCGCGCGAGATCGTCGTCGAGCCGGTCGACTCGGAATCGGGCATGCGCCTGTGGGCCTGGATCGAGAACAATCGCCGCGAGGTGGCCGAGGCGACCGACGGGCGTGTCGGTTACGTCTACCTTCCCAATACCGCCGGGCCCGGCTATACCTTTTTCAACCGCATGTTCCATGCGCAACTGGACAAGGATGCGCTGATCATCGACGAGCGCGCCAACGGCGGCGGACAGGCGGCCAACTACATCGTCGAGGTGCTGAGCCGGCGCCACCTGTCGAACTGGGTGTATCGTCAGGGCGAGATGGCCACCACGCCCATGGGCGCCCTGCACGGCCCGAAGCTGATGATGATCGACCAGGACGCCGGATCCGGCGGTGACTTCCTGCCCTATGCCTTCCGCGAACTGGATATCGGTCCGCTGCTGGGCACGCGCACCTGGGGCGGCCTGATCGGCATCTTCGCCAACCCGCCGTTCGTAGACGGCGGCGTGATGACGGTGCCGCACTTCCGTTTCGTCGATGTCGACAACCAATGGTCGATCGAAAACGAGGGCGTGGCCCCCGACATTCATGTCGAGCTCGACCCGGCCGCGACCAACGCCGGGCGCGATAGCCAGCTTGAGCGCGCCATCGACGAGATCCTCGAAATGCTCGACGACTACAGTGATGACATCCCGCGCGAACCGCCGCCCCTGCCGACCGAGCTGGGGCGCTAGGCGGCCGGTTTCAAAGGAGAGGCTGTTGTACCGCAGCTTGCGCGACCATGACCGGTTCCGGCTTCTGGCCGGGGCCGCTGGCGAGGCGCGGGATTGGTGAGCGCCGCGCCGCTTTGGCGTCTTGCCGTCGCCTGGTCGCTGTTTGTGGCCGTGTGGTTGCCGGTCTACGTGGTCGAGTTTCCGCTGGTCAACTTCTTGTGGTTTTCCAATATCGCCGTCATCGCCGGACTGGTGGCGGCGTGGACCGGCGCACGAAGACTGGCTGGCATGCTGCTGGTCGCCGTCGGCCTGCTGGAGATGGGCTGGATCTTCGACTTTTTTGGCGGACTGGTGCTGGGCGGTCAGCCGCCGCTGGGCGGTGTGGGCTACATGTTCGACGCGGAGATCCCCCTGTACGTGCGCGCACTGTCGCTGCACCACCTGGCCTTGCCGTTCGTGTTGCTGTGGATGGTGTGGCGGCTGGGGTACGATGCCGCGGCCTTTCGCTGGTGGCTGCCGATCGGCTGGAGCGTGGTCTTGCTCACCCGCTGGCTGGTCGAGGCCGACGAGAACGTCAACTGGGTGCTGCGCTCGCCCTGGCATGCGACCGATGAGGTGGCCAGCTGGCCGTGGCTGGTCACCCTGATGCTTGCGTTGGCGGCGATCTGGTGGCTGACCCACCGGCTGCTCTGCCTGCTGCCCCGAGCCGATAGCCGCTGACCGCCGGGGCAATCCGGGCTTGACCTCTTCTGCCCCTTGTACCAAGATATGGGCTCCACGGTTCCCCGATTACACAACATATTGGGGCTAAGAGGGAATTCGGTGCGGCATCTCATGCCCAGTCCGAAGCTGTCCCCGCAACTGTAGGCGGCGAGCGCGCCAGGTCCAAAAAGCCACTGGTGATGACACCGGGAAGGCGGCCCGACGATTGCGACGACCCGCGAGCCAGGAGACCTGCCGTGACAGACGCAACACCACATGGGCGGGGTCTCCCGGCGGCTGCGGATATCGGTTCTTGAAACCGTCTTTCCTGCCCGCTTCAAGCCGACCCCCGCCTCCGATGAGTACGCAACGGAGGATTGTATGGACCAGTTGGCACACCAGCTTCCCGAACCGACCGCAGAAGAAGGCCCGGCAGCCCGGCGCGCCCCGGTACCGGCCCCGCTGGGCCCGCGACCCAGCGTCGACCAGCTCAAGCTGGATCGTTCACGCGATGATTTGCTCACCGACTTCGGCCTGCAGACGCTCAAGGACCGATACCTGCTCGAGGGCGAAGGCCCGCAGGACATGTTCGCGCGCGTGGCCTGTGCCTTCGCCGATGATGTCGAGCATGCCCAGCGCCTCTACGATGCCATGTCGCAGCTGTGGTTCATGCCGGCCACCCCAATCCTGTCCAACGGCGGCACCACCCGCGGCCTGCCAATCTCCTGCTTTCTGAACTCGGTGCCCGACTCGCTCGACGGCATCGTCGATACCTGGAACGAGAACGTCTGGCTGGCTTCCAATGGCGGCGGTATCGGCACCTACTGGGGCCAGGTCCGCTCGATTGGCGAGCAGGTCAAGGGTTCGGGCCAGACCTCGGGCATCATGCCCTTCGTACACGTCATGGATGGGCTGACCCTGGCCATCTCCCAGGGTTCGCTCCGGCGCGGCTCGGCCGCCGTCTACCTTGACGTCCATCACCCTGAAATCGAGGAATTCCTGGAAATCCGCAAGCCCTCGGGCGATTTCAACCGCAAGGCGCTGAACCTGCACCACGGCATCAACATCACCGACGAGTTCATGCAGGCGGTCACCGACGGAACCGATTTCGGGCTCAAGAGCCCCAGGACCGGCGAGGTGCTGCGGCGCGTGGATGCCAGGAGCCTGTGGCAGCGCATTCTCGAGACCCGCCTGCAGACCGGTGAGCCGTATCTGCTGTTCATCGACACCGTCAACCGCGACATGGCCGCGCACCAGAAAAAGCTCGGCCTGAAAGTCTCGACCTCCAACCTGTGCTCGGAGATCACGCTGCCGACCGGCATCGATGCCGACGGCAACGAGCGTACCGCCGTGTGCTGCCTGTCCTCGCTCAATATCGAGACCTGGAACGAATGGCACGACGAGCCCGACTTCATCGAGGACGTGGCCCGTTTTCTCGACAATGTGCTGACCCAGTTCATCGAAGCCGCGCCCGAGGGTATGAAGCGGGCGCGCTACTCGGCACTCAACGAGCGCTCGATCGGACTGGGCGTGATGGGTTTCCATTCCTTCCTGCAGGGCCAGGGCATTCCCATGGAATCGGCCCTGGCCAAGTCCTGGAACCTGAAGATCTTCCGCCACATCCGTTCATCGATGGATGCCGCCTCGACCTCGCTGACCGAGGAACGCGGCCCCTGTCCCGATGCCCTGCGGGTGGGTGCCAAGGAGCGTTTCAGCCACAAGCTGGCGATTGCCCCGACCGCCTCGATCTCCATCATCTGCGGTGGTGTGAGCGCCTGCATCGAGCCGATTCCGGCCAACATCTACACTCACAAGACCCTGTCGGGCTCGTTCACGGTGCGCAATCGCCATCTCAAGGCGCTGCTGGCCGAGCGCGGTCGCGACGATGCCGCCACCTGGGCCTCGATCCTGGAGCACGAGGGTTCGGTCCAGCACCTGGACTGCCTGGACGAACACGAGAAGGCGACCTTCCGAACCGCCTTCGAAATCGACCAGCGCTGGGTCATCGAGCTGGGCGCCGACCGCGCGCCGATGATCTGCCAGAGCCAGTCGCTGAACCTGTTTCTGCCCGGCGATATCGACAAGTGGGATTTGCACATGCTGCACTACACCGCCTGGCAGCGCGGCATCAAGAGCCTGTACTACTGCCGCTCCAAGGCGGTCCAGCGGGCCGGTTTTGCCGGTCAGCTCGACGCGACCAGGCAGGCCGGTATCGTCGGCCAGCCGACCGACTACGAGGAATGCCTGGCATGTCAGTGATCGATCTCGATACCAACCCGCGTGACCTGATCGGCACCGGTCGCATCGGCCTGCTCGAGTCCACCGGCACCTACGATGTCGAGCGCTACGGCTGGGCCTACGAGTTCTGGAAGCGCCAGCAGCAGACCCACTGGATGGGCGAGGAAGTGCCGCTGGGCGACGACATCAAGGATTGGGCCGGTGATCGCCTGAGCGAGGCCGAGCGCACCCTGCTGACCCAGGTTTTCCGCTTCTTCACCCAGTCCGACGTGGAAGTCTCGGACAACTACATGAAGCGCTACATCCCGATCTTCCAGCCGCTGGAGATCCAGATGATGATGGCCGCCTTCACCAACATGGAGACGGTCCACATCGATGCCTACGCGCTGCTGCTGAAAACGCTGGGCATGCCGCAGTCGGAGTTCGAGGCCTTCCGCGACTACAAGGAGATGAAGGCCAAGGCCGATTACATGCAGACCTTCGGCGTCGACACGGTCGCCGACGTGTCGCGCACACTGGCCATGTTCGGGGCCTTCACCGAGGGCATGAGTCTGTTCGCCAGCTTCGCCATGCTGCTCAACTTCCCGCGCTTCAACAAGATGAAGGGCATGGGCCAGATCGTGAGCTGGAGCGTGCGCGACGAGTCGCTCCACTGCGAGGGCGTGATCCGCCTGTTCCACGAATGGAACCGCGAGACCGGTGCCATGACCCCGGCGGTGCGCGACGATATCATCGACGTGGCAAAAACCATGGTGCGGCTGGAGGAAAACTTCGTCGACCTGGCTTTCGGCCTGGGCGAGATCGAGGGCATGAGTGCCGCCGATATCAAGCAGTACGTGCGCTATATCGCCGACTGGCGCCTGTCGCAACTCAAGCTGCCGACCGTGTTCGGCTGCTTCGAGCAGGCCGACGGCGGTTACCGCGCCCTGACCCCGCATCCCCTGCCCTGGCTGCAGGAAATACTGAACGGGGTCGAGTTCGCCAACTTCTTCGAGCAGCGCGCCACCGAGTACTCCAAGGCCGCCACCCGCGGGCGCTGGGACGGCGAGGACGGGGTTTGGGCCCGCTTTGAACGCCAGCACGCCCGGCGACCGGTTTCGGCTGGTTGAGACCAGCTGGGCCGGGTTGGTGCAACCCACCGGGGGTGATCAAACCGGCGTGCTTGTGGTCAAATTGGACAAGCAGATGATGCCTGGGCCTCGATTGCGGGCCCGGGGGAAGCGCTAATTGTCCAAGGAGGCTCCATATGCACAATCGAATTGCGTTGCTCATTTTGTTTTTCGCCCTGCCGTGGATTGCCCTGGCCGAGACCAATGATCGGGTGACGGTGGAATTCGTCGAAGCCGATCGTTACCTGGATATCGGAGACAGGGCGCGCGATACGGATCGCAACCTTAATACCATCGAGGAATTCCTGGTTGAGGAAGTCGGCCGCTGTCTGGCGGAAGGCGAGCGGGTGGAGATTCGAGTGTTCGATATCGATCTGGCNGGCCGCTTCGAGTGGTGGCACCGGCCGGAAGGTGTCCGCATCCTGCGCAATGCCGACTTTCCGCGCATGAAGCTGGAATATGAACTCTTCGGTGCCGAAGGGGAGGTTCTCGACGAGCGCCGAGAGTGGGTCAATGACATGGGCTTCCTGGACCGCGGGGCCCGGCTATCACCGCGGCGAGGGCTCGACCATGAAGGCCGCATGATTCGAGATTGGGCCCGGAAGCGCTTCTGCGGCCGTGACTAAATCTATTGCCCGGNCACGACTGNCGTTGGCATGAGCGGGGATGAAAAAGGGGCGGAGCCGGTCGGCTCCGCCCCTCCGATCACTCTGGCTTCGATCAGAAGTTCTGTCGATAGCCCAGAGTGATGAAGCCGCCGCGCGGATCATGCGTGCCCACGTCGTAGCCCCAGATGTCGCTGCCCGCGAACGGGGGTTCATTGTCGAAGACGTTGTCGATGTTGAGCGTGAACACGCCATCCCAGTCGGCGTAGTAGCGGAACTGCACATCAACCACCGTCCACGAGGACACGTCCCGGCCCAGGTCAAACAGACTGTCGTCACGATAGGAGCCGGTGTGGCGCAGGCCGGCTGACCAGCCCCAGTCGCCGCGCTCCCAGTCGAAGGAGGCGAAGGCGCGCAGCTTCGGTCGTTGCCAGGTGCCGTTGAGGTCTTCGGTCGGCTGACCTTCCCGGAACTGACGATCGAACTTGGTGGTGTAGGACACCAGGCCGGTGACCCGGTAGCTGCCACCCCAGATTTCGTCACCGTCGTAGCGCATATCCAGGTCCAGGCCGGCGGCCTTCTGGTTACCAAAGTTGAAGAAGGTATCCCGGACGAAGTCGATGCGACCCGGAATGCCGGCTTCGGCCTCGCTGGCCGTCGGCGGCAGGCGCACGACGAACTCTTCGTTGGTGCCTTCGTTGTCCAGCAGCCACTGGGTGTCGGAGCCGATCAGGCCTTCGTGCTCGATTTGCCAGTAATCCAGGCTGATCGACATGTTGTCGAGCATCTGCCAGATCACGCCGAGATTGATTGATTCGCTGGTCTCGGGCTCCAGGTCGGGGTTACCGCTGAACTCGACGATGTACTCGGTCGGTCCGCAATCCTGATCGTCACCGGTCAACTCGCAGCGCGCGGTATCGATCATGATCGGCGACTCCTCGGTGGCGCCCAGGCCGATTTCCGGAATGCTGGGAGCGCGGAAACCTTCCGACCAGCTGGCGCGGAACGAGAGGCCGTCCATCGCCCGCCACATCACGCCGAGGCGCGGGTTGGTGGTCGAGCCGAAGTCCGAGTAATCATCGTGGCGCAGCGCGGCCTGCAGCTCAAGGTCGTCGAGCAGCGGGAACACCGCTTCTGCATAAAGGCTGTTGATGTCACGCGAACCTTCGACCTGGGTGGCCTCGGTGCCGATGATTTCGCCGCGGCGGAACTGGATGTCGGGAATGTCGCGGATCGACTCGTCGCGGTACTGGTAACCGGCGGCGATGCCGATCGGGCCACCGGGCAGATCGCCGACGATGCCGTCGACGCCGGCATCGAGAAAGCGCTGGCGAGAGGTGGCGGTGCGGGTAATGCGGCTGGTAAAGCGGTCGATGACTGCCGGGTCGTTGGGCTGGCCGCTGAACGGGTCATAGCTGAAATCGTCGAGTACTTCCTGGAACTGAATCACGTTCATGAAGCCATTGACGCCGTCCTGCTGGCCATGGTGACGGGTCATGCCCGCGGCCACATCGTAGTCCCAGGTATCCGTCAGCGCGCCGGTGACCCCCAACACGCCTCGCAGAGAAACGTGGCGCTGGTCCTGGATGCGCCGGCCGACGTCGGTCGGGCGATAGCGCGCCATCAGGTCCTCGCCGAAAGGGTTGCCGGGGTGCTCGGAGCTGATGAACACTTCATCCACCGACGGTGCGGCGGCGCCGTGGATCTGGCTGTTGCGGTAGTGCGACCAGCCTTCGAAGTACATGAAGTGGTCATCGGCCAACTCGTGGTCGACATTGACGAACATGCTGACCCGTTCCGAGTCCGGGCGCAGCTGCATGTCGGGTGCGAAGTCGAACAGGCAGAATTCGCCACTGGCGTTGAGCCGGTCGGCCGGACAGTTCGGATCCGGTCTCCACTCTTCCGAATCGAGCAGGAAGTAAGCGCCGGGATTGCTGCCCAGCGAACTGCGAAAGTCAAGCCCCTGGGGGTGGAGCAGCGATTTGTTGGCGGTGGCCGAGAGGCTCCGGTCACTCAACCACAAGGGGTCGCGCTTGTAGTAGTCCAGCGTGACCATGGCGCCGGTACGTTCACCGCGTGTGCCAAACAGCAGCGAGGCCCTCGCCTCGTCGGCGTCGCCTTCGTAGGAAGTGCCGTAGTTGGCATGGAATTCGGCACCCTCGAGGTCGCTGCGCAGAATGATGTTGACCACCCCGGCAATGGCGTCGGTGCCGTAGATGGCCGAAGCGCCGTCCTTGAGTACCTCGACCCGGTCGATGGCGGATACCGGAATGGTGTTGAGATCGACGCCCGACTCGGTGATGCGCTTGGCGAACGGGCTGTTGGCCACGCGTCGACCGTTGACCAGGATCAGCGTGGCATTGGTACCGAGGCCACGCAGCGAAACCGAGGCGGTATCCGGGCCGGTGTCGTCGTTGGAGTCACCCTGGGCCGAGAACGTGCCGGCGCCGATGGCCGGCATACGCTGGAACAGGTCCTGGGCGGTCTGCACGCCGGCGTTTTCCAGGGTTTGCTGGTCATAGGTGTCGACCGGCGAGATGCGTTCCACGTTCAGACGGCTGATGCGTGTGCCGGTGACCTGCACCCGGTCGAGCACGGTGTCTTCTGCTTCGTCCCCGGCCGCAGCGCCCCCCATGGCCAATGTGCCGGCGGCCACTGCCGCGGCAAGCAATGTATTCGAGTACATCTTCAAGGTGTTGCCCTCCATTGATTTTTTGGTTCCTGGTTGGGAGGAGGAACAACCACGGCATGGCGAAAACAGCCGAATTGATGCATTCAGTACGCGTTGAACCCTCCCCCGGGCCGGAGCGTAACATAATGTTAAGGTTTTGTTGAATGCCGTGACCGCGGTGGCAAATGGTTGCGGTCAGGGGGATGGCGGCACGCTCAGCGACCCAGGTTGCTGCAGGCCTGCGCTGAATGTTCACGGCGTTTACTGGCACGCTCACCCAGGCTTTCATGGGATGCCAGGGCTTCGAACAGTGGCAGGGCGTCGCAGGGCCGCCCGCTGCGATCGAGCGCAACGGCCAGGTTGAAGCGGCCACTGGCATGATCAGGATCAAGGGCAAGCAAACGGCGATAGGCGCGCACGGCCTCTTCNAGGTTACCGAGCGCGAACTCGGTATTGCCCAGCCCCAGCCAGGCCAGTGGTGCATNCGGCCAGCGTTCGAGGGTCTGCTGCCAGACCCTGGCGGCCTCCGGGGCGTCCGCCACCGCGTCGAAATCCGCCACGGCGGCGATCCAGCGATCCGGGTCCGGATCGACCGGCCACTGGCCGGGNTCTATGATCAGCATCGCCCAGCGCCCGGCTCGGTCCCAGCGGCGTAGCCAGCGGCCAGCCGACACCCGTTGTTCGCGTTCCTCACCCGAGCGCAGCAGCATGATGTTGCCGCCGCTGTCGTAGCCGACCACCACGGCGTAGTGCCAGTAGGGAATTGATTCCAGGCCGAGGTTTTCCAGCACCAGCACCGGTCGGCCAGCGGCAACTTCTGCCAGTATGGAACGCGGCTCGCCCGGCAATCGGTAGGCAATACGGCCCTTGGCCCGCGCGGTGGCGACCATCTCGGCCTGCAGGCTGCCGCGCAGGCCTGGCGTATACACGCGCTCGGCCAGATCGTTGGGCGTCATTTCAAGGCCACCGTGTTCAAGCACGGTCGCAAGGGCGGCGGGGCCACAGTGGAACTCGGTCTGGGGGTGGAACGGCACGGTTTCGAGGTTGACCGCCGTCGGCAGACCAGCCGTTTCGTCGGCGAGCCTCAAACCGGCGCAGCCGGCCAGCACAGATGCGGAGACGCAAAAAAGAACGAGCCGCGACAGGCGGCTCGTTCCGGTATTTCCACGCATCGTTCGCCCGGAGAACGTCTGAATTGCTCTTAACGTTCTAGCGATTGAAGATGTTGGTTACGCCTACGATCTCGAGAATGATCAGCACCAGAAAGGTGATGCCCAGCACCTCGATCACGCCGGCTCCGGCCGGCATTTCGTCGATGCGATGCGCCAATTCGTCGAGCTCGGCCGGGCTCAGCGCCTCGGCGCGAATGCGGGCCAGGTCGGGATCGACACCCAGCGCGGCCAGCTCAGCCACGACATCGTCGCGCTGCAGCCAGGTTTCGACCTGGGCCAGAGACTGGCCGGACTCCATGGCGACCGCTTCCTGGGTGGAAATGATTTCGGCGTGCGCGCCAAACGAGGTGAGCGGTAACAAACAGAGCCCCAGTAGGGCAGCGCACAACACTTTCTCAAGCTTGCGAATCATGGGGGTCTCCTGCTTTTTGTTCGGTATGCAACACAATGTTTCGGGACCGAATATAGCATAGAGGGCTGGATCGTCCCACGGCATTCGCGCGCACGGCGGAACTGCTTTTGCTTGAAAATCTACAGCGATTGGGGTATAAAGGCGCGCTCGATTCGATTTATCCAGGAAAAGCAGTCATGTCCCGAGTCTGTCAGGTGACCGGCAAACGCCCGCTGGTCGGAAACAACGTGTCCCACGCCAACAACAAGACCAAGAAGCGCTCGCTGCC
>SL_3KL_010_SEDDRAFT_10004205_pt1 | contig 13003 bp, 9 predicted proteins | sample SodLakKL_010_SED_2_FD_10381 | JGI IMG/M metagenome (IMG submission 10381)
GAGCCGTTGCGCGCGCCTGTGCCGCGGCCGGCCACGATTTGGTCGTTACGGCTCGTGATCGGCAACGTCTGGATGTCGAAGTGGCCGACCTGGGACAGCGCTATCCGGTCGCCGTCCAGGGTGTCGAGATGGATGTGCTTGATCGTGCGCATCGTGCCCGCCTGCTCGAGCAATTGCCGCGAACGCCGGATCTGGTGGTGTGTGCGATCGGGTTGATGCCGGCACAGGATGACGCCCAGGCCGATCCCGACCTGGCCGAGCGGGTCATGCAAACCAACTACATCGCTCCGGCCTTGATGCTGGAGCAACTGGCCGAGCTTTGCCGCGAGCGCGGCAGCGGAGCTCTCGTGGGGATCAGTTCGGTCGCCGGAGATCGTGGACGCCGATCCAATTACATCTATGGCTCCGCCAAGGCGGGGTTTTCGGCCTACCTTTCGGGCCTGCGCGCGCGCATGCATGATCACGGCGTCAGCGTGATCACCGTCAAGCCCGGTTTCGTTCGCACGCGCATGACCGAGGGCATGCGTTTGCCGGCGTTGTTGACCATCGATCCGGAGCATGTCGCCCGCTCGATACTGGCGGCTGCGGGTAGCCGGACCAATGCGATTTACGTCAAGCGCATCTGGCGGGTTATTATGTGGGTAATCGGCCTCTTGCCGGAGTCAGTGTTCAAGAGGTTGAAGCTCTAACGAGCCGTCTCTCTCCCCCTGTTCGGGTCTGGGTCAGTATTTTGGTTTCATGACGTTCTTGCAGGCAATACAACGCTTGTTGCCGTTTCTGGTGATCGCCGTGTTCATCGGTTCATTCTGGCCGGTGCGCAGTGGTGATTTCGTCATTGATGACTACGTCTTCCTCGCCCAGTCGCGATTGATTGAAGCGCCACTGGCCGCATTCTGGTCGAGCCACTTTTACGAACCGATCTATTTCCGCCCGATCGGAATCGTGATCTGGTGGCTGGCCACCGAAGCGTTCGGCCTGGACTATGCCCGTCACTCGATGATCAACCTGGGGCTGCATGTGATCAACATTCTGTTGTTGCATGCACTGCTTGCCCAACTCGGCGTCAAGCCCATGGCGCGCCTGGCGGGAGTGGCGGCTTTTGCACTGCTGCCGTTTACCGTGGCGGCGACCTTGTGGCCGTCCAATCGCTTCGATCTGCTGGCGGTCGGTTTTCTGCTGGGTCTGGCCATCGCCGTGCTCCGCTTTCTTCAGACCGGGCGATGGCCGTGGCTCCTGCTGGCAGCGCTGTTGTCGATCACCGCCTGCCTGGGCAAGGAAATCGCTTTTCCTGTGGCCACCACCATCGCCTGTCTGGGGCTGGCGGCTCGAAGCATATCCTGGGCTCGTCGGATGACGGTCTTTGCGGTGCTCGGATTCAGCATTTCACTGACCTTTCTCTATCGCCATTTCATGCTGGCCTCGCCCTATGCGGTCGGTGGAAACAATCTGCTCGGACGCATGGCCTCGGGGGTCAGGACCTGGTTCGAGTCGATGCCCGAACTGGCGCGCGCGGCCGTGATCGAGCCGACCATTCCTGCAGTGTCCGTGGTCGCCTGGTCGGTAGTCCTGGTGGTCCTGACCCTGGCGATGATCGGCGTGCTTGCCCGGTGGCGACCGGGCAGGATCAAGGCGCGCCGGCTCGAGGGTTCCTTGCGTGACGAGCAAGGTCCATGGCATGCTCATGTGCTGGGTGCGGTCATGGTCGTTGCCGGAATCACGATCCTGTTCCAGGCGCCTTTGACCTGGAACTTCCGCGAGATGCTCTCGGCCGATACCCTGGGAACCGTCACCTTCGCCCGCTTCTACTACCTGCCGATGGCGGCCTTGGCCGCGGCCCTTGCGATCGCCCTGATGCGTATTCGATACGTCACGACTGTTTCGCTGGCCATGGTGGTCGCGACCATGGCCCTGGCGATCGAGCAGCGCGATCTTGCCAAGCGATTTGCCGCATGGACCGACGAGGAGATACGACCCATGGCCGTGGCGGCTGCCGAAACCGTCGACCAGGTCAGCGGCGAAACCCTCGACCGGAACGTCACTGAAGATCAGCCTTGCGTTGTGGTGCTGCTGGACACCCAGAAGGACCATCCCTGGTTTCGCATGTTTTCGGATGTGACGGTCAAGGCGCGGGCAAGCCATGAGCCAACCTGGCAGTGTTACGTGATGACGGAAACAACACCCTGGCTGTTCATTTCTCCCCAGGACGAGCCGTTGCCCGAGGTCGGCCTTTCGAAAATCGCCGTTGATTCAATCGGCACGCCGCTGGAGGACAGCATGTGGGGTGGTGTTCGCTATCGGTACCGGCAGTCGCCGGAGGGTCCTCGCTCATTGCCCGAGGCTCGATATTTTGCCTGGCAGGATGATCGTTTCATCGAGGTGACCGACGAGGTTCATGGCGGCGCTCGCACGGTGGAATTTCATCACTGGTGACCGGAATGGCTCCGATTTCTTGTGCCTTGTGAATGTCACGGTACAATGCCGGGGAAATCCGAGAGGTCGGTAGGGGCGAAACCCGGGACTTGGCGCTTTGCCTCAGCACGCAGGGGAAGATGAAATGAGATTTTGCACGTCGCGGGTTACCTTGAATCGCCATGTCGGTCAATTCCGGAGTCCTCTCGGTCTGATCATGGGCGCGTTGTTCACCCTGGGACTGTTCGTTCCGGCACTTGCAATGGGCGATGAGATGGAGTCACCTGCGACGATCGGGCCGGTGACCGGTGATCAGACCATGTGGAGTATCGCCAACGAAAACCGCCCCGATACCAGCGTCAGCATTCCCCAGTACATGTTGGCCATTGTCGATCTGAATCCGGATGCCTTCATTGCCGGCAACGTCAATCTGCTCATGGAAGGGGCGATCCTCGAAATGCCCTCGCTGGAAGAGGCGCTGGCCCTGCCAGCAGATGAGGCGCAAACCCGGCTGGACGAACAAATGGCGTGGTTCTCGGATCTTTCGCGCGAAGAACGGATGGCGCTGCGTGATACCGCTGACACCGATCCGCCGCCGTCAATCGAGGAGCCCGATGCGGTGGTCGAGCCGGAGGACGTTGCCCCCGAGCCGGATCCTGTGACCGAAGACGATGAAGATCTCCTTGCAGCCGAAGATGCGCCGGATCCCGAACCGGCGCCGGTCGAGCCAGAGCCCGCCCCCGAACCGCGCGAAGTGGTCCCCGAGCCGGAACCTGAGCGTGAGGCCGAAGTCGACATCATTGACGATGTGGCCGAGCCGGATCCGGTGACCGATCCAGTCGAGGAGCGCGATCCGACCGAACCGGAGCCGGAGGTGTTGCCGGATCCGCCGGAAGAAGAGATCGACCCATTGTTCGAACCCGACCCGCAACTCGAGCCTCGTGAGGAGACACCCTCCGAGGAGCCGGTTGGTGATCCGTTTGAAGAAGCGCCTGTGGAAGAAGCGCCGGCTGAAGAGGAAAGGACCGAGGAAATCGCGCCGCCGACAACACCCGGTCCCGAACCTGCAACGCCGATTCCCTGGTGGCTGTGGGCTGGCGCGGGTCTGGCCCTGTTGCTGATCGTGCTGCTGATTCTGGGCATTTACAATCGCCGTCGTCAGGCAGCGATGGCCGCATATGATCCGCCCGATGACGACGGCTCTCCAGATGACGATCCGCCGGGGGGCGCGCCGAGGAATGATGATGACCCGCCCCGGCCTCCACCATCCGGACCCGCCGCGGCCGCCATGACTGGAGCGGCGATCGATACCAATGAGAAGCCAGCCTCGGAGTCGGATGAAACCGGCAGCGTGCAGATTGACGATCCGAAGCGTTCGGATGTTGATGATGATTCGCCATGGGCGAGCTTGGAACAATCGGTCATGGAATCCGATCCTGATTCCGATTCCGACCCTGACCCCGATCCCGGTCCTGATCCCGAAGCAGCTACAGCCGTACTGGAGGGATCACACCCGGCCGAACAGGCCGACACCGTGCGGGATGAGCACCTTGAAGCCCCCGCTCCCGAACTGGATGAGGATCTCCAGGCGCCTGCGTCCCTCCTGCCGGAGAGTGATGCAGATCAAGCAGATGATGAGGCTGAAGATGTATTCGAGCTGTCCGAGCCCGACGATGAACCTGTGGGGCAGGCGGCAGATGAGGCTGGTGTCGATGACCAGGAGTTTGATTGGTTGGAACTCGATGAATCGCCATCGGATGAGGGTGACCGGCGAGCGCATGCAGAATCGAAGGACATGCCCGTGGGTGATTCCGAATCCGGCGATGCATCGGTGTCGACGGATGAGTTGTCGCTGGTTGATGCCGAGGAGGATTTCGACCTGGCCGAGTTTTCCATGGCTTCGTCCGAGGATATCGAAGCCGAAAAGACCGAAGCGCCTGAAGGCGAATCCGAAGATTCAACGGATGAGGCGGAATTCGACCTGACCAACTTTGACTTTGACGACACCATCGTCGGTGAGGGTGAGGAAACCGTCGTTCAGGACGATGAGCCGATTGATGATGGCGCTGATGCCACCCGGTCCGAGGAACCTGTTCGGGGGATGGACGATCTGGACGAACTCATGGCCAAGGATCTGAAGGCCTCCGGTCTGATCGTTGATGATCAGGAGGATGAACGTACCGATATCGCGCCGCCCCTGGCTGAGGCCCCGGATATGTCAGCCGGTGAGTCCGGTGATATTGACGATTCGCACGAGCAGGTCGAAACGACGGAGGAAGCGCCGAAACTCAACGATGACGAGGCTGAAGTCATGATCGACCTGGCTCGCCTGACCGCCGATGGTGGCGATCAGCAATATGCCCGTGATCTGCTGGCCGAAGTCATTCGCGATGGATCGGCGAAAATGGCCGAGGCTGCTCGCAAACTCGATGCCAGCCTGGGCTGAGCAGGCCGGACCATCCTGGCATGACGGACAAGGCGGTGGTATTGCTTTCCGGTGGGCTGGATTCAGCCACGGCGCTGGCCAGTGCCGTGGACGGTGGCTTCGAATGCCACACGCTGGCCATCGACTATGGTCAACGCCATCGTGCCGAACTGAGTGCGGCTGAAACCCTGAGTTCGGCGCTTGGGGCGCGTTCCCATCGGGTCGTCCGAGTCGATCTGCGCGCCATCGGCGGTTCGGCATTGACCGATGACATCGAGGTGCCGGTCGAACCGGGCGAGGGCATTCCCATCACCTACGTTCCGGCCCGCAACACCCTGATGTTAAGCCTTGCCCTGGGCTATGCCGAGACGCTTGATGCGCTGGATCTGTTCATCGGTGTCAATGCGGTCGATTACTCCGGTTATCCCGACTGTCGTCCACAGTTCATCGCGGCCTTCGAGGATTTGTGCCGGCTCGCCACCCGGGCTGGTGATCAGGGTGGACGTTTCTCGATCCACACGCCGTTGATCCATCTGAGCAAGGCGGAAATCATTCGGCGAGGCATTGCCCTGGGGGTCGATTACGGTCTGACGGTTTCCTGCTACCAGGCCGATGAGCACGGCAGGGCCTGCGGTCGTTGCGACTCGTGTCGACTGCGACGGCAGGGATTTGAAGAGGCCGGTATCGAAGACCCGACACGCTACCGGAATCAGTAATCGCGTTTGACCAGCCTTTGGCCCAGCCAGGTCAGCATGGTGGTATTGCCCGGCAGTTGCTGCAGGCTGCCCATGGCCTCTTCGGCCAGCGCATCGATTCGCTCGCGTGCCGCCGGCAGCCCGAACAGGGACGGCCAGGAGGCCTTGTGATGGGCCTGGTCTGCCCCGGCAAGCTTGCCGATGACCTCGGTCTGGCCCTCGATGTCGAGCAGGTCGTCCCTGATCTGGAACGCCAGGCCGATGTTGTGCGCAAACCTTGCCAGCAGATCGCGTTGCTGCGGGTCCAGATCGGGGCAAAGCGCGCAAGGCATCATCACGGACGATTCAATCAGCGCGCCGGTTTTCAGTTTGAACATGTGCTCGATGGCTTGCTGATCGGGTCGTGACCCTTCCATCTGCAGGTCAAGTGATTGGCCGCCGGCCATGCCGCCAACTCCGCACGCTCGCGCCAGGCAGGCAAGCATCGCCAGCGCTGCGTCAGGGTGCCCGGCCAGTTGCGTGTCACTGGCAATGATCTCGAATGCCCGGGCCTGCAAGGCATCACCGGCCAGAATGGCGGTCGCTTCATCAAAGGCCAGGTGAGCCGTCGGACGTCCCCGGCGCAAGTCATCGTCGTCCATCGCCGGCAGATCATCATGGACCAGCGAATAACAATGAATCAGCTCGACCGCGCTTGCAGCGGCGTCGAGCAACTCGAGTTTCTGCTCAAGCCATTGACCGGTGGCGTAAATCAGCAGGGGTCTGACGCGCTTGCCGCCATTGAAAACCACGTACCTCATGGCTTCGTGAAGCCGATCGGCCGGACCGCGCGTATCGCCCAGCCGGGCCTTCAGCACTTCATTGACGCGGGCGACGAGCAGGTCGGACTGCTTTTCCGGATTGGCGCTCACTGATGAAAGCGACGGGTCGATCGTGGATTCCACAGTCTGGCCCGATTCCGAGGAAAGATACGACGGCCTAGAACGGCCAGAGGCGACGCAGAAATCCGTCTTCCTGCTCGCCCCGTTCGGCCAATTCATCAGAGTAGTTGTATTCGAGCGTCTTGCGGGTGTCGCTGGCCAGCTGCTCCATGTCCAGTTGCTCGTAGGCGCGTTCCATCAGCAGGAGCGCGTCGATATTGGCCGGGGCCCCGGGATAGTTTTCGATGACGTACTTGGAGCGATTGAGCGCGGCAATGTAGGCCTGCCGGGTGTAGTAATACTCACCGATCACTATTTCATGCTCGGCCATGGCGTTGCGCAGGAATACCATGCGCTGGCGGGCATCGGCGACATAGCGGCTGTCGGGGAAGCGCTGAATGAGCTCCTGAAAATCCATGAATGAACGGCGCGCGCTTTCCTGGTCACGATCTACGAGCTGACCGGGCATCATCCGGCGCAGAAAGCCCATGGCTTGATCGTAATGCATCAGACCCTTGAGGTACCAGGCGTAATCCACGTTCGGGTGGGTCGGGTAGGTTCGTATGAACCGATCCAGGGTGGTCAGGCCGGCCTCGTACTGGCGCGCACGATACTGCGCATAGGCCATGTCGAGATGTGCCTGTTCGGCATGGCGACCGAACGGATACCGGATGGTCAATGCGCGATACAAGCGAATGGCGCGATCATAGTTGCGCCCCTGCAGCGCCGTCTGAGCCTGCGAGTACAGTTCCTCGGCGCTGCTCTCGTCATCGATTCGCTCCCGGCCACAGCCCACCAGCAATGCGATGGCCATCAGACCGATCAGGATCAGATGCACGGAACGAGACGCGGATTGGGAATACGACATAAACGGTGACACGATGCGAGTGGATTGACAACGCAAGACCGGCCATGATGCCAGACCGGCTGCTAACTGGATGTTAAAGCGCCTTTGAACAACGCTGCTACGGGATATTCACGAACACCTCGATATTTTGCCATAAACCCCGTTCTGAAAGTCGGGAGATCCCGGTTCGCGTCAGGCGCCAACGGTTTTTCGACAACCGGGTAAACTGGACAGCGCCATGAACAGTGTCAATCGGGAAATCGAAATCCTGGCCGAACATGCCGGCCGGCGACTGGATCAGGTACTGGCCGATTGCTGGGTGGAATTTTCCAGAACGCGCCTGTCGGCCTGGATCCGGGATGGGCAGGTGCAGGTCGATGGCCGCAAGGTCAAGCCGCGCCATGCAGTCAGTCCGGGAGAGGTCGTCAGCCTGAATGCCGAGCTGGAAGCGCACCCGGACAATCCGCGACCCGAGGCGATCGAGTTGGAGATATTGCTTGAAGACGAGCAATTGCTGATCGTCAACAAACCACCCGGCCTGGTGGTGCACCCGGGTTCGGGCAACCCCGACGGCACACTGGTCAACGCACTGCTTCATCATGACCCGGCACTGGCGCCATTGCCGCGGGCCGGACTGATTCATCGTCTCGACAAGGACACCAGCGGCTGCCTGGTGATCGCTCGTACCCCCAAGAGTCATCGTTTTCTGGTTGCGGCCATGAAAAAACGTCGCATCGAGCGCCACTACCTGGCCTTGGTGTGGGGCGAGCTGATTGCCGGCGGCACCGTGGATGAGCCCCTGGGTCGTCATCCGGTCGATCGACGTCGCCAGGTCGTGCGCCCCGATGGACGCCCGGCCGTGACCCATTACCGCATCGCCCAACGCCTGAGCGGCGCCACGCTGCTGGATGTCAAGCTGGAAACCGGTCGCACTCACCAGATTCGCGTGCACATGGCCCATATTCGCCATCCAATCATTGGTGATCCGGTCTATGGCCGGCGCGGATCGCCGGGTGGCCTGACCGAGATACAGCGCCGCGTGTGGCGGGAGTTTTCACGCCAGGCTCTGCACGCATCGCGCATCCGCGTGCCGCACCCGGAGGATGATCGCATGCTCGAGGCCAGCGCCCCTTTGCCGGCTGATTTTCAGACCTTGCTGCAAGCCCTGGCCCCGTGAGCAACGCGCCGCCCGCACAGTGGATCAGGCCCGCATGGAGGGCGCCGGAGCAGGTCATGGCGCTTTCCACGACCCGACACGGTGGTGTCAGTCATGGCCCGTTCGCCAGCTGCAACCTCGGCACATCGACCGACGATAGCCCGGAAGCGATCACCGCAAACCGCCGTCGCCTGGAACAATGTCTTCCGGCCAGTCCATGCTGGCTCAAGCAGGTTCATGGCGTCAATGTCATTCATCTCGATGACTGGCAACCGGGTGTATCGGCCGATGCCGCCTGGACCGATCGACCCGGCCAGGTGGCCATCATCCTGACGGCCGATTGCCTGCCAATTCTGCTGGCAGCTGATGATGGCCGACTGGTGGCCGCGATCCATGCCGGTTGGCGAGGGCTGGCGGCCGGGATCATCGAGCGCACGATATCTCAGTTGCCGGTGGCCGGCGCTGAAATTCACGCCTGGATCGGCCCGGGGATTTCACAACCGCACTACGAGGTCGATCAATCGGTTCGCTCGGTCTTCGCGCGCCGCTCATCCGGCCACGAGCAAGCCTTCAGGCGCAATGCCCGCGATCGATACCAGGCCGACCTCAAGCAGATCGCCCGTCTCGAGCTCCAGGCCGCCGGCCTGACCCGGGTGATGGATTCGGGACTGTGTACGGCCGGAGACCCCGAACGCTTTTATTCCCACCGTCGCGATCAGGCCCGGACCGGGCGCCAGGCCACCCTGGTCTGGCTGGCCGGCGGCTGAACGGCGAACTGTCGGGAACTCGGCCTTTGGGGTAGAATGTTGTCCCGGACCTGACCATCATGGAACTCCGGGCATGACCTCTTTGATCTTCGTGACTGGCGGCGTGGTTTCGTCGCTGGGCAAGGGCATTGCAGCGGCCTCGCTGGGCTCGCTGCTCGAGGCGCGCGGCCTGCGCGTGACCCTGCTCAAGCTCGACCCTTACATCAATGTCGATCCCGGCACCATGAGCCCGTTCCAGCATGGCGAGGTGTTCGTCACCGAAGACGGTGCTGAAACCGATCTGGATCTGGGTCACTACGAGCGTTTCGTGCGCACCCGCATGACCCAACGCAACAACTTCACCACCGGGCGCATCTATGCAAACGTGATCGCCAAGGAGCGCCGCGGCGATTACCTGGGCTCGACCGTCCAGGTCATTCCGCACATCACCGACGAGATCAAGGATTCGGTCAACCAGGCCGTCGAAGGCTACGATGTCGCCCTGGTCGAGATTGGCGGGACCGTCGGCGATATCGAATCATTGCCGTTTCTCGAGGCCATTCGTCAGCTCGGTTTCGAATACGGGCGCCAGGCACTGTTCATGCACCTGACCCTGGTGCCTTTCCTGCGCGCCGCCAACGAAATCAAGACCAAGCCGACCCAGCATTCGGTCAAGGAATTGCGTTCCATCGGGATTCAGCCCGATGTGTTGCTGTGTCGCTGTGAGCGCATGCTGTCCGATGACGAGCGCAAGAAGATCGCCCTGTTTACCAACGTCGCCACCGAAGCCGTGGTTTCGGCAGTGGACGTGGACAACATTTACAAGATCCCGCTGTTCTACCACCGCCAGGGCCTGGACCGGATTGTTCTGGACCGATTGGGCATCAAGTCCAATGCCCCGGACCTGGGTGACTGGGAAGACGTGGTCGAACGGGCGGCCCGTCCCCGCCACAAGGTCACCGTGGGCATGGTCGGAAAATATGTCGAGCATGCCGATGCCTACAAGTCACTCAATGAGGCGCTGATTGCCGGTGGCTTGCCGGATTATGTCGATGTGCGAATCAAGCCGGTTGAATCCGAGGAGATCGAGGACAGTGGCGTCGGTGTATTGGATGATGTCGATGCCATCCTGGTGCCTGGCGGATTCGGCGAACGGGGCTTTGAAGGCAAGCTGACCGCCATTCGCCACGCTCGCGAGTCGGGCATTCCCTACCTGGGGATCTGTCTCGGTTTGCAGTGCGCCGTGGTTGAGTTCGCACGCAATGTCTGTGGACTGGACGGGGCCAATTCAACCGAAATGGACCCGGACAGTGCCCACCCGGTGATCGGCCTGATCACCGAATGGCTGGATGAAAAGGGGAAGCGCGAACTGCGCCGCGAGGATCAGGATCTGGGCGGCACCATGCGCCTGGGCGGGCAGCGTTGCCGGCTGGCGGCCGACAGCCTGGCGCGCAAGCTTTACGGCAAGGACGAGGTGTTCGAACGCCATCGTCATCGCTATGAATTCAACAACACCTACCGCGAGGCGCTCAGCGAACACGGTATGCTTCTGTCGGGTTTCTCGGTCGACGAGATGCTGGTCGAAATCATCGAACTACCCGACCATCCCTGGTTTCTGGCCTGCCAGTTCCATCCTGAATTCACCTCCACCCCGCGCGACTCCCATCCGCTGTTTACCGGGTTTGTCCGGGCTGCGCTGAATTATCAGCAGGCTTCGGTCAAGACCGCGATCAAGGCTTCCGGGGCATGAAGGTCGGCGGACGCGAGATCGGCCAGGCGCAACCACTGTTCCTGATCGCCGGGCCGGATACGCTGGAATCGCTCGAGTTGTGCCTGGAAGTCGCCACGCACCTCAAGCAGATCACTGACCGGTTGGGCATGACTTACGTGTTCAAGGGCTCGTTCGACAAGGCCAACCGCACCTCGGTCAAGAGCTACCGCGGCCCCGGCCTTGAGGCCGGGCTGGAGATGCTTGCCCAGGTCCGAAAACAGGTCGGCGTGCCGGTGCTGACCGATGTCCATGAAGACACCCCGCTGGAAGCCGTCGCCGAGGTCGTCGATGTCATCCAGACCCCGGCGTTTCTGTGTCGCCAGACCAATTTCATCCAGGCCGTGGCCGGTCTCGGCAAGCCGGTCAATATCAAGAAGGGGCAGTTTCTCTCGCCCTGGGAAATGAGCAAGGTGGTCGAAAAGGCACGCGCCACGGGCAATGACCAGCTTATGGTCTGTGAACGCGGCTACATGTTCGGCTACAACAACCTGGTCGCGGACATGCGCTCACTGGCGATCATGCGCGACACCGGCTGCCCGGTGGTCTTCGATGCTACCCACTCGGTGCAGTTGCCCGGCGGCCAGGGTGAATCCTCGGGCGGAGCACGCGAATTCATCCCGGTCCTGGCCCGCGCCGCGGCCGGCGCCGGCGTGTCCGGCATTTTCTGCGAAACCCACCCGGAACCGGAGAAGGCGCTGTGCGATGGGCCGAATTCGATGCGGTTGTCGGAGATGGAGGCGTTGCTGGAAACGCTGGTCGAGATAGATAGGATCGTCAAAGGACGACCCGGTTAAAGGTAAAAGGTAAAAGGTGAAAGGTAGAAAAGCGCTCGGTACCGGGCATCCTTTCACCTTTTACCTTTCCTCCTTTCACCTTCCGAACAACGTGAGGAAACAATGAAAATCAAACAAATCCAAGCCCTCGAAATCCTCGACTCCCGCGGCAACCCCACCCTGGAAGCCGAAGTCACCCTCGATGACGGCACCGTCGGGCGTGCTGCCGTGCCGTCCGGTGCATCGACTGGAGAACGCGAGGCGGTCGAACTGAGGGACGGTGAGAAGAATCGCTACCTGGGCAAGGGTGTGCGTCAGGCGGTGACCAAGGTCAATGAACGGATTGCCCGGTCGCTGCAAGGCATGTCCGTCGAGGACCAGGCCGCCATCGATCAGCACCTGATCGAACTCGACGGCAGTCCGAACAAAGCCAGCCTGGGCGCCAATGCCCTGCTTGGCGTGTCATTGGCCTGCGCGCATGCCGCCGCCGGGGCCAGGGGGCAGTGGTTGTATGAGCACCTGCTCGAGAGTACCGGTCGCAGCCCCAGCCTGCCGGTGCCGATGATGAATGTGCTCAACGGCGGTGCGCATGCCGACAACAAGGTCGATATCCAGGAATTCATGATCATGCCGGTCGGATTGCCCGATTTTCCCACCGCGCTGCAGGCCGGTACCGAGATTTTCCATACTCTCAAGGCGTTGCTGTTGCGCCGCGGCCTGAGCACGTCCGTCGGTGACGAAGGCGGCTTCGCACCCGACCTCGGTTCCAACGAGGAAGCCCTGGAATTGTTGATGAGCGCCATCGATGAGGCCGGCTACCGGCCCGGCGAGCAGGTGGCGCTGGCTCTGGATGTCGCCTCCAGCGAGTTTTTCGAGGATGGTCAATACGTACTGGCCTCGGAAGGACGCCAGTTCGATGCCGGCGCTTTTGTCGAATACCTGACCGGCCTGGTCGAGCGTTATCCCATCGTGTCCGTTGAAGACGGCATGGATGAAAACGACTGGGCGGGCTGGAAGCTGCTGACCGAGGCGGTGGGTGAAAAGGTGCAACTGGTCGGTGATGATCTGTTCGTCACCAACACCGGCATTCTCGAGCGCGGTATTCGCGAATCCATCGGCAACGCCATCCTGATCAAGCCCAACCAGATCGGCACGCTGACCGAAACCCTGGCGGCCATCGACATGGCCCGCGAGGCCGGCTTTGGCACGGTGATTTCGCATCGCTCCGGCGAAACCGAGGATGTCACCATCGCCGACCTGG
>SL_3KL_010_SEDDRAFT_10004207_pt1 | contig 13002 bp, 11 predicted proteins | sample SodLakKL_010_SED_2_FD_10381 | JGI IMG/M metagenome (IMG submission 10381)
GCTTACCAGTGAAGCCGGTTATCAACTCAACCACCGGGAAGAGTTTTCACAATATGTCAATCATGGATATAAGCCTCCGGTTTTTCCCGACACCCTCGATATACCCTCCGACCTGGAAAGGGCTTTTGATAAATATACTTTATCAGCCAATATCAGGGTACGACAACAACTTTCTGAACAGCACCGGCTAACGGCAGGTACCAGTGCAGAATTTCAGGATAACAGTATTGGCGGAGTGACCTTTCTGATGCCGGCTTATCGTCAGTGGATGGCAGGGCTGTATCTTCTGCACGAATGGCAAGCTGCTGAGCGGCTTCGGGTAAGTACCGGCATGAGGTATGATCGTGCGTTTCTGCGTACAGATGCCTACCACGACTGGTTTCCCACGCAGGGCAGCTACTTGCAGCGTGCCGAAGCCCTCCGCAGGGAGATGGGAAGCTTCAGTGGCATGCTGGGAGTGAACTACCACAGTGGTGCGACCATTGTAAGAGCCAATGTGGGCAGGAGTTTTCGTGTGCCACTGGCCAAAGAGCTGGCAGCCAACGGAGTCAATTACCACCATTTCAGCTATGAGGTGGGCGATGCATCGCTTGAGCCCGAAACCGCCTGGCAGCTGGATGTAGGAGTTGAGCATTCTGCTTCGCAGTGGAGCATCCATTTCAGCCCTTTCATTACCTGGTTTCCCAATTACATATATCTGAATCCCTCGCACTTGTTTGACTTTGATTATGGTGCAGGCAACCAGATTTTTCACTACACATCTGCTGAAGTTCTGCGTTGGGGCGCGGAGGTAACGCTGCAAGGGCATCTGACAGATAACTTTTTTACCGAATTATCGGCTGAGTACATTTACAGCGAGCAGTTGTCGGGTGACAAGCAGGGGTTTACCCTGCCCTTTTCACCTCCCGGTTCAGCATTGGCAGGCATTTCGTGGAGACCCTGGGGCAGTCAATCTACAGGAGATTTGCGTCATTTAACCCTCATGGCAGATGCCCGTTTCACTGCAGCCCAGAACCGTATTGTCCCTCCCGAGCGTAAAACGTCTGCCTATCAGACCTTACACCTTGGGATACAGGGTAGTTTCAGTATAAGCCGGCAATCTGTCAGCTGGAATGTAATGGTAAATAACCTTTTAAATACACATTTTATGGAGCATACAAGCCATTACCGCCTCATTGGGGTGCCCGAGCCTGGAAGAAATATGACGGTATCTATTCAACTGCCGGTAGATATCATTGCTGCTCCTTAGATTGGAGCATTAATTGAAACAAAGCAAAGAATTAGAATTATATAACTGATATCAGTAATGTCCAGTAAAATATGAATTGATGAATTAGTTTGAATTGAGATTCCTCACTGCGTTCGGAATGACAGTTATTATTGGTCTTTGGGGGGATGTGGGTTGGTGCCGGAGGGAGAAATCAAAAAGATTTTCCCGGAAACCAAAGAATTAAGAATTGAAATTTTCGAAATTATTTTAAATCATTTTATTAACCATTAAAACCCTTTTATGATGAACAGAAATTTGTTTTCTTTAACCGTCATCTTTGTAATGGCCATGTTTGTATTTGTCAGTTGCAGCGACGACGACGATGATTTTCCCGCACCCGTGATCAGTGATCTTGAAATCGGGCATCATGACAGCAAAGTGGGGTATCGGGGATCCGATTTGCACATTGATGCTGAAATAGTGGCAGAAGGTCGTATTGATCGTATTGTACTCGAAATCCATCATGAAGGAGACCATCACCATGATCACAAATCAGGTCAGCATGACGACCATGGATGGGAGTTTGATCACACCTGGACTGAATTCAGTGGCTTACTCAATACCAATTTTCACGAGCATATAGACATTCCTATAGATGCTGAACTGGGCGAGTATCATTTTCACTTCACTGTGATTGATCAGCAAGGAAAAGTGACCGAAGTTGAAGCAGAATTTGAAGTGAAAAACCCCGAAGATACAAGTGCGCCTGAGATTACTGTTGATTCTGCTCCTTCAGACGGTCAGGTATTTCACATAGGTGAAAATATCACTATTACCGGTACCGTTACTCATGAAATGGGATTGGGCGGTATGTATATTGGATTGGTAAGGGTAGATCAGAACCTGGAAGATGCCGATGTGAATGCATCCAACACCATAACCCTGCTGCATACCCACGATTTTGACAGCCCTACCAGCCACACATTTGAAGCTACTATCGAGGTGGGTGCTGAGTACGACAATAATATCACACCCAAACCCATTGAAGGAGATATTGCATGGCAGGATGCTGAATACTACATTCTGGTAAAATCACGCGATGCTTTTGGTGGGCCTTTTGGCTATTCAGAAAGATATTATATTGATATTCACATGCATTAATGGTTTAAAATCATTTTATGGCTGCTTTAAAAACCGAATTCTCAAAAAATTATACTGTCCGTTTGATATTTATTTATGGACTTATTATTTAACGGCTTTTGAAGCAGCCATTTTTTTCACAAAAACAGAAAAAGCATTTCTTATGAAGAATAAAAAAATACTCGCACGAACATTTTTGAGTATGGGAATAATTATCATCATGTTCGCAGCCTGGTCTTGCAGCAAAGATGAGGTCGACGATGAGCCTCCAGTAATCAACATGAATGAATCCCATCATTACCCACAGGCATGTGACACAGTATATGTGGGAGAAACCTTCACTTTCAGGGCCACCTTTACCGATAACCAGGAGCTGGGGGCTTACAGCATTGATATCCATCACAATTTTGACCATCACAGCCACAGCACAGAAGCAGAGGAATGTGAGCCGGACCCACCCAAAACGCCAACAGAAGATGTTTTTCTGTTTATTCAGTCGTACACCATCTCTGAAGGGTTAACAACCTATGAAGCAGAGGTGAATATTGAAATACCTGCCAATGCCGATACGGGCGATTACCATTTCTTTGTAGCCCTTACCGACAAAGAAGGGTGGCAAACCATCAGAGGAGTGGGGATAAAGGTACGGGAAAGGGAATAACTAAAACAGGGGATTCAGCTTTCACTTTTCCCAATTTTTAGGGATTGTCTGTTTTCTCCAGGCAAGCTACTTTTGCCTCGCAGTTGCAAATATTCTATTGGCACAGGCATTACAGACAACTCTTACTATCTTATGATATACCGCTCAAAACACATTTTTTTTCCGTTTATTGCAGTTGCACTGCTGTTCATATCAACATATACCTATTCAGGAAAAAACAATTGCTTTTTTGAAGTAACCGGTATTGTGGTTGATCATAATGATGTTCCCCTTCCCGGGGTAACCATCCGGCTGAAAGATGAAACACAGGGTGCTGTTTCGGATGTAAATGGTGAATTTGCTTTATGCAACTTGCTTTGCTGCAAACACGAACTTATCATATCCTATGTGGGATACGAAACCTCTTCGCTAGAAGTAAGTCCATCACAGAACACCTCCAGAATAAAGGTAAGCCTCTCCCCTGCCTCTTATGAACTATCACAGGTGGAAGTGGTGAGTAACCGTGGAGATCAACAAAGACGCATAGAAAGCATCTCGGTCAACCGTGTGCAGGGCGATTTTCTCGAACAAAACCGTTCGGGTAGCCTTATGCAAACCCTTCGTGCCCTTCCGGGGGTAAACTCCATGGATATCGGAAGCGGAATTTCCAAACCCATGATCAGAGGCCTGGGGTACTACCGGGTCGTTTTTGCACAAAACGGTATCAAGCAGACAGGGCAACTTTGGAGCAGCCATACCGGCCTAAGCGTGGATCAGCAAAACATACAGCAGCTGGAAATCATAAAAGGACCTGCTTCATTACGTTTTGGTTCCGATGCTATCGGAGGTGTTATCAACACCCTACCGGCTGATATCCCTCAAAAAGGGGCTATTGAAGGAGAGATCTCTTTTACCGGGCAAACCAATACCAGTTGGTTAGGCGCTTCAGCCAATGCCGCTTCCAGAAAAGGAGACTTCTATTTTCATACCACTGTTACCCACAACAACTTTGAAGACTTCCGGGTACCCTATACCGATGTTTTTCTATTGCCCAGACCCGTTAGTGCCGCACAGGCTACCCACGAAGTAGAGTTGGGCGAAACAGTACCTAATACCGCCGGGATGGAAAACGCCCTTTCACTGGTGGCAGGTATTGTGAAACCCTGGGGTAACAGCTACATTGATTTTAATTATCACTATACCAAAACAGGTTTCTTTGACTGGATAGGATTACAGCACGATGACAAGAGGGAGGTACACATGGCTGATACCAGGGACATCAAAACTCCCAGCCAGGAAGTGGAGAATTTCAACATTAATCACTTTACCAATCTTTACATGGGTGACAACAAAATGGAAGTTGCCCTGGGTTATCAGCACAATATTTCATCAGAGCATGCTCCACTAACAGACCGCACCGGGAACCGTGCTGCCGATATCACCCACTACAGAAACCTCAACAACCTTGAGCTCAAACTTGATTTACACAGCATCACGGCCAATGTTCTTTACTCGCTGCGACAGGTTGAAAACCACACCTTCGATTTTATTATTAACACGGCTTACGAAAAGAACTTTACAGACGGATACAGCCATATCGTACCCGAATACGAGAAGAAAAGTGCCGGTGTGGGTGCCATTTACCAATATTCTATTTCCCCGCAATGGATTATCAACAGCGGGGCACGGCTCGATTTGCATAACTTCCAAATGCAAGAGACGCTAAACCCCGATCCCGCTTTTGGAGACTCCATTTTCAATCCTGAAATTAAAAAAAACTATACAGGTACATCTTTTTCGGTGGGCTTCAATTACCTACCCTATGAAAAAACTGTTATCAAACTGCATGTGGGCAAAAGCTACCGTATCCCATCGGCCTACGAATTGGGCGCTTATGGCCTGCATCGCCATGAAGGCCGGTTTGAAAGAGGAGATACAAGTATTGACCCTGAGCAAGCCTGGCAGCTGGATGCAGGACTTGAAACAGAATGGCACAATTTGCACCTGGTACTGAGCCCTTTTTTAAACTATTTTACCAACTACCTCTACCTTAACCCCACTGCGGACTTGCGCCCCGAAGGCCAGGTCTACGAGTACCAGCAGACTGAAGCGCTGCTCTACGGCGGAGAAATCAGCATGGACTATGATTATAAGGAACGACTAAACCTGCTGGCAGGGGTGGAATATGTATATGCCATGAACCTGGACTTGAATGCTTACCTGCCTTTCACTCCACCATTATCTGCCATTACCGGGGCAAAATTCTCTTTCAGGGGAAGCAATACGTTTACTAAAAGCGCCATTGGGGCTGAGGGAGTGTGGGCCGCTGCACAAAATTACACAGTGCCCAATGAGTTGAAAACCCCGGGTTATGTGCTGGTGAATGCAAATGCTCAATCCCGGGTTGAAATCCTGGGAAGAGAAATGATGGTACGTTTTGAAGTAAGAAATGTTTTCAACCAGCGGTACTTTAATCACATCAGTTTTTACCGGCGAATGAGGATTCCCGAACCGGGAAGGGACTTTCGCCTGTTTGTAAATATTCCTTTTTGATCTTTTTTAATATTAACCACCCCTAATATGGGACTCTAAAACTTTCATGATGTTTAATGTAACCAAATTTACCAGATTGTTTTTAATGGCTTTGACCATAACTTTTGTATCGTGCGATAAAGATGATGACCAGGACACCACAACCCCGCCCGAAATTTATGAACTTGCTGCCGGATCACATGACCAAAGCACCAATGAAATTGAGAAAGGTGGCGAAGTGGTTGTGGATTTTAAAGTCAGAAGTTTAAATGATGGCTTGCTGCAAGCCTACAACATCGAGATACATAATCACCCCGAAAGTGGAAACCCGGAAGATGAGTACCTGCTCATAGATGACTTTTTTGATAATGACCCCACCTTTAAAGGCACACGCAATGCTACAGTGCATAAGCACATTGCTATCCCTGGCGATGCACCCCTGGGTGAATACCATGTGGAGGTGGTCGTTATTGATGAATTTGGCAATACCGCAGAGGAGGAATCCCTCGTTTTTGTGGTGGAATAGTTCTGGAGTTTTTCTTCTGATAAAATCCTGTTTTTACATAATTTTAAACAACTCAACCCATGAAAAACTATAAACTGCTAATTATTAGTCTTTTAACCGCTATTACCGCCGCATCATGCGTAAAAGACAATAAGGATGAGGAGATTCTTCCGCCCGAGATTGAGATTTTAGCTCCATGGTACTGCGACACCATTTACTTCGATGAAGAAGTGACTTACCGTTTCCGGGTTACCGACAAAAGTGGAGTAGGTCTTGGCAATTTCAGCATGGATATCCACAATAACTTCAACCATCACAGCCATGGCAGCCATATTTCCTGTGATATGGATCCTCAAAAAGACCCGGTACATCCGTTTGAAGAAGTTTGGATTGAGAGCCTGCCCGATGACCAGTCAGACTATCTGTTGGAAATGGATATTACCATCCCTCTCATGAAAGATGATGAACATGAGCACGACCAGGGTGATTACCATTTTCATATTTATATCACCAATGCCGAAGGTTATCAAACTTTCACATCCTTTGACATTAAGTTATTGAAACGGGAAGATTAAAGCCCTGTTACTTTTTAATAAGCTCGGCCTTTTGCCGATAAGAGACTGGCAATTCTGCCATATATGACGTTCTGGAAACTTTTATTGAGGATTAAAACCTACCCTCGGGAGTTTCCGGGCCGTTTTATGATAACCCACCCAAGTCAGAAAAAACATATGTCAACAAAACAACAACATCTTTTCTGTTGTATTACCCCCTGAAGCATCCTAATCATTAAAACTTTTGCTGTTTTTCATTGTTTTAGTTGCATCCTTTATCCTTGATATTTATACTTTTGGGGTTATCTTTGTGTTTAATGCCAAAAACCAACATTTAAACCATACAACGCGATGCATATACTCACAGGGTTACTTTTATCAAAGCTTTTTTCGGGTTCAGGCAAAAGCAAAATTTTCAGGGGCTTTCGTGGAATTGTAGAGATAAAACATGCCATTCCTGGCAGGGTAAGGTTTCATATTCCCATCCTAAAACAAAACAAAGAAAAGGGTCGACTGCTTGAACAACAACTACTAAAAGCGGAAGCCATCAGGGAGGTACAGGTTAACCCTTTACTGGGAACGGTGCTTATCATCCATGAAGAAGCGAAAATTGACAACGTAACCCTAACAGGGGTTCTGGCCAAACTGCTGGGCCTGGAAAAAGAATTGGAAAAAACACCCAAATCCCTGGTGGGAAAGGAATTGTCAAAAATCATTAAGTCTGCCAATAGTTCGGTATACCAACAAACAGATGGGGTACTGGATTTAAACAGTGTCGTTACACTAACGTTTTTGTCCCTGGGGATATGGTCCATCACAAGAAACCCCTCTATCCTGCCAGCCGGCATCAGCCTGGTTTACTGGGCTTACAACAACAGCCTGAAACAAATGGATTAATGAGTAGCCACACAAAAACTTCTTTATATGATTGGTAAATGGGTAGCTAAAGCATGGGTGAAAATGGCCGGGATAAAAGTTATACACAGCATTCCCGGCAGGTTGCGTATCCATTTTTCCGGCGGAGCAAAAGCCCGGGAGTTCATGCAAAAACAAAAAGATCTACCGGGAAAAATATATCTTTATAAACTTACAGGAATACATTCTTTCGATTTTAACCCCCTTACTTCCAGAGTGCTGATAGTTTATGATGCAGATAAACTGAATGAAAAAGATATAATGGGGTGGTTGGAGAGGCTGCAGGAACTCATCATAGAAACCATGATGAATGGTGAGGAGCGGGTAAGTCAGGACATTATCGATGGAATTGCATCACAGTTAACGAAAGAAGGTTATGCACTGGAAAAGTTTGAGCAAAGAACCACTGCTTAAATGCAGAGCTTTACATCATATCCCCGGACGTATGCGTATCGGTTGCCGGGCTATCCGTTACCTGGATGGCTATGAAAAAGAACTCGCCGAACAAATCAACGAGCTGATATGGATCCGGCAGGCCTCAATTTCCATAACCACTGCCAATATCCTGATTTACTTCGACAAAGATGATATTTCACCAGAACTGATCATCAGCCAGATGGAAGAGATTATCGCTTTGTTTTCTATTCCTGCCCACCAACGCGAGCGCAAAGAAAAAAATAAGCTTACAGTAAATGAGAGACGCTTGCAGGAGGAGCCTGTAGGCAGTCTGCTGCGCAATGTGCTTGTGGGTGCGGGAACCCTGGCCTGGGCTATGCTCACCCAAAAGGGTAAAGCAAAGGGTGTATCACTTTTGGGACGACTGCTGGGTTTTACTTCACTTACCAGCATCTCGCTTTCATTACCCATTATCAAAAGTGGATTCGAATCCTTACGCGACACAGGCAAACCCAATGCCGACACCCTTAGCAGTACTGCCATTTTTGCCAGTTTGCTGTCGGGAAATACCATCTCGGCACTTACCATTATTGTCCTGGCCGACACTGCTGAGCTCATCACTGCCTACAGCATGAACAAAACCCGTTCTGCCATACGCGACATGCTTTCAACGGGTGAAAAATATGTGTGGAAAGTTTTGGATGATGATAACCTGGTGAAAATACCAACCAATGATCTCAGGGTAGCTGACCATATTGTGGTTCATACTGGCGAAATTATAAGCGTGGATGGCTATGTTGAGAAAGGAAGTGCGCTGGTGGATGAGTCCTCCATTACCGGTGAGTTTATGCCCCGCGAAAAAAAGGAGAAAGAACAGGTATTTGCCGGAAGTATTGTAAAAAGCGGCACCATCAGAGTTTTTGCCGAAAAAATCAAGGAAGACACAGCCGCCGCAAGAATCATACACATGGTGGAAGAAGCCACCATGTACAAAGCCCAGGTGCAAAACATGGCTGACCGGTTCTCTGCCCAGCTCATTCCTTTGAATTTTGCCCTGGGAACAATTGTATACCTGTTTACAGGCAGCATTTCGCGGGCCCTGAATATGCTTGTGATTGATTACTCTTGCGGAATCAGGCTTTCAACTGCCACGGCTCTCACGGCAGCTATCTCAACGGGCGCACGCAATGGAATCCTTGTCAAGGGCAGCAATTACCTCGAAATGCTGGCCGAAACCGAAACACTGATCTTTGACAAAACAGGAACCCTCACTGAAGGCAACCCCGAGGTAAAATCTGTTATCCCCATGGCAGAGGATATAACGGAAAAAGAGTTGCTATCGTTGGCTGCTGCAGCAGAAGAAACATCAACCCATCCCATCGCCCATGCCATCCTTGAAAAAATGAAAACCCGCGGCTGGAATATCCCCAAACATTGCGTGGTGGAAGTTGTGGTAGCCCGTGGAGTAAAAACACAGGTGAAGAAAGATATTATCAGGGTAGGCAACGCAAAGTTTATGAAAGAAAATGGCATCCCCCTGGATTCTTCAGCAGATACCGTTTCCAGGCTCATGCTAAGGGGTGAAAATTTTGTTTATGTAGCAAAAGGGAATACCCTGGCAGGTCTCATAGGTATTATGGACCCCCTGCGCGAAAACATGAAAAAGTCGCTCAACAGATTGCGCAATCTGAAAATTGACGACATTATACTGCTCACCGGCGATGTGGAACAACAGGCTGAGGTGGTGGCTTCGCGCATGATGTTCGACCGGTTTGAGTCGGAGTTACTTCCGGAGGATAAGGCCAAATTTGCCCTGCAGCTTCAATCAAAGGGATTCAGGGTGGCCATGATTGGTGACGGCATCAACGATGCCCCCGCACTGGCCTATGCCGATGTGGGCATTGCCCTGGGCAGCAAACGCACCGACCTGGCCATGGAAGCAGCCGACATTGCCATACAAAGCGATGATCCACTGACTATCCCGGCGCTTATCATGCTTTCAAGAAGTACAATGCACATCGTAAGACAAAACTTTGCCACTTCCATCGGTGTAAACAGCATAGGGCTTGTCCTGGGAGCAATGGGGGTACTGCCCGTATTCTGGGGTGCTTTCCTGCACAACATGACCACTGTAGCGGTAGTATCCAACTCATTGCGGCTGTTTTTCTACAATATGAACAAACCACAACTCAAATAACCATGGAGTTAAACATTCACATATCACACACTTTGCCTGGCAGGGTAAGATTTCGTTTCTCCAGGCCTTTGCGGGAGGCCGAAAAATTAAAACTGCATGTAATGGAACATGAAGGTATTGGGGAGATGTTATATTCGCCTGTCACCTCTGGCATGCTGGTAAATTTCGATGAAAAGGTAGTGGACCTGCAGGAAATCATGATACGTACTGCCCTGGCTTTTTCCCTGGAGAATCATCTGAAACCTGTATATATTACCCGCAAAACAGAACGCCAGTTTATTACCGCCAAAGGGATTGTAGCAGGACTCAGCATCATTGCATCAGGTGCAACAACGATTTTTCTACCCCGCTCACCCCTGCAGAAAAGCCTTGAATGGCTTAGCGCCATCACCACATCTGCTGCCGTACTGGAACATGCCGGGTATGATTACCGGAAGAAAGGGAGTGTTGACCCTGAGGTATTTTCCCTGATTTTCCTGGCCAACCGCACGTTATCCGGCGGCAACCTTCTGTTTCCATCGGCCCTTACCTGGCTGGCTACCTTCGGAAGACATTTTTCACCCAACGAAGGAGAGGGTGTGGTATTGGAAATACGCAAATCGGGAAACAAAGAGCAAAACTTTGAAGTAAACGTATCAAAGTTTGCCAGGGATAAAGGTTATATCGACTTACTAAATGCATTTGCCGAAAAGTTCTTATCTTCGGAGACCGGTTTTGATAATTCGATATTTGAAAAATCCAAAACGCTCCTTAAATCGCATGAAACCAACCTGGAAGGGATTGGAAAAAACGTTAACCGTATCATTTTAAATTTTAATCAATAACACATCCTATGAACACAAAAGATAATTTAACAACAGGAATCCTTATCGGTGTGGGCTTGTCAGTAACCGCCTACTATTTTTATATGAAAAACAAGGACAAGGTAGATGAGTTCCTCAAAAGCCAGGGCATCAGCTTGCCGGTTGCTGCCGGAACAAAAGATTATGCCAGCATGAGCCTGGAAGAATTGGTGGGCACCAAAGAGCATATCGAAGATCTCATTGCTGAGGTGGAGCACAAAATGAAAGATCAGGTGAAAGAATAAACCAGTGCTGCGCTAATCAATAACAAATGGCAACCAGCTTTGCGTATTGGGCAGCAACTACAACACTTTCAGGCTGATAAGACCAAAGTAGTTTATCATCTTTTTAATAAAACAGGGCTAAAAAACCAGGAACATTTAAAAAGACACAACCCGCACACCAAAAGGGCAGCATCAAAAGTGAAAAATATTGACGTGTAGTGCTTTTTCCCTCACTTTCAGACAAGAGCGGCAATGGGGTTCTAATCTGTTTCATTCAGGCATGAGCCAACCCTACCCCACCAGCTTTTTACCCAAAGCAGCGCGAAAAGATGGATTGGGCGATGATAAGAAGTTAGGTGTTTGATTTCGCAAATATTGTACTTTTAATCCAGGATTTATAATTTTTCAGCATATTGCGGCAACAAGCTATATGGAAAAAGGAGACATTACCAAACAATCCCATTGGCAGAGGCAACTTTATGAAATAATCTTTCGATCCAACACTTTTTATGGAAGGTTGTTTGACGAAATTCTGCTTGTTCTCATCCTTTTCAGCGTTTTCATAGTGTTGGTCGAGAGTGTAGCCAAACTCAAAGAGCGCTACCAGGAATTTCTTTTCTTTGCTGAATGGATCGTAACCCTTTTGTTTCTCATCGAATATGTTTTGAGAATTATCTGCAGCCCGCGTCCAGTAAAGTATATATTCAGTTTCTTTGGAGTTGTTGACTTTTTGGCCATCTTCCCCACTCTTGCATCTTTCCTTTTCCCCGGATTACAACCACTTATTGTGATCAGGGCCCTGCGATTGCTTCGTATTTACAGGATTCTCAAGTTAACCCGTTATATCAAGGCAAGCAACAAACTTCTGCTGGCCTTAAGAAGCAGTTTCCGGAAAATATTTATTTTTATGATTTTTGTACTTATCCTGGTTTTGCTATTGGGTAGCATTATGTATGTGGTAGAGGGAGCAGATAACGGCTTTTACAGTATTCCCCTTAGTATCTATTGGGCTGTCATTACCCTAACTACCGTTGGTTATGGAGATATTGTACCGGTTACTGGTCTTGGCAAATTTATCGCTACCTTTATTATGTTGTTAGGGTACAGTATCATTGCTATCCCTACAGGGATTGTTTCATCAGAAATCTCAAAAGAGAGGCGCGAAAAAGTTGAAACCCATGTTTGCGATTATTGTGGAGAATCTGAACACCTGAAAGGTGCCAGATACTGCAATAACTGCGGACACCATATGTAAAAATAGTTTTTTTGACATTAACCAGGTTCTTTGTAAAAAGAAAGGGCATAAAAAGCGAGACCCTCTACCCATCCTCCGAAAAAGCTATTATTATAAAGCCAGACATTTGAATTATCTATTCTCATAAACCCACAATGCAGCAGCTCCTAGCAAAAACCTTTGGCACCTTGACACTTTCAACCCCTTTGAGAAACTGCTTAGCAAATCATGGTTCATGAAATATTTGAAATTTCGGTAATGATCTCCCCCAACCATTTTTTCAACGGCACGGGCGGCAAACCGGCCCAAAAAATGAGTTTTTTCATCAAAACAGTAATCAACCACAACCAGCAATCCTCCGGATTTAACAATCCTGCGGGCTTCATTGAAAATAGCATTTGCAATATCGGCATGTGTTTCATGCAATGAAAAACTCATCACAGCAGCATCAAACGAATTATCCTTAAAATCCGTTTGGGAGGCATCCATTTTAAAGCAAACATCTGAAAGCCCACTAAGCTTGGCCTGGCGCAACATATTGTCTGAAACATCCACACCCTTCAGATATTGTATGTCTGCCTTCTGCAGATACAGGAGTTGGTTTCCTGTACCG
>SL_3KL_010_SEDDRAFT_10004208_pt1 | contig 13002 bp, 7 predicted proteins | sample SodLakKL_010_SED_2_FD_10381 | JGI IMG/M metagenome (IMG submission 10381)
CGACACCCGGCCCAGCTCGGCCGCCTGAAGGCGAGCGGCCACGCCGTAGACATCCGAGAGCACGAAATCCGTGGCATCGACGATCACGCTGTCACCGAGCTCTTCCTCGATCGCCATGGCGGCCAGCACCGAACGCGGGAAAGACTCGCGCACCGACTCGAGCATCGCCGGGTCATCACTGATCGCCCGGTAGGCCGGATTCTCGCGAATCAGCAAGACCTTGTCGCCGTGGCGCTCGAAAACCACCAGCGCGCTGTCGCCGGTATCGCCACGGTCGAGCAGCGGCGAGGGCGTGCCCAGGCCGGTGGCCAGGGTGTTGGTGTAGATCAGCGGCTGGTCATGTGCGTGGATCTCCAGCAATACCCGCCCGGAATCGGATTCAATCTCCAGTGGCAACATGATGTCGTCGGCCAGGACAACAGCCGAAAGGAGAAAAAGGGAGCAGAACAGCGCCAGAACCGGCGCGCGAGGCAAACTGTGCATGAACGGGTATCCGAAAGACCAGCGGATACGATACACAGCGAGACGAGTGCGGGTCAAAGCGGCCGCTAACGCTCCAGGCTGGCAACGAACCGGCGATAACCGTCGGTCTCGCCAAAGACGTGACGCACCAGCAAGTCGTCGGCAAGCGACCACTCGGTCATGCTTGTGCCGGGTTGACGAATCCTCGCCTCGACCTCGGGCCAGACGGCCTCTGCCTCACCCAGCAGGCCTTCGGTGATCAGCAGTGCAGCCCCTGCCCCGCCGATATCGCTTTCGCCCTGCATCGCTGCATGCCGGGCCAGTGCCCGATCCCGGTAGCGGCGGGCGAGTTCGACATCCTCCACCAGCGCCGCCGTCATCGCAATCTGGGCCAGCATGTTGCGCATTTCGGGCTGATAGTCGTTTTCGAACCCGGCGACGAACTCTTCAGCCCGCACGGTTATAGGGCGCAGGCGCTCCAGACCCGCATCGCCGTCGCCGTCAACGAGCTGGCGGACGCCGGCCGTCCACTCGATGCGTGCGGCCAGATAAACATCCTCGGTGGCAGCGCCATCGAGCCAATCCAGTGCTTCATGAGTCGAGTCGAACAGCCCGTCGGTCAGCGCCACGGTGGCGGCCGCCGCGCGCATGCGGGCGGACAACCCCGGCAACAGCGTGCGCAGCCGTGTCCGGTCGCCGGTGTGGCGATAGATGTACTCGGCGTGATTGAAGGCGAACTGCTCTATGCCGGGAAACTGACGCACCGCCTCGGACAGCAACTCGATCGCCTCCTCCCAGCGCCCGGCGTCCCGATGCACCAGGCCAATCGTGAACCAGGCCTGCGGGTTGAGCGGATCGAGCGCCATCACGGTTTCCATGACCTCGATGGTTCGATCCCAGTTACCCAGGCGACGAGCCACCAGGGCCTGGTAGCGCAGGGCATCGATATCGTTGGGACGCGATCGCGCGACGGCCTCGAACAGTTCCAGTGCGCCGGTCAGATCACGTTCGACGTAATAGCGCCGAATACCCTCGGCCAACTGCAGATCCAGGGCGTGGAAATCCAGTCGCTGAAGCTCAGCCATGGCATGCTCAACCTGCGATCGGCAATGCGGCTCCAACTGGTAGCTGTTGAACACCAGCAGTGCACAGGCTTCAAGCAGTTCGAACCAAAGTGGCGCATAGCCCGGATCAAGTTCGATGATACGTTCGAGCTCGGCGACTCGCGCACGCGTATTATCGAGGCCGATCAACCGCCAGCGATTGGCCCGGGCGCGAAGATACAGATCGTACACTTCCGGTCGGGTTCCGGCAGCGACCAGTTGACGCTCCTGCTCCGGTTCCAGGCGCCGCTTGAGCTGGCTGGCCACTGCGCGCGCGATTTCGGTCTGAATCGCAAAGACATCGGCCAGGTCACGATCGTAGTGCTCCGCCCAGAGGTGCCGGTCACTTTCAGCCTCGATCAACTGCACCGTGACCCGCACCCGTTCTCCAGCCCGGCGCACGCTGCCCTCGAGCACATGAGTGACATCAAGCAAGGCTGCGATCTCGCCGATTGACGGCCTGGTCTCGGCAAACTGCTCGACCGAGGTTCGCGAAATCACCCGAAAGCCAGCCAGCCTCGACAGAAACGTCAGTACATCCTCCTGCACGCCAATGGCAAAGAAGGCATCGTCCGGATCCGCCGAAAGACTCGCGAAAGGAAGTACTGCGATGGACGGCTCCACCCACGTCTCCGGGAAATCATTATCGGCAACCGCCGTGCTGCTGGCCGGGGCGCTGGCATCGACAGTGGCCGCAGATCGGATTCGGTCCGCGACCAGGAGAATGATGACGACCACCAACCCGGCAACAATCAGCCAGTCGACCGGCTTCCGACCCATCGCGGCACCGGCCTGCCCGCGCACCGTACTGGCGCGACGCACACCGTCCGGCGTCAACTCCAGCGCCCAGGCCAAAAACAGGGACAACGGGAAGCCCAGCACCAGCAAGGTCAAAAAGGATTGAAACACCCACGGCGGCGCACCGAAGTTACCGAGCAGAATGTCGGCAAGCTGCACCAATAGCCAGGCGACGATGAGGTATGCCGCAGCCACGCGAAACACGTTGCGGCGACGCAATTCGGTCAGCAAGCCCAAGCCCACCCCCCCGGCCGACGGTCGGCCGATCTCATGATCCCCCCGGATCTCCAGCATGCTGTCCGCATTGTCACGACTCCCGCCACGGGCCGGGTCACGCGCAAAACGGATATCCCGTCAGCAGGCTCCCGAACCGGATGGAAAAGAGTATAGCCCCGCCCGGACGCAAACGCAGCCCGAGCGGGGCCAAAGGAACCAGGTCAGGACGCTAGAGAAACAAACCCCGTTTCTCATCTTCGCGTCCTTCATGCTCTTGGTGGCTTGAACTCGGATGCTCTTACGGCAGTTCAACCGTTTGGTTGGTGCCCAGGCCGGGCCCCAGGATGAGTGCATTCTCGAGGATACGCATGGCGCCCAGCTGTGCCGCACGGAAGGCCGGGGCGTGGGCGAACAGGATGACCTGGCCGCGGCCGACGGATTCGCGTGTAACCCAGGCACCGTTGGCGATGCGATCACGCGCTTCCGGCCACAGCAGGCCGCCGGCGCGTACCCGCAGTTCCTGGCCTTCCGGCACCGGACCCCAGCCGACCAGGCGGTCGGCGCCGTCGCCTTCGCTGTGGACACCGACGCGCAGCGGCGACTGTACCGGCGGCTTGCTCATCAGGATCGGTGAGTTGGAAAACAGCACGGTCAGGAAATCACCGGTGCCGCCGGCCAGCCAGTGGTTGGTGTCAACGCGCGTGCCCACCAGTGCACCGGACGGCATGAACTGGCTCTGCCACTGATCACGACGCTTGCGCTCCTCCGCGCCCGGCAAATCATTCTCGATCGCGGCCCAGGGATACTCGGCCGACGTACCGGCACCATGGCCCCAGATATCGTCGGGCAACGGACGGTTGTTGCCCAGCCATTCGCGGTGGATGGCATCCTGGTAGTCGGTCAGCTCATCGCCGAGGACCTGCGGCAGTTCACGAGTGGACACCAGCGGCTCGTCGCCGCTCATCAGCGCACGCGCCGAATTGCCCACCGCCACCAGCGTGCCGCCAGCGCGCACCCATTCTTCGAGCTGACGGGTCAGCCCGTCGGGCAGTGAACCGCCACCCCAGCGCTCGGGCAGGTAGAGCACGTTGTAGCGCCTGAGATCGGCAAAGCCGATGCGTTCCTCGTCGAGGTGGCTGTGACGCACGCCGATGCGATGATCCAGCGCGTACCAGACCGCGCCGAAATCGAGCATGTTGTTGGAGCCGCGCGAGAGCAGCGCGATCTTCGGCTGGGTGAGCACCTGCCACTGGCGACCGCCGAGGTCGGCCAGGTCGCCCGGGGCACGGCCGTGGCTGACGGCATGCACGCGCACGCCCAGGTCGGCAGCGGCTTCACGCACCGGCTGGGTCCAGTCGTCAAGATGACGGTTGTCGTCCAGGGTGATGGCGATGGACCCGACCGGCAGGTCGATGCCGTTGAGTTCGGACGGGCGCACGTTGGCGCGCACATGCACGTCGCGCTCCATCAGCCGGCCGGCCAGGGCCACGGCGCGGTCGTCGCCGCCCGGCACCACCAGGGCGACGGCATTGCCGGTGGACGGGAAGGACGGCGTGTCGAAGCGCTCGGAGAAATCAACCGGCTCGACGTTGCTGTCGATGTGCTGCGGGACGGTCAATGCCTCCAGGCCGAACATCATCGAGATATTCCAGCCGGTGGTGTCGTAGATGGTCGAACTGCCTTCTTTCAGGATGCGCTCGCGCTCGATGGTCAGTGCCTTTTCAGACAGCTTCGGATCGAACTCAAACATGGCCGCGATCAGGCGCGCCTCGGGCTGGCGGTTCGGGATGATGAGGGTGCCGGCCGGCAGGGTGACACTGCGCTGCTCGCGCCCGAGCTGGTCGGTGGCACGCGAGACGCGGGTGTCGCGGGTGAGGCGGTACGCCTCGAACTGCTGCACGTCGAGCAGGTCCAGCAGATCGTGGAGCCGCCCCTGGTTGTCGGTCGGCAGGATGGCGAAGCTGCGGCTGCCATAGGGACCGCGCGCCGAGACCACGTTGGCGCGGTCCTCGGCGAAATCGCGCAGCATGTTCTCGCGCTCGCGCTTGAGCGTTTCCAGGTTGGCGAAGCTGGTCAGCGCCTGGTGATGCACCGACTGCTTGTAGCTGATCAGGTGGGTCGGGCGCTGGACACCGTCTTCGGCCAGCCGCGCCTGCTCATAGAGGATGCCCTGCGCGCCGCGCAGTGCCGCCCAGGAGTCGGTGTAGCCGGGATACCAGTCCTCGTGCCATTCGCCCGAGTAGTAGGGATAGCCGAACTCGTCGAAGGCCCTGGCCATGTCGTCGGCCAGTTCGTCACCGCGTGGGTAGCGATACGGCGGGAAGTGCGGGTTGTGCGGCTCTCTGGCCGGCGAGAACAGGAAGGTGTCCTGAGAACCCATCTCGTGGGCGTCGACAAACAGCAGCGGGCGCCAATCGATGACGTGCGGAATGCGTCCGCGGGTTTCGGGGTGACGGGCATAGATCCAGTCGCGGTTGAGATCGAACAGGTAGTGGTTGCCGCGCCCGTAGGGCCAGTAGCCGGCATGCACCAGCGAGCGGTCGTCGACGTTGGGCTGGGCACCCCGGGTCTGGTGAACGCCGTTGACGAAGCGCATGCGCCCGTCCGGGTTCATGTTCGGATCGACGATGACCACCAGCTCTTCGAGCAGCTCGGCGGTTGCATCGGAACGATCGGCAGCCAGGTGATACATCACCGCCAGCGACGAGTCCGAACCCGAGCTCTCGTTGCCGTGAATCGAATAGGCCATCCAGGCCACGCCGGGCAGTTCGGCAATCAGCTCATCGCGCTCGCCCGAAGACACCTCGCGCGGGTCGGCCAGCTTGCCCAGGCCTTCGCGAATCTCCTCGGAACGGGCCTGGTTGTCCGGCGAAGTGATGACCAGGTAGACCAGGTCGCGGCCCTCGTAGGTCTGGCCGTACTCGACCAGCTCGACGCGATCGGACGCCTCGGCGACGATGCGCGCATACTCGACAATCTGCTCGGAAGTCGCCACGCGCTGCCCGACCGAGAAGCCGAGCACCTCGTCGGGAGTGGGGAAATCGGGATCATGGTCGGCACCGGCCGGATAGAGGGATTCGGTGTACTCGAGCCCGGCCAGCGGCGACGGCGCGGGATCGGGGTACGGGGTATCGGCCTGCGCCACCGCGCACGCCAGCAGCATTACCAGGGCAATGTATCGCATTGAATTCTTTCCTTTTCTGTCATTTGATTGTAGGTTACGGGAACATCGATTGATTGTCGTTATGAAGAGGCTGCATGCCATTGCGCATGAAGCTCACTGCCCGGCCGGAAAGGACGGGACTGCGAAGTTCACCAATACGTTATGATCCGGTTAACGGGCAAAGAGTTCACCAAAAACTCCGCCCTGCCGAGCGGCTATCATTGAAAGCATGAAACCATCATTCAGAACCGCTGGCCGGATCGACGAGGTGCGCTACGAGATTCGCGGCGCGCTGGCCCGGCGGGCGCGTGAGCTCGAGCAGCAGGGTAATGACATCCTGCATCTGAACATCGGCAATCCCGGGGCCTTCGGGCTTCGCACGCCCGAGACCATGCGCCGGGCGATCGTGCGTAACCTGAAGTACTCGGAAGGTTATGGGCCGCAGACCGGAATCTTTCCGGCGCGCGAGGCGGTGGCGATGCAGTTCCAGTCGCGCGGGCTGACCGATACGCGCTACGACCAGGTGGTGATCGGCAACGGTGTCTCGGAACTGGTCGATATCGTGCTGCGCTCGCTGCTCGATCCGGGCGAGGAGGTGCTGGTCCCGGCGCCCGACTACCCGCTGTGGACCGCGGCGGTGACGCTCAACGGCGGCCGCGCGGTGCATTATCCGTGCCGGGCCGGAAACGACTTCATTCCCGACGTGGCCGAGCTGGAAAAGCGGGTCACGAACAAGACCCGGGCGCTNGTGGTGATCAACCCCAACAACCCCACCGGCGCGGTCTATCCCGAAAGCGTATTGCAGGAACTGGCCGATTTTGCCACCCGCCACGACCTGATCCTGTTCTGCGACGAGATCTACGACGCCATCTGTTACGACGAAGCGCGTTTCCAGCCGATGGCGCCGCTGGCACCGGATACGCTGTGCGTGAGCTTCGGCGGGCTGTCCAAGGTCTATCGCGCCTGTGGCTGGCGCGTGGGTTGGGCGGTATTCACCGGTGCGCTGGAGCGGGCCGAAGAATACCGGCTGGCGGTAGAGAAACTGGCCGCACTGCGACTGTCAGCCAATGTGCCGGGCCAGTGGGCGGTGCAGACGGCGCTGGGCGGCTATCAGTCGATTGCCGACCTGGTCGCACGCGGCGGACGTCTGCACGACTCGCGCCAGGCGGTCATCGATGCCTGCAAGAACAGCCGTTTTCTCGACCTGGTCGCTCCGATGGGCGCGATGTACGCGTTCCCTTCCGTGAACCCGGACGTTTTCCCGGACTTCGACGACCACCGTTTTGCCGCCGAACTGCTCGAGCACAAGCACATCCTGGTCGTGCCCGGATCCAGCTTCAATATTCCCGAACGCAATTTCTTCCGTCTCACCTTGTTGCCGGAAGCCGAAGAGCTCGAGGAGGCGTTCGATCGCATCGCCGACCTGCTCGAGGAACTCGCCGACGAACCGCAACGCATTCAGGCCGTGAAATGACCCTATCCGAAAACGACAACCCCCTGCTGGCGCCGGGGCTGCCCCGTTTTGCCTCGATTCGACCCGAGCACGCACTGCCGGCGATCGAGCAGCGACTGGCCGAATACCGCCGGGTGATCGAGACCATCGAGCAACTTGACTCACCCGACTATGCCGACGTGGTCGAGGCCGAAACTCTGGCCGACGATGCGCTGGGTACGGCCTGGTCGAGCATCTCGCACCTGCACGGGGTGAACAACACGCCCGAGTGGCGCGAAGCCTACCAGCAGTGCCTGGAGCCGATGACCCGCTTCCATACCGAGCGCGGCCAGAATCGCAGGCTGTTCGAGGCCTGGCAGGCGCTGGCCGAGCGCGAGGATTTCAGTCGCCAGCCGGCCGCGCTCAAGGCCACCATCGAGCACGAGCTGCGCGATTTTCGCCTCTCCGGCGTCAACCTGCCCGAGCCCGAACGCAAGCGTTTTGCCGAGATCGAGCTGCGCCTGTCGGAACTGGGCAACCGCTTCGGCAACCACGTGCTCGATGCCACCGAAGGCTACAGCGAGCACTTCGACAACCGCGAAGCACTCGCCGGCCTGCCCGACTCGGAGCTCGATCTGCTCGCCGGCATGGCCCGCCAGCACGAGCGTGACGGCTGGCTGGCCAATCTCTCTTTTCCCGCCTACCGCGCCATTGCCACCTACGCCGACGACCGTGAACTGCGCGAGCGCTTCTACCGGGCATTCGCCACCCGGGCATCCGACACCGGGCCGCAGGGCGGACAACACGACAACTCGCCGATCATCCGCGAGATGCTGGCGTTGCGCCAGGAGCAGGCCGAACTGCTCGGCTTCGAGCACCACGCCGCACTACGGCTGTCCACGCGCATGGCCGACAGCGCCGACCAGGTCGAGTCCTTCCTGCGCGACCTGGCCGAACGCGCACGCCCCAAGGCATGCGAACAACTCGAGGAACTGACCGCTTTCGCTGCCCGGCACGGCGCCCCCACGCCACTGGCCCCCTGGGACATCGGCTACTGGAGCGAGAAGCTGCGCGACGAGAAACTCGGCATCAACCAGGAAAAGCTCAAGCCCTGGTTCGAGCTCGAGCGCGTGTTCGACGGCCTGTTCACCACGGCCGGCGAACTGTTCGGGCTCGGCTTCAAGGCCGACGAAACCGTCGAGACCTGGCATGAGGATGTGCGCTTCTTCCATGTCACCGACCGCGACGGCCAGCCGCTGGCCGGTCTCTACCTCGATCTCTACGCCCGGGCGCGAAAGTCCGGCGGCGCGTGGATGGACGTGTGCCGGACCCGCCTGTCCATGGCCGGGCGCGAACAACTGCCGGTGGCCTACCTGACCTGCAACTTCGCCCCGCCGTCCGAAGGCCACCCCAGCCTGCTCACCCACGACGATGTCGTCACCATCTTCCACGAGTTCGGTCACTGCCTGCATCACATGCTCACCCGGGTGCCGATTCCCTCCGTTGGCGGCATCAGCGGCGTGGAATGGGATGCGGTGGAACTGCCCAGCCAGCTCATGGAGGGCTGGGCCTGGGCCGAAGACGCGCTGGCCCGTTATGCCCGCCATGTCGAGACCGACGAGCCGCTTCCGGCCGACCTGCTTGCCGGCCTGAAGGCCGACCAGCAGTTCCACGGCGCCATGGCCCTGGTGCGTCAGGTCGAGTTCGCCCTGACCGACATGACCCTGCACATCGAACCCGATGCCGACCCGGTCGAGGTGATGCGTCGGATCAACAAGGAGGTGGCGGTGATTCGCGCCCCCGACTTCAATCGCTTCCTGATGAGCTTCTCGCACCTGTTCGACGGCGGCTACGCGGCCGGCTACTACAGCTACCTCTGGGCCGAGCGCCTGGCGAGGGATGCCTTCGAGCTGTTTCTCGAACAGGGGCTGTTCGACCCCGGTTGCGGAGAGAAACTGGCGCACGAGATTCTCGAGGTCGGCGCCAGCCGGCCGATGGCCGAGTCGTGGCAGGCCTTTCGCGGACGCGAACCACGCCTGGAACCACTGCTGGAAAGCTACGGCATCGCTGCCTGACGGTACCCGGGATGCGACCGGCGTCCCGGACCGGACGATGCGGAGCGGCAACGGAGAGGCCCCTGCCGCCGGCGTGGATCTTCAACGAATGCGGTTGCGGCCGGAAGACTTGGCCTGGTAGAGGCGACTGTCGGCCAGTCGCAGCAGGTCACTCATGTCGCCGAGTTCGTTCGACCACGAAGCGATCCCGCCTGACAGCGTTACGCTGCGCTGCTGCCCGCCCACGACAAAGGTTTCGGCCTCGATCGACTGGCGCATCGACTCGCCGATGGTGCGGGCATCGTCGGCGGTGGTGTCGGGCAGGATGACGGCGAATTCCTCCCCACCGATACGAGCGAGGGTGTCGGAGGCGCGCACGCGTTCCTCCGCGATGCGTGCCACCTTCTTGAGGACACCGTCGCCGGCCAGGTGACCGAACTCATCGTTGATTTCCTTGAAAAAGTCGAGATCCAGGATCATGATGGCCAGATCCCGATGCTCGTCACGGCGCGCCTTGGCCACCTCGGTCTTGAGCACGGCCATCGCGTGGCGCCGGTTGTACAGGCCGGTCAGCGCGTCACGAATCGTGCTCTCGTGCAGCTCGGAGTGATACCCGGCCTCGATATTGCCCTCGTCGACGAACTTCAGAACGGTCTGGCTGAGGCGAACATGATCGCCGTCGCGCAGTGGCGTGCATTCAATCTGTTCGTCGTTGAGGAACGTGTGATTGGTCGATCCGAGATCCTCGAGCCAGAAGCGTCCATCGTCCTGAAACACACGACAATGCCGCCGGGAGATGCTGCGGTCGGAAATCTGGAAGTCGACTTCGATGCTGCGGCCAATGACGACCGGCTTGTCGCCCAGCACGATTCGTGAGCCCAGACGCGCACCGCGAATGATGACAAGACAGGCGTCGTGGTTATCCCGGGTCTGCTGACGACTGCCGGCCAGCAGCGTTTCCTGGTCTGTCGAACGATCCCGTTGCGTATCTTCACCCAAGTTTCACGATCCCGTCTTTCGCCAGCGACGCGCCATTGCCTGGGCACGCCTTCACCAACAGTGTAACCGCAATGCCGGACAACCGGCATTCAGTCTGCATCGGCTACCTCCCACTCGGCAAGTGCCGATGCAAGCGCCTCTCGGGCTTCTTCGGTGCGCTCGTGTTCGCTGCCGACCGCTTCGCTGAGCAGGCTGACGGCCTGCTCAAGCAGCGTAACGGCACGCTCGGCGTTGCCGACGCCCAATTCACTCTTCCCGAGTCCATAACGCATCCAGCCCAGCGCGTAGGTATTGTCCGGCATGGTCTGTTCGGCCAGCGGTATCGCCTCCCGGTGCAGTTCGACTGCCCGCTCGTAGTCATCCAGATCCTGGTAACCATTCCCCAGATTGAACTTTGCAATCGCCACCCGGGGATGCTCCTGACCGTAGACGTCGATCGACAATGCGATGGCCTGCCGGTAATACGGCAGTGCCTGGTCGACCTTTCCCTGCTGACGCAGGCTGCCCCCCAGGTTATTGATGGCAATGATCATGCGTGGATGTTTTTCGCCGTAGAGGCGCGCTTGCCCTTCGATGGCCTTCTTGAGCAGCGGCTCTGCTTCGGCATACTTCCTGGCCCGCAAAAAAGCAACGGCATGATCATTGAGTACCGACAGGCGCATACTGCGGGCAGCCGGTGACTCCCATCCCTCGAGCGCATCCTGCAATTTGCGATAGACCGCATCGGCCTGATCGGTTTCCATCCGGTCGGAGTGAATCTGGCCAAGTGTTCGCAACGCCTCGAAGTAGGTGCGCTCGAGCGCCGGGTCCTGCCGGCCCTCCGAGTGCGCGATGACTTCAAGTACATGTTCCTCGGCGGCATCCGGACGGCTGAGCTGCTGGAGCAGCGTGGCACGGCTCAGGGACATTTCCAGCCACATGACGTGGTCTTCCGGATAATCCCCGGCGACCCGCTCCAGCAGTGCATCGATCCGCTCGAGCCCTTGCTCGGCCTCGCCGACTTCTCCCTCGATGTCGGCGAGAAGGCGATGCGCTTGGGCATTCAGGTCTGCCAGCCCTTCGACGCCCTCCGTGATCGTGATCACCCGTTCGAGGTGCTCCCTGGCCGGCTCGAACTCGGCAATGGCCCGGTAGGCACGTCCGATGGTGGACTCGATATCGGCCAGCACCATCGGCTGATCGGCCAGTTCGAGCTCGGCACGCTGCGCAGCATCATCGAGCACGCGCAGCATCAGTTCCGTATCGGCGCCATCGGCATACTCCGGATCGATGGAATCGAGCATACCGGTCACGAAGCCGGCGGTCTGTTCCGCCCGCTCGGCCGCGGCACGGGCATGGTCACGCTCGACCTGAACCTGCACAAGGGACCACAACGCGACAACCAGTCCCGCAACAAGCGAAATACTGATCAACGAGCCGGCCACCAAAGGAAAACGATGCTTCCACAACAGCTTGCGCCAGCGGTAACGGCGAGTCTGCGGAACAGCAGCCACCATCTCACCTTCGACAAAGCGCTCGAGGTCGCGCGCCAGCTCTGCCGGAGATTCATAGCGGTTCTCCCGTTCCGGTGCCAGTGCCTTCGCCAGAATGAAGCGCAGTTCAGCGGCCAGATTCGAGGCCGAATCCAGCGCCTTGCGAATTGAATCTGAATGCCTTGCGTCAGCGGGCGGCAAGTGACGCCACGAGGTGGTCAGGGAATGGCAGAACGAGTCCAGCGCATCGCGCTGTGTCGATTCCGGCGGCCGGCGCCGGGTCAGCAGTTCGAACAGAATCACGCCAAGCGAATAGACGTCCGTGCGCGTATCGAGCTCCACGGAGTTGCCCGCGCCCTGTTCCGGGCTCATGTAGGCGAGCGTACCGGCGTGGTTACTGATCGTGGCCATGCGGCCGGTCCCGTCATCCACCACACTGGTCGCGACACCGAAGTCGATGATCTTCGGGTGCGGATCGCCATCGACCTCGGTGACCAGCACGTTGGCAGGCTTGAGATCGCGGTGAATGATCCCGCGATGGTGAGCATGCTGTACTCCCTGACAGATCCGGCAGAACAAACGGATGCGTGCGGTGCGATCCAGGGCATTCTGCTCGCAATACCGGGTGACCGGCTGACCCGTGACCAGTTCCATGGCAAACCAGGGCCGGCCCTCGTCGGTGGTGCCGGCATCATAGACCTGTGCGATAGACGGATGCTGCATCCTGGCCAGCATCTGGCGCTCGACCTCGAAAAATGCGCTGGCCACCCCTTTGCCGCTCGTCCCGCTGATCAGTTTGAGAGCAACCTGGCGCTGGACCGGCTCGAGCTGTTCGGCCAGATAGACCGCCCCCATGCCGCCGCGGCCGAGCAGACGAACCAGCCGGTAGGGCCCGATCCGCGCCAACTCATCGGCAGCCCGGTCACTTCCCGTGCCGTCAACCTGGGNTCGATCTTCTTCGGCCCCGATCTCCACGCGGGTGCGATCATCGTCACCGGAACGCTGATTGCTCATATTCTCGTTATCGTTGGCGGCGTCCGATGCATTCTGGCGCAAACCGGGCGCCCCGGCAAAGTGCCCGCGTCACTCCCAGGCCCGCTCGATCGATACGAACACGCTTCGGCCAGGACCGGGAAAATAACGGAAGTTGCCGAATGCGAAATCGGCTCGTTCGGCATAACGGCGATCGAGCAGGTTGCGAACACGCAGACTGGCGGTCCAACGCTGATCGAGATCATGCGCGACAAACCCGTGGACCAGCGTGTGACCATCGTAGCGGCGGGTATTTTCAGCGTCGAGCCAG
>SL_3KL_010_SEDDRAFT_10004209_pt1 | contig 13002 bp, 8 predicted proteins | sample SodLakKL_010_SED_2_FD_10381 | JGI IMG/M metagenome (IMG submission 10381)
AAGACCATCCGCGTTCATTTCCACTGGGATTCGGATAGTGGCCGAATTGTCATCGGCTATTGCGGTTCACATCTTCCGATTCCAGGGCATTGAGTCAGTGATTACCGGACGTCTCAGAGAGCACGGCGCCGGACCGGTCTTTCCGCTGGCGTCGGCGGGTATCGGAAACTGAACCCATCATGCAACTGGCCCACGACTCACAAGCTGTTCTCCTGCTGACCGCGCGCTTTGGTGCCGAAGACGCCAAGGGCGCCAAGCCCTTGGGGCCCAGGGAATGGGGTGATTTTGCCGAGTGGTTGAAGCAGCAAGGTAGCCGGCCGGCCGAGCTGATCAATGGACAGTCGCCAAGCCTTCTGGCCGAGTGGAGCCATCCGAAAATTGCGCGCGAACGCCTGGGCAAGCTGCTGCAGCGCGGCAATGCCATGGCGCTGGCGCTGGAAAAGTGGGAGCGGGCAGGCCTTTGGGTTTTGACCAGAGCCGATGAGCATTACCCTGGACGCCTGAAAAAGCGCTTGGGAAAATCCGCGCCACCGGTTTTCTTCGGTTGCGGCAATCGTGAACTGCTGGATCGGGGCGGGCTGGCCGTGGTCGGTTCCCGCAATGCCGATGAAGCGGATCTGACGTTCTGCCGCCAGATTGCCGCGCAGGCCACGGCTGAAGGGTATTCGATCATCTCCGGCGGCGCCCGCGGTGTCGATGAAACGGCCATGCTGGCCGCGCTGGAGCATGAAGGCACGGTCATCGGCGTGCTGGCCGACAGTCTGCTGCGCGCCGTCACTAGCCAGCGCTACCGTAGCGCCCTGCGTTCTGGCGACCTGGTGCTGGTTTCGCCCTACCACCCGGACGCTCGCTTCCAGGTTGGCAACGCGATGGGGCGCAACAAGTACATCTACTGCCTGGCCGATGCGGGCCTGGTCGTGAGTTGTGAAAAAGAGTCTGGCGGCACCTACGCCGGGGCCAAAGAGACCCTGAAACATGCCTGGGTGCCAGTCTGGACGCGCCTGACCAAACGTTCGGCCGACGGTATCGCCGCACTGGAAGCCATGGGGGCTGTGCGATTGCCCGAATCCGAGTTCCGGATCGATTCGCTGTTCGAGCAAGAGAACACCGCGCCGGAAGCGATTCAGGCCGACAGGCCTGACGAAGCCCCTGAGTCGGGGCCGGAGCATGCCCACGTCGAGTCTGAGGAGCCCGCATCCTATTTGGCGGCGGCTTCGAAAGCGGCGGACGGCCCGGCCGAGGCACTTTTCAAGGCCTTCCTGGAGCAACTTCAGCCGATGATTCAGGCCGAACCGATGAAGCCGGATGAAATCGCCAGTCGACTCCAGATCAACCCGGCCCAGGCCAGGGATTGGCTGCAAAAGGCCGAGGACGCAGGGCAAGTCGATCGCGTCAGCAAGAAGCCGGTCGCGTACGCATGGGCTGCGCAGGGCAGGTTGTCCCTCGGCGATCGGTGAATCCGGGCCGCGCCCTGCGGCATATTAAAGTGCAACATAAATATTAATGCGCACATTTAATATTAAGTTGCAAGTTTGAGTTATACTGGGCCGATCATGCGAAACAGTCCATCCAACCTGGCGACCTGGCAGGAATTGGCCGTGTTGCCGGTTCTCAAGCCGCATGCGGCGCGGGACCTGCGTGCGGGGCTGATGGAGTTGGCCGCATGGCTGGCTGATCATCCGGAGCAGCGGGGCCTGCTGGTTTTGTTGGGCAACCGGCTGAGCACCCAGCGACTGGAAGAAGAGTTGTTCAGCGCCGGCAAGGTGATGCGACCGTCCCTGTTTGCGCGGATCCAGGTTCTCGAACTCCCGGATCAGTGTTCACTGCAAGCTGCACTCGAACAGGCCGGCCTGGCAAGGGAAGAGGCCATGGGCGTGGGCGAGGTCTTGCGCAAGCTGTTCACCCGCAAATCCGCAGGCCGCTCGCCTCGATCTGCCCATGATCTGGTCTTCGAGCATCTGGTCAACGGCTACCTGCTTCGGCTCGGCCCGATGACCACTGAGTCGATCATGTCGGCCACTGGCTTCAGCTACCCACCGGTGGCCGAGGCGCTGGGCAAAATGGCTGTCAGCATCCAGCGTCATTCGGACCGACGAGTCGAACTGAAGCATTTCCCGCGCCAGGAGTGGAGCCGGTATGTGAGCGTGTACGAGCGTGGCCAGTTCTGTCGGAAGTTCACGGTCGCACCAGAGCTGGCCCGATCACCCGAAAGCTTGCTCAGACGAATGCAGAAAATCATGACTGCCGAGATGGCGGTCAGTGGCACCCACGCCGCCCAGTACTATGATTCAGGGTTTGATCTGGTCGGCAGTTCGCGCCTTGATATCTGCATCAGCGGCAGCCTGCTGGAAGCCATTCCGCAATTGGCCCGACAGATCGACTCTGCCCTGGAACCGGCACCTTCCAATGTCGGCAACCCGGCCTTGGTGATCTGGCCAGTCCACCGCGCAGAGACCCTGTTCCAGGCTGGTTCTGAACCCAGGTTCTGCTGGGCTGATCCGGTCAGTTGCCTGCTGGCGCTGCACGACGCCCGGTTGGAGGCTCAGGTCGCCGAGTTGATCCAGGCCTTCGAGCAGGGCCGCGCCGCCAAGCTTTCCGGGGGCTGAGAAAGTGCTCACTTCACCCCACCAGACACTCCGACGCCTGGCTGCCGCATTGCCGGATGAGGTTTGCAATGATGTGATCATCATCGGTAGCCTCGCCGCGGCAGTCCGCTTCTTCCCGTCTGACGATGCGGAGCCGGTCCGAACCAAGGATATTGATTGTCTGCTCTCTCCCCATCTGCGCGCCCAGGGGGCAGGGCGCAGAACGGCCGAGGCGTTATTGGCTCAGGGCTGGCAGATGCGGCCTGGGCCCGATTGGTCACGGCCGGGTCAAGCCGAGACCCCAATCGATCAGTTGCCTGTGGTTCGGCTGGTTCCACCCGGGGAAGATCAGTGGTTTCTGGAGCTACTCTCATCGCCGGATCAACGGCAGATGACCGGGCGACAGTTTCACCGGCTTGAGACCGAATTCGGACATTTCGCATTGTGCAGTTTCCGCTTTCTGGCTTTGGCTGAGCTGGATCCACTGGCCACCGAGTCGGGTCTGAAGATCGCCAGGCCGGAGATGATGGCCCTGGCCAACCTGCTTCACCATCCACAGCTTGGCACCGAGACCATGTCCGGCTTGATTGCCGGTCGGCGCATCCGCCGCTCCAGCAAGGATTTGGGCCGAGTGCTGGCGCTGGCTTTTTTGGCCTCGCAAGAAAACGAACAATTGATTGAGTCCTGGCCTGAGCGATGGGTCGATGCCTTGCGCTCCACTTTTCCTGAAGAGTGCGAGTCATGGATTACCAGTATCGGCGGCGGGCTGGAGCAACTGCTGCAAGGCGCACATGCCGAGGACCTTGAAGAAGCGCACCATACGTGCGTGACTGGCCTTTTGGCCGGCCATCGACTCAGCTTGCCCGCCTTTCAGGCCTTGGGGCGACGGGTGATGAATGAACTGATCGAACCGACACGACGCCAGATTCGATGAATCAGAAAGAACTTGCCGACAAAATCCAGGAGTTGCTGAACGCCAAACCGGGCCAGACTGCACGTCAGCTGGCCGACCAGCTTGGCGTGGAGCGTCGTGAAGTCAACAGCCTCTTGTACGGCAAACTCAAGCCCTGGTTCCGCCAGGACAATGCCTACCGATGGCATCCCAATGCGGGTGCTGATCAACCCCGGGAAACCGCCACGGCCACTCGTGAGAACACCGACATTGCCCGGCTGGTTCGCTATTACCTGGCCTGTCTGGGCCAGGACGAACGCGGGGTTTCCGTGTTCGCCAGCGGCCAGCACGGCCTGGACTATGTCGAACTGGATTGTCTTCCCGATCAGGGCGATATCTTCAGCTCGGACGAGGCGCGAGATTTGATGAGCCGTGCCCGCGGCGACCGCGGACGCATGGAATTGTTCTTCGGTTATCCCACGCTGGTCAGGCAGCATCGGGCGAAAAGTGGCTGGCAGGGGGCTTTCGTCGAGCCTCTGTTCCTGTTTCCGGTCGATACCGACCCGTCACGGGGCGGCGCCCCGTCGCTCGAAATGGGCTTNCCCCAGATCAACCAGAAGGTGCTGATCGAATTGGCCCAGGCCAATCGTGATGGGGTGATGGAGGAGCTGGTCCAGCTGGAAGAGGAGCTNGGGCTGACGGATGAGGCGGCGCTGCCCGACCTGGAAGAACTGGTGCTGAGGCTGCACGACGTCCGTTCCAGTTGGCCGTGGCTCGAGCGCCCTGATCCTGACGGCCTGGTGGAAACACCACCGCTTTCTCGAATCGGAGAAACGGGCTTGTGCAATCGAGCCGTTTTACTGATGGCCGAACGCTCGCCGTTCACCAAGGGGCTGGAAACCGAACTCAAGCAGATTTCGCAGATGCCCCGAGAGCGCCTGGCCGGTTCCTCGCTGGGGCAGTGGCTGGATGGCGGTATTGCCGAGGCCCCGCCCGCCGACCGGCAGGAACCTTTGCTGGAAGTGCTGCCGATGAATACTGAGCAGCGCCAGGCCGTGTCCCAAGCCTTGAACAACAAGCTGACCGTGATTACCGGGCCGCCGGGGACCGGCAAGTCTCAGGTCGTGACCAACCTGCTGGTCAATGCGGCCTGGCAGGGCAAGCGTGTGCTGTTTGCGAGCAAGAATAACAAGGCGGTCGATGTCGTCGAGCAGCGGATTAATGAGCTGGGCCCGAGACCGATCCTTCTGCGGCTTGGTTCAAGCCAGTACCAGGGTCGTCTTGCCGATTACCTGCTCTCGCTGTTGTCGACGACGCCTTCTCCTGAAGATCATCAGACCTACGCTGATGCGGTGGAAACGCAAAAGCGTATGGAGGAAGTCCTGGCCGGACTGGATCAGGAAACCGAGCGCTTGCTTTCAGCGCGTAACCAGGTCGATGCGCTTGAGCAGTCTGCAGAGCGGGCCCGGAAGGCGTTGACGGAGAGCCGGTTCGCTTCGCTTCGTGAGATCGAAATCGATGAACTGGCCACTCATGCAGCCCGCCTGCAGGAGTTGCTGGACAGGATTGATCAAGTGCGCCAGGGAATTTTCGGACCGCTGATCTGGCGCCTGCAGCGCAACCGTCATTTCGAGTCGCTTCAATTGGTATCCAACCATCTTGTCCCGTATGCGAATCAGCTCGGACTTGGCGTGCCACCAAGCGTGGAATCCGAAGCCGGTCTGGAATCCATCCGGTACTTTCAGACAGCACTGTCCGAACGTCTGGAACTGGTCACGCAAGCGGTTGACTACTTCGATGCACTGGGCGAATTACAACAGCTCAAGCCGCTCGAAGATATCGCGGCCGAGCGAGCTCGGGTGTTTCAGGACCTGTCCGACAATGCAGCTACACTCTGGCAATCCTGGTTGGTGACCCAGTCGGCCAGGGTGTCGCGGGAAGATCGCCAGCAGCTTTCGCAATACCAGTCCATGCTGCGCATGGTGCTGGACCAGGATCCCAACGAAAGAATGGGGGGCGATCTGTATCGGCGTTATCAGGCGGTTGCCGGCAAGACCGCGCATCTGATGCCGTGCTGGGCCGTGACTTCGCTTTCGGCCAAGGGCAAGATCCCCTTGGAGAACGGGTTTTTCGACCTGGTCATCTTTGATGAGTCGAGCCAGTGCGATATTGCCTCGGCCTTGCCACTGCTGTTCCGCTCCAAGGCGGCAGCCGTGATTGGTGATCCGCGCCAGCTGACCCATATCAGTTCCATTGCCCGGGGGCAGGACCTGCGGCTGCTGGAAAAGCACAGCTTGCTGGAGAATCGTGCCAATTGGGCTTACTCCTACAATTCCCTGTTCGACCTCGCTGCAGGCCTGGTCGGCGGCGCTGACGTGGTCAATCTGCGTGATCACCACCGCAGCCATGCCGACATCATCGAGTTTTCGAATGCGCAGTTCTACGAAGGCCGTCTGCGCGTGGCCACTCGGCATGACGGGCTACGTCGGCCCGCCGGCAGCAATGCCGGCATTCGCTGGCTGGATGTGCGTGGTCAAGCGCGACGGCCCACTGCTGGCGGTGCTGTCAACCAGATCGAAGGTGAGAGAATTCTGGAGGAGCTCCACCACCTTCGGGAGGAGGCCTATGAGGGAACGATCGGGGTAGTCACGCCGTTCCGGGCGCAGGCCAATCTGACGCGAGAGTTGGTGAATCGAGATGATCGCCTGGTACGTTTTCTGGCCGATCGACAATTTCTCGTCGATACGGTGCACAAGTTTCAGGGTGATGAGAGGGATCTGATGATTTTTTCGCCGACGGTCGCCCACGGCATCGCCCCGGGCTCGCTCGGTTTCCTGCGAAGCAACGGTAATCTCTTCAACGTGGCGATCACGCGTGCTCGCGGCATGTTGCTGGTGGTGGGCGATCTGGCAGCCTGTTCGGATTGCGGGGTCGATTACCTCGAGGCCTTCTCCGCCTATGTCCAGCGGCTCGACCGCAGAGCGCAGGAGGACACCGATCTTGCCGTCCAGGACCTCGGGCCCGAGTACCCGGCGGTAAACAATCCGCACCAGGTTTCCGACTGGGAGCGCCTGTTCTACAAGGCGCTGTACCGGGCCGGGATTCGCGCCATCCCTCAGTACCAGGTCGAGCAGTATACCCTCGACTTTGCACTGATCGACGGTGGTCGTCGCCTCGATATCGAGATCGATGGTGAACGCTATCACAGGAACTGGACCGGGGAGCTGTGTCGGAGAGATCAGTTGAGGAATCAACGACTGTTCGAGTTGGGGTGGGATGTAATGCGTTTCTGGGTTTACGAGGTGCGCGACGACCTTCCCGGCTGCATCGAACGAGTACGAAACTGGCAGAATCGGCTCGGGCGGTAGGTTTTTGAAGTTTCAATACGCGGGCTGTTTGCCTCAACGGGCTGCCATATCTGCAATAAACACTGGTCTTTCCGAAGAGCGTCATTTGGTCTAAGATAGGGTGCGCGCTGGCGGCGAAGTTTACTCAAGTTTTTGACTCTGAAGGGGATTCAATGAGCCCGGCAAATATTCTCGAAGCCGTGCTACGCGGCCTCGACACGCAGTCTGTCACAAGCTTTTTCATTGTTGTGCTCCTCGTCACGTTCGTGACGGCGATCATCATGGAGCGGCGGGGGAAGAATGCCAGACTGGTGCAGCATGCTCCCAATCTGCTCACTTCGATGGGCATTCTGGGCACCTTCATCGGCATCGTCATCGGGCTGCTGGCATTCGACGCAACCGACATCGACAGCTCAATCGCACCGCTGCTTGATGGTCTCAAGACCGCATTCATTACCAGCCTGGTGGGGATGTTGCTGGCCATCCTGTTCAAGTTTGGTGACAGCCTGGGGATTTTTGCCCCACCGAATGTCGAAGAAGCTTCGCCCGAAGCAGTCACGCCGGACCAGGTCATGGCCAGCCTGTTGCGCCAGGAAAAGAACCTGGAGAAACTGACCAGGGCCATTTCCGGTGACGAGGAGACGACGCTGGCCAGCCAGATTCGGCTGATGCGCTCCGAGCAGGGCGATCACCATCGGATCCGGCGCGAGGAACGTGAGAAGGAGCGCGAACAGTTCGAGCAGTTCCAGCAACGGCTCTGGGACCAGTTGCAGGAGTTCGCCGAGATGATGTCGAAATCGGCTACCGAGCAGGTGATTGAGGCGCTCAATCAGGTTATCGCGGACTTCAACCGCAACCTGACCGAACAGTTTGGTGAGAATTTCAAGCGTCTGGATGCTTCGGTCGAGAAACTTGTGGTCTGGCAGGACAATTACAAGGGCCAGGTCGAGCAGATGGGCGAGCAGTATGCCGAGGGGGTGAAGGCCATCGGCCATACCCGTGAGCTGGTCCATGCCATCCAGGAAGACACCAGCAAGATTCCACACACCATGGAATCGCTAAACGATCTGCTGGAGACCAGTCAGCACCAGTTGGCCGAGCTGGAGCGTCACCTGGAAGCCTTCCGTGACATGCGTGACCGTGCGGTTGAGGCCGTCCCACAGATCAAGACCCAGGTGGATGCCATCGTTGAAGATGTGTCGAATGCGGCACGCGAATCCGGTCAGCGGATCTCATCGGTGACCGAGAATATGGAGCAGGCACTGATCACCGGATTCGAGGACTTCCAGAACAACGTCAGTCGAACCAATGAAGGTTTGGTCAGTGCCTCCGACACGCTTGCCACGAGCAGCATGGAGATCAGCGGTCAACTCAACACCAGCATTTCGGAGATCAACGAACGGATGCGGGATCTGGTGATGCGTATCGACGGCGGTGCAAAAAAAATACAGAAGACGTTGTCGGACTCCAATCAGGAGCTCGAAACCCAGGTCCGAACGGTCCATCAGGCCGTGGCCGATTCCATCGACAAGATGCGCAACCGCATCGAGGCGACACTGGACGAGGTATCGAAACAGCATGTGAATGCCGCGTCGCGCAGCAGTGAGGCCATCGCGCAGGAACTGCAGAAATCGACTCAGCGCACCGGTGAAGCCATCAATCGCCAGCTCGATGCGATGGACCAGCAGATGCAGCAGGAGTTGACCCGAGTGATGAGCGAGATGGGAAGCGCGCTGGCCCAGATCAGTAACCAGTTCACCAATGACTACCGCAAGCTCACCGAGCAGATGCAGCAAGTCGTCGGCCGCACGCGAGCCGTGTAATGAGCGAGATGGCTAAGAAGCTGTTCGGCAAGGCGCGTGCCGGTGGAGCGGGAGACGAGGCGCACTGGCTGTCGGTATCGGACCTGATGGCAGGCCTGATGATGGTGTTCCTGTTCATCTCCATCGCCCTGATGCGCGATGCTCTGATCGAGCGGGATCGCATCCAGAGTGTTGCAGTGGCCTACCAGGAAAACCAGGTGGCCATCTTCGAGGCACTGCACGATGAGTTTGCCGACGACCTCGAGGCCTGGCAGGCCACCATCGACCGGGATTCACTGGCCTTCGAGTTCCAGTCTCCGGATGTCTTGTTCGGTACCGGTCGAACTGAGGTGCAGCCTCTGTTTGCTGAGCTTCTGGACGATTTTTTTCCACGTTACGTGGAGACCTTGCTGCAGTTTCGCGATTCCATTGACGAGGTTCGACTGGAAGGGCATACCGACAGCATCTGGGCGGGCGCCGCTTCGGAATTGGAGGCCTACTTCCATAACATGGCGTTGTCGCAGGGACGCACCCGCTCGGTTCTCAATTACGTCTTCGATCTGTCCGCGGTGGCCGAATACAGGGACTGGCTGAAGACGCATTTTGCCGCGGTCGGTTTCTCATCTTCTCGGCCGGTGCTGGATGAGAGCGAACGGGAGGACCGTGAGGCATCGAGGCGGGTGACCTTCCGGGTGATCACCAACGCCGAAACCCAGATCCGCCGCATTATCGAGGATTAGGAAGGTATGCCTCTGCGTGTCGACCTTTCGGGTCTCTGGGCAAGTGTCAGACAGATGGGTGCCCGACCGGTCGAGTTCGAGATCCGTCCATCAGGCCATCAGCTCGATCCCATCGATCTTCAACTCGAGGAAGGGCTGGAACTGAGCGACCTGTCGGCACTGGATGTCGATAACGGCCTGATTAGCTATGAGGGCCGGCAGGTTCTGCTATATATCCCGGATCACGGAACTCGTGCCCTCGCTGCGTTAGATAAGGGAGCCGAAGGGAACAAGTTTCACGTAGCTGATTGCACGGCGCTGAAGTCTATGCGGTCGAAGGGGCGGTTCGAGCGCTATGTGGCAACTAATAACCTTTCGGGTCATTTCGAGATCCATGGCGAACACCCGGTGCTTAGCCGGAAGGTCAAGGGAAAAGCCGAGCTCAAGGTTTGTAAGTTCTGCCTGAAGCACCTTCGCTATAAGGGATACTCGGGACCATCCAGTAAACGTATTTTCGATCTTTTCTCGCTCTCTGAATTTTTCGAAACCTATAGCTCGTTCTTCCCGCACATGCCTGGCGGCTTGGCAAGAAACGATGCGCTGGAGCGACCCGGTCCTGGCCGGGCCAGTGCCTATGGCACGCTCAAGGCAGAACGCAATTTTATCTGTGAAAACTGTGGTGTTGATTTAAGTGATCACAAGGAGAACTTGCAAGTCCATCATCGAAATGGCGATCCATCCGACTGTTCGCTGGATAATCTGAAGGTGCTGTGTGCCTTGTGCGTTGTCAATGAGCCGAAGCATCAGCCGACATTTGTCTCTCATGCCGATCGCCAGAAGATCACTCGCCTGCGGCGCGAGCAGAAAGTGCTGCGCAGCCGCAAGTGGGAGGTGATCTATGAGCTGGCGGATCCTGGCCTCCATGGCGTGCTGTCGTTGTGCGAGAAGAAGAAAGTGAAATTGCCGGAAGTCGGGCTGGATATCCAGGCCCGGGATAGTGCGATTGTGGCGACACTGGAACTAGCCTGGCGTCGATCACGGGTAGGAGTGGCGATCGATGAGGCTGATATTGCTGCGGCCAGCGAACAGGGGTGGGAGGTCTGGAGCATGAATGAAGTGATGGAGGATGAAGAGACGTTCATCTGGAATGTTCAGGCCAAGGGCTGACTCCCATGCAATCGCTGACGAAGACCCGTCGCGCCGGTTCAGTCCTCGGCAGTTTGGGGAGGGAGGTCACCATCATCTATGATGTCGACACGATGAGAGCTTATGAGGGTGAAGTGTCGGTGCGACGCAGGCGCATTTGTTTGGCTCGATGGGAGCTACCGGACGTTGCCAAACGGCGCGCAGTGAGAGCCCGTAGGGCTGATCTTGTGGGGGAAGGGGTCCCTGAATGCTTCCGTCAGTAGTTGCCAGCGAGCTGCAGCAGGCCATCCACGCATTCCTGCATGCGACTTTCCCGATGACCACGCCGGGGTTTCGTCGGGATGATGGGCGCACGATGGTCGATGAGTTTCTGGATCGACCCGGCGTGTTGTTCAAGGGGCCCTATGTCAGCCTCGGGTTGCCCTTTAGGAAGGGAAGTCGCCCCGGGTTGCCGTTTGCGCGCATTGCGCCGGATTTTGATCCCTATCGGCACCAGCTAAGCGCATTCCGCCGGCTTTGCGGCAGTTCACCGCGGTCTACCCTGGTTGCCACTGGCACCGGCTCGGGCAAGACTGAGTGCTTCACCCTTCCGATCCTGGATCACTGCGCCGCCAACCCGGGCAAGGGCATCAAGGCCATCATCATCTACCCGATGAATGCGCTGGCCGGCGATCAGGCCAGGCGTCTTGCCCGGGAAGTGTTTGCCCATCCCGACACCCGTGGCCGGGTGCGTGTGGGCCTTTATACCGGTGACAGTGAGAGTTCACCGCACCGGCAGATGAGCAGGGACTCAGTCATCACCTGCAAGGAAACGCTGCGAAAGAACCCGCCGGATATCCTACTGACGAACTATCGCATGCTGGATTTCCTGCTGATGCGACCGGGCGACCAGCTGCTCTGGCAGCACAATGAAGGTAATCAGTTGCGGTTTCTGGTGGTTGACGAGCTGCACACTTTCGATGGCGCCCAGGGCACGGACCTGGCCTGCCTGGTGCGTCGTCTGCGAAAGCGATTGGCGCCTAGCGGTGAGCTGGCCTGCGTGGGCACGTCGGCCACCATCGGGGGTGCCGAGAACGCCCGGTCTTTGCTCGGCTATGCCGGGGAAATCTTTGCGACCGAATTCGATGATGAGGCGCTGATCCTCGAAGATCGCCAGAGCCCTGACGAGTTCGTCGGTGGAGCCGGCACGACACTGAGTGATTGGCCGACCACGGCCAGCCTGCACCGGCTCTCCCCCGAGTTCGCGGCCAGCCCGCTGGATTTTCTTCAGCGCCAGGCCGGGCTGTGGCTGGGCGAGGCCGCTCCGCGCCTGGCTGACGGCGACGAAGGCCTGTCTTCCCGGGTCGAGCTTGGCGAGCAGTTGCGTTGTCATGAGGCAGTCCACGATCTGCTGGCGCGCTGTCAGACCGTGGCGTCCATCGAAGACCTGGTCAGGGCCTGGCAGCGCCGACCCGGCGTGGACGCTGAACGGGCCCGGGCCATGCTCGACAGCCTGTTGAGCCTGCTGTCATGGGCACGCTCCAGAGAGAAGGAAACTGAGCGAGTATTACCCTTTCTGCAGGTCCGGGTACAGTTATGGTTGCGGGAGCTCAATCGTCTGACTGCCCTGGTGCAGCCGGCACCGGAGCTCGTGTTCAACGATGACTTGAGCGGCGAGGATATCGCCTTCAACCTGCCGGTCGCGCATTGTCGCGAGTGCCACGCCAGCGGCTGGGTGGCCACGCACAAGCCGGACGAGGCGGAACTGGGTCACGATCTGCAAAAGATCTACCGGGCCTGGTTCGGTCGGCATCCGGACGTCTGTTTGATGATCCCCGTCGAAGAATCGGCCAGTCGGCAGCGGACACGCAAGTTGTGCCCGACCTGCCGCAAACTGGTGTCGGCCACGGATGCCCGGTGTCCGGATTGTGCCGGTGACGGCCTGATCGAGGTTTGGCTGCCGGTGATGACCCGCGAGGCGGCCAGCGATGAATCCCGCTCGGTACTCTTCGATAATCGCTGCCCCTCCTGCGATGCGAAGAACAGCCTTAGCCTGATGGGGTCGCGCGCGGCCTCGCTGGCCAGTGTCTGGATCGGTCGCCTCTACGCCTCGCGTTTCAACGACCATCACAAGTTGATCGCGTTTTCCGATTCGGTGCAGGATGCCGCGCATCGCGCAGGGTTTTTCGGTGCGCGCACCTACAACGACACGGTGCGGGCCGCGTTGGCGGAGTTGATCGAGACCGAAGGAGAGGGGCAGCCGCTCAGCCTCCTGGCCGAGCGCGCTCCGAAGTACTGGCGCGAGCGTTTGGACAGCGATGCCGACTTCGTTGGCACGTTCATCGCTCCCAACATGTCCTGGCTGAGAGACTATGAGGCGTTGCGATCATCCGATGACGGCAAGCTGCCGCGGGGATCCGACTTGCCACAACTGGTCGAAAAGCGGCTGGAGTGGGAGGTTTACCAGAGCTTCGGCCTGCGTGCCCGCGTTGGCCGTACCCTGGAACGGCAGGGGCGTGCTGCGATCGGGTT
>SL_3KL_010_SEDDRAFT_10004210_pt1 | contig 13001 bp, 10 predicted proteins | sample SodLakKL_010_SED_2_FD_10381 | JGI IMG/M metagenome (IMG submission 10381)
CGCGCCCCAGGACAATTCCCAGTCGGCAGATGGCCACTGTCACTCCCCTCGTTTCGGCCCTGAGAGCCTCCTGTTCCCACTTCACGCCCAGACGGGCGAGAAAGTCGTCTCCCGGGGGAGTGTTCTCCGTGATGACGGCATCGTCCAGGCGCCCGCCATAATATCCCACCGCAGAACCGCTCAGGAGAGTCACAGGTCCGGATGTCTTTTCCAGGGCATCCACCAGGTTGCGGGTGGTCAGAATGCGGCTGTCCTCGATAACCTTGCGCGTCTTTGAAGTCCAGGGCGTGAAAATGGTCGAGCCCGCCAGGTTGATCACGGCATCGTGGCCCGAAAGGGATTCCTGCCACGGGCCGGCAACCGTGGGATCTCCCTGCACCCAGGAAACTCCCCCTTTTTTCTCCTCAGCACCCCTGCCCGCTGATCGCGTGAGAATGGTGACTTCATGCCCCTCTTCCAGGAATCTGCGGGTGAAGTAGCTTCCCACAAAGCCTGTTCCACCGGTCAGGAATAGTTTCATGCGCTTTTCTCCTCCCTTAAACATCCAAGCATGGTTTTCATTGGAGGGCCATACGGGCCAGTTGGGCAACCTTGTGATGTTCCACCTTTCCTTCATGAAAAATAGGAATGACCTCCTCGTCATTCAAGAGCCCTCTCAGGGCGGGAATGGCGGAAGAGGATTGGAGGAAACTCAGCGCCCAGCATGCCAGGCCACGATGATGAGGATCCTGGGATTCGAGGTAGAGAACCAGGTCCGGCACACTTCTCTGCACCAGCTCAGGCCTCTTTTGAGCCAGTCTTGCCAACCCCCAGAGAACCCCCCTTTCCAGGAGGTCGTTGCCCAGGTGATTTCCTGCGTGACTGATGTAAGAACCCAAGATCCTGTGGAATTCCTCTGCAAGGCGGCCATGGCGGGCCATGATTTCACCCATGGCTTCTCCCGATCCCCAGCCGGAACAACCGGACTCGTCGTTCAAATTCCACATGAGGCGCCGCATGATATCCCGGGCCTGCTCCATGTTTTCGCCGGCCATTTGATGCATGACAACACCAATGGCCGTGACCGCCCGGCCTTTGAGGAGGGGATCGAGGCTGTAGATGAAAGACAGAAGGGGATTGATGACTTTTCTGGGTGGCCATTGAGTCCACACTTCCAATCGGTCCTCGAAGTTTTCCGCCCCAAGGAGTGCTCCCACCCGGGACCTCAGTCCTCTTTCTCTGTGCTTTTTTTCTTCCAAATCATGCTCCTGAAGACACAGGGGGAGGGGAACTCACTGGTTTTTCCACTGAATACAATTGGTGGGACAGCAATTGATGGCCTCATCCACACAGTCCATGGGATAGTCATCCATTTGCTCCACTTCAATGTAGCCCGTGTCACTGATGACAAACACATCGGGGCAGAGTGCCAGGCAGGCTTCACATCCCACACACTGGCTCAGATCGATCACAGGAGTCTTTGAATTCATGGATATCGCTTCTCAGTTCTTGTTCAAAAGATAATTGTAGGCGGAAAGAGCGGCTTTGGCCCCTTCCCCCACGGCCACCACCACCTGCTTGAAGGGAACACTGGTCACATCCCCACAGGCAAAAACACCGGCAATGCCCGTGCGGCATTCCATGTCCACGAGGATCTCCCCTTTACGGTTGGTGGCAAGGGTGTCGATGAAAAGGTGAGAGTTGGGCATGGTTCCAATCTCCACAAAAACCCCTTCCACGGGCAGGAGTCGAACCTCACCGGTCCTGAGATCCTGCACCTCCAGGCCTTCCACCATGTTATCGCCCACGATGCGAATGGCCTCCCAAAGAGTGAAGAGGGTCACCTTGGGGGAGCGGTTGACCTTGTCCACATAAACGGGGTCGGCGGTGAGGCGCGTGAGGGAAACCAGGTGCACATGGCTGGCAATGGAAACAAGATCCAAAACGGCCTCCAACCCCGAATTTCCCCCTCCCACGACAGCCACGTCGGCACCTTCGTAAAGGGGGGCATCACAGGTGGAGCAATAGGCCACCCCCTTGCCGGCCAACTCCCGTTCNCCGGGTATGTTGAGAAGCTGATGCCCCCCGCCTGTGGCAATGATGACCGTCTTGGCGTAGTAGGTCTTTCCATCTTCGAGGGTCACACTTTTCACGGGCCCGGCCAGTTGCACGGAAAGGACTTTTTTCCCGAGCACCGTGTCCACGTTGAAAGATTGCACGTGGTGTTCGAACTTTTTCACCAGTTCGGAAGCATTCACCTGGCTGAAACCCAGGTAATTGTCCACGTCGCTGGTCCAGGCGAGCTGGCCCCCCACATCCTGGCTGATGATGAGGGTTTTCATCATCTTCCTGATGGTGTAGATGGCGGCGCTCAGCCCCGCCGGCCCGGCCCCGAGAATGATGACGTCAAAGATGAGCCGTTCCCCTCGGGGGCCGGAAACCCCAACCTTCTCGTAAAGTTCTCCGGAGGCCTCCAGTTCCACCAGGTGAGCGTATCCCCCCACCGGTTCGTCATGGATGACGATCTGGGGGAGCACTCCCGTGCCAAGCATCTCCTTCATTTCCTGCCATTGGCTTGAACCGGGGGGAGCGAACACCTCCGAATATTCTATGCCCTTGTCGCGAAGAAAGCTCTTGGCACTTTCACAAAAGGGACAGCCACTCATGCTGTAAACCACAACCCTGGCACTTTTCACAGAACACATCCCTTCCACCGCAGAAACTATGCAAGAGCCTTGAGTGCCTTGTCCATTCGCGCTGTATCGAAACCCACAATGACTTCCTCCCCGATGCGGATCACGGGAACACTCCTCGCGCCCGATATTTTCTTCATTTCACCGAGAGCCTCCTTGTCCACTGTCACGTCAATGGCTTCGTATGCGACGCCCTTTTCGTCCAGGTAGTCTTTTGCCTGCTTGCAGTAATGGCAACTGGGTGTGGAATAGACCTTCACATTGGCACTCATTTGCTTGCCCTTTCATCGTTTTTTTATGAGGAGATTGCANGGGGGTCACGTAGGTGGGGCGCTCCCCGAGAGACACGGAGCCCATTGCACTTGGGCATGGATGAGCAGGGGAGATGCCACCGGAAAAAGAAAACGCCTCGGGGCCTGTGCCGTTTTGTGCATAAGGAGGAACCGCCGGGGTCCCGTGCCCTCACAGTTACGACACGGGAACCCCCCCTTGGACGGCATGGGGCCCACGGGGCCTTTCCGGCAATGCCCTGAACGGGTCATGTGCGCAGCCCCATCCCTTCAGGCACAGGCTTCAGCGCTGGCGTCTGTATTGAAGTGAAAGCCTTCGAAGATGATCCTGTTCTTCCTTGACCAGTTCACCAATGAACTGCTTTCCCTTTTGACCATCGGTGGCATCCTGAATGGTCAGAAAGAAGATGACCGAGTCTTTCTCAAATTCCATGGCCATTTTCAGGGCTGACTTGGCGTCCTTGACTTCCTTGAGCTTGGATTCGAAATCACTTTTGAGAAACACGTGGGTGTCTGCCGCGACCTGGACGTAGGCGCTCATTTCGTTGTTGGGGTCAAAAACGGTGGATTCGGTAGCCTGTTTGGGAAGCTCCTTTTTGAGGGTGAGGAACTTCTTGCGGTGCTCCACTTCCTGCTCGCCCAGGTCTTGAAAAAGGGCCTTGATCTCCGGATCATCGATCACTTTCACAGCCTCATCATAAAACCTTTTTCCATTTTCTTCGATCTTCACAGCAATGTCAAAAACCTCTGCCGCATTGAAATTGAAAATCATCGCTCCAACTCCTGTTTTTCCAATGGTTTCGCCTGAGAAAATCCAATGTCAGCATTGCGCTCGGTCCCATTGGGGCTCCTTCCTGCGTCCATGCAATCCATGCAGGATTTCCATAAGCAGCTTCCGGTGAGCGTGGCGGCCCAAAATTCACGGGGCCGCCCATGTTCATGGCAATTTATTCCTTTTCAAAGTCACTTTTGCCCGCCCCGCAAATGGGGCAGGTCCAGTCTTCGGGAACTGCGTCGAAGGAAGTTCCTGGTGCGACGCCGTTGTCGGGATCACCTTTTGCAGGGTCATACACATAACCACATACTTGACATACGTAACGATCCATCTGTACTCCTTCCATCGGTCTCGTGTTCAGAATCAATCANTTCCTCATTTGCCTGACGATCAGCATTTCTATATATCATCAAAACATCCTGAACTTAAGATGTTTGATCCCTGCCACGATTTCCCCTGCTCTTGTGACGGCGCCACACATGCTGCAAGCGCAGAGCGTTGCACACCACGGAAACGGAACTCAGGGCCATGGCCGCCGCTGCGAACATGGGGTTCAGCAAAATGCCCCAGAAGGGATAAAGCACACCCGCAGCCACCGGTATGCCGAGACTGTTGTAAAAAAAGGCCCAAAAGAGATTCTGCTTGATCACGCGCATGGTTTTGGCTGATAGGTGAATGGCCTCGGAGACCAGCCTCAAATCATCCCGCATGAGTGTCACATCGCCCGTTTCGAGAGCCACATCCGTCCCGCCGCCCATGGCGATGCCCACATCCGCTGCGGCCAGTGCCGGGGCGTCATTGATGCCGTCCCCCACCATGGCCACCACGCGCCCTTCCCCTTGAAGGCGCTTAATTTCCATGGCCTTGTCTTCGGGAAGGACTTCAGCCATGATGGCATAAATGCCCACTTTCCCGGAAATGCGCTGGGCCGTTTCCTCTCGATCCCCCGTCATCATGACCACTTCCAGGTTCATGTTCTTGAGCAGATTCACACCCTCATGGGACGTGTCCTTGAGCGCATCGGCCAAGGCAATGAATCCAAGAGGACGATTATTAAGTGCAACATAAACACCCGTTTTACCTGACGCAATCTCACTCCTCACTTTTGATTCAAGAGAAGTCCAGTTGATCCCTTCCTGCCTGAAAAACTTTTGGCTTCCAACAACAACCTCTCCGCCATGAATGCGGGCTCGAACCCCAAGCCCCGACAAAGCTTCAAAGGCCTCGGCGGCCTGCGGTTCGATGCCTTCCCCCCTGGCCGCCTCCACGATGGCCCTGGCAAGGGGATGTTCCGACAGCACTTCCACGGAGGAGGCGGCTCTCAACAGTTCCTCCCTGGAGACCCCTTCTGCGGGCACCACATCGGTGACCTCGGGCATTCCTTTGGTGAGTGTTCCCGTTTTGTCAAAAACCACTGTGTCCAGCTTGTGAATTTTTTCCAGGCTTTCCCCGCCTTTTATGAGAATCCCCTCACGGGCCCCCAGGCCCGTCCCCACCATGACGGCGGTGGGAGTGGCAAGCCCCATGGCGCTAGGGCAGGAAATGATGAGAACGGACACAAAGTTGAGCAGTGCCTGGCTGAAAAGGGCCTGAGGGACCAGGAAATGCCAGACCGCAAAAGTGACCGCGGCGATGACGATCACCACGGGAACGAATACGGAAGCCACCTTGTCCGCAAATCGCTGAATGGGCGCCTTGGACCCCTGAGCCTCTTCCACCAGCCTGATGATCTGGGCCAGAGCCGTTTCCGCACCCACCCGTGTCGCTTTGAAGGAAAAGCTTCCCCTCTGGTTGATGGTGCCGGCGAAGACCTCGCTCCCCTCCTCCTTGGCCACGGGCATGCTTTCTCCCGTGAGCATGGATTCGTCCACGGAAGAATTCCCCGACACGACCACGCCATCCGTTGCGATTCTCTCACGGGGCCGAACCAGCAGGACATCCCCCTCGCGGACCTCCTCCATAAGCACCTCCACTTCCCGTCCCTGGCGCAGAATGCGGGCGGTGGTGGGCTTCAACCCCATGAGCTTTCGAATGGCTTCGGAACTTTTGCCCCTCGTTCTCAGTTCCAGGTAGCGCCCCAGGAGCACCAGGGCGACGATCATGGCCGCCCCGTCGTAGTAGACGTGAACTTCTTCCGCCACGTCGCTGAAAAATCCGGGATGTATGGTGGCCAGGGCAGAATACAGGTAGGCGGAAAGGCTTCCCATGGCCACCAGAGTGTTCATGTCGGAAGTCTTCTGGCGCGCGGCCTTGAGCGCCCCCGTAAAGAACCTTTCCCCCACCCAGAAAACGGCAGGTGTGGTCAGGGCCAGGAGGAGGTACATCATGGTCTGGCGGGGAATGTCCCTGAGAAAGGGAAACCAGTGGGGCATGGATCCCATCATGATGATCAGGCTGAGGCCCATACCCACCATGACTCGAACTTTCAGCTGCCGAAGCTCTTCAGCCCGGGCCGTTTCCAGGGGGTCTTCCCGCCCTTCCTCGGCTATTCCCAGATATTTGTAGCCCCCCTCTTCGATGACACGTCTCAGCTCATCCACCGGAACTGCACCGGGCACAAAAGAGACCACCGCCCTGGAAGTGGCCAGATTGACCGATGCCCTTTCCACACCGGGAACCTTTTGCAGAGCCGATTCCACGCGGCGCACACAGGCGGCGCACGTCATGCCTCCAATGAAAAGGGAGGTTGTTCGGGGCATGGAGGACCCATCCCCTTCCAGCAGGTGCGCCTCGTAGCCCATCTCTTCAATTTTTTGACAAAGAGCACTCAAGGAGAGCACATGGGGGTCGTAGGAAACGGCGACGCGCCCCGTGGCGAGATTGACCGCCGCTTCGCGCACTCCTTCCGTTTCCATGATGCCCTGTTCCACCCTTCGCACACAGGCGGCACAGGACATCCCCCCCACGCGCAGGGTCGCCTTAGGCCATTTCATATCCCGCCTTCACGATCTTCTCCCTGACAGCCTGATCGTCTACGGGCCTGCTTTCTTCAAAGGAAACCTGTCCCGTGTTGAGGTCCACTTTCACGTCACCGACCCCCTCCAACTCCTGCAGAGCCCTGGTGACCGCCTTCACACAATGCTCGCAGGTCATGCCCTTGACTTTGATGGTCTTCATGAATTCTCTCCTTTCTTAAAGTTGCCCCACAGTTATTCCGTGGGAAAGGTCAGGTGAGCCCCGAACCAGCCGATGATGGAAACAAGCGGGGCCATGGAAACGATTAAAAGAACATAAAGCACGCTGGCAAAGGAAAAGGTGTCCAGAATTTCAGGATTGCTCACGCGCCACACAAATGCCACCAGAGCAAAAAGAAAGAGGGGCAACGAGGCCAGTATCTTCACATGCACGGCTTTGCTGGGCTTGGCCATGTAATTGACCCACCAGGCAAAAAGACCCGTCACCATGACGACGGGCATGAAAAGCACCCCGCCGGCGAGGCAGTGCAGCGCCGTCACCTCCAGAGACTTCACGCCCGTGATGAGATAAAGGATCGTGAAAGCCACCGCGGAGAGAGAAAAAACGATGGGAAAGTGCACGGTCATGGGATGGGGGTGCCTCTGCAGAAAAGGATAACGATTCAGGTAACGAGCCACCAACTCCGGCAGCTCCTGGAAAGACCCATGGGACCCTTCCTTGAGGACACCCACCTGGGGATACCTTTCCAGCACTTCTTCTCCATGGGGAGCCGCCTGAAGGTCCACGCTCAGATCCCCGCCCGCATGGTGACGCCGCATGTGCAGCCCATCCTTCCACAGCTTGCTCTCCGTGACGTCATAGACCTTTCCCCCGTGAGCGATGTAGACGGGCTTTCCATCTTTTCCATTGTAATTGGCCAAATCCTCCCGCTGGAACTCGCGCATGATTCACTGCTCCCTTCACATAATCCGACGATGGTGGTTTCCTCTGCCTGGTCTCAATTAACGCGCCTCAGAAAGAAAGGTTCTCCCTCGAAAATCAGCTTCATTCCGCCGGGCCCAGGAGGAGATCACACGGTCACTCAACGGGAATCTCCTTGTGCAGACCCTTCTTTTCCCAATCTCTTCTGGCAATCTACTTATCACGCATTCTCCGGTTCATGCAATCCGTCCGGAAACAATTGGCATTTTCCCCTGTCAACAGGAAAGCCTTCATCCTTTTCCATATTAAGGGCTCAAGATTCCAAGCAAAAGTACTCAGGACTTGAAAATGCAGGCACTTTTTGGAACCGTTCCCAAGGCTGCTGAAGGAGCGGCCAGTTTTCATTTGTGTTTCCCGAATCCATCCCCTATTATTTTCCCGGCGTCACGCAGACTGTCGAAACTTTGATGTTCCTCTTTTTCCGTTTTCATTCGAAGCAGAAAACCCTTCGTTTCAACTCTGTTTGAACAGGTCTCTCTGTTCAAAGAAGCAAAACATTTTCTCCCGGCGTTGAATTTCAACTCATGGGGACTGAATCTCTCTTTTTGAGGCAAACGGGTGTTCCTTCTATTCTCGTGAGAAAAGATCTTCCCATTTTCATATTCGTCAATCAGGAACCAATCGATGGCAGGCTTTGATCGGCGGGACTTTTTAAAAATCATGGGCTTGGCGGGAACCACCGCCGCCATGGGTTGTTCGTCGGAGTCGAACCGCACCCTCGTCCCCTACATTTCCCCACCCGAAGACCTCATTCCCGGTGAATCCACCTGGTACGCCACCACCTGCAGGGAATGCCCGGCGGGTTGCGGGGTCCTTGCCAAAAACAGGGACGGCCGCATCATCAAGCTGGAAGGGAACCCTTCGCACCCCATCAATGAGGGTGCGCTCTGTGCCCGGGGACAGGCCGCCCTTCACGGCCTTTACAACCCGGACCGATTCAGGGAACCCATGACAAAGGTCCGGCGCAACCGGTGGGAACCCCGCCCCTGGGATGAAGCTGAAGCCGCCCTGGCAGAGCAGTTGACCAGGATGGTGAAACAGGGGAGAGGTCAGCGCATCGCCTTCATCTCCGACCTGCAGACGGGAACCCTGGAAAGCCTGACCCATCACTGGCTTTCCCAGATGGGGGCTCCTCCTCCTTGGGTCTACGAGCCCTTTGCCTACGAACCCCTCAAGGAAGCCAACCGCATCGTCTTCGGTGCTGGAATCATACCCCATTACCGCATTCATGAAGCGGATTTTCTCTTGTCCTTTGGAGCCGGATTCCTGGAAACCTGGCTGTCCAACGTGGAGCACGCCCGAGGCTTCGCCCGTTTCAGAACGCCCCTTGGCGGCAGAAAGAATGTCTTCGTTCATGTGGGTCCCCGCCTTTCTCTGACGGCGGCCAATGGAGACATTTGGATACCTGTGGCTCCAGGCCATGAATACCTGGCGGCCCTGGGCATTCTCCAGCTGGCCATGGCACATGTCACCCCGGGCGAGATTTCCGGAAGACTGGGGGGACGGCTGCTGGCCGCCGTCCATGAAATTCCCCTGGAAACCATCCTGGAAAAAACGGGGATCGCAAAAAGCCTCCTCCAACAGGTCGCTTTGGCCTTTGCACAGGCAGAGGCCCCTCTCGCCCTGGCCCAAGGGCTTTCCTTTGCCTCGCCCCACAGCCTGGAAACGGCCGTGGCCGCCAATCTTCTCTGCCTCGTGCGGGAAGGGAGCATGAAAACCATTGACTTCGGGCAAGCCTCATCCCTGGGAGTCTGCGACTCATCCCGCCGCATGCAGGAGCTCACGACCCGCATGCAAAGGGGCGGCATAGATCTCCTTTTGGTGCACAACGCCAATCCCGCTTTCTTTTTGCCCCGGTCGTGGAAATTTGAAGAGGCCATCCAAAAGGTTCCCATGGTGGTGAGCTTCACCAGCGCTCCCGACGACACTTCCCGCCATGCGCACTGGGTCCTGCCCACTCACACCCCCCTCGAATCGTGGGGGGACCACGTTCCCCGCGAGGGAATTCGAGGGCTCATGCAGCCCGTCATGGGACCTGTTTTTCACACGCGGCACCTGGGCGACATCCTCCTCTCGGTGGGGCGCCAGGTGAAAGGCGTCCACGCCTTCCCCGCGGAAAGCTTTCAGCAGGTGCTTCAGGGCGCTGTGCAAAACGCGGGAGAACAGGAGGCACCTCAAGTGTCCCCCCGGGAATACTGGCAGCAGTCCCTGAGGCGCGGGGGAATCTGGCCGCCTCGAGACCAGGGGGCAAAGGCCCCCCCCCGCAAGACCCTTTCCTTTTCCTTTCAAAGGGCCTTTCGAACGCAGGAGTCCTCGGAGGGGCTGCACTGTGCCCTTTTTCCCACGGTGCAGTTTTTTGACGGCCGTGGGGCCAACCGCCCATGGCTTCAGGAACTCCCCGACCCCGTGTCTCAGGTCACCTGGGGAGTGTGGGTGGAGATCAATCCGGACACAGCTCGAAGGATGAACATTGCCAAAGGGGATCTTCTCCGCATTCAATCCCCCCACGGGGAAACCCATGCGCCGGCCCTTCCTCTTCCAAGCGTTCCTCCCCACACCGTGGCCATTCCCATCGGGCAGGGCCACGAGGGATACGGCCGGTACGCCGTCATCCAGTACGGCCACCCCCTTCATCTCCTGTCTTCACAGACCGACGACAGGGATGGAGCCATGGCGCGGCAAGCTTTCAAGGTATCCCTGGAAAAACAGGGGCGGAACATCCCCCTGGCCCACGTGGACGGAAGCATCTACCAGCATGGGCGAGGATTCGCACAGGCCATGCCTTTCAGGGAGCACCAGGAAGGGTTGGCCAAAGGCGCCCGGCCCCATCTGTATCTTCCCCTTTCCGAAGGATACGACCCCGCCAAAGACTTCTATCCACCCCACGACCATGTGGACTACCGGTGGGCGATGGTCATCGACCTGGACCGCTGCGTGGGCTGCGGAGCCTGCGTCGTGGCCTGCAACGCGGAAAACAACGTGGCCATCGTGGGGCGGGACCAGATGCTCAGGGGGAGATTCATGTCCTGGCTGAGGGTGCAGCGCTATTTTGAGGAGGACCACTCGGAAATGCGCTTCCTTCCCATGCCCTGCCAGCACTGCAACAACGCTCCCTGTGAATCGGTCTGCCCCGTTTACGCGCCCCACCACAGCAGAGAGGGCTTGAACAACCAGGTTTACAACCGCTGCATCGGCACCCGGTTCTGTGCCCAAAACTGCCCCTACAAAGTGCGGCGCTTCAACTGGTTCACCTTCACCCGGCCCGAACCCCTCAACTGGCAGCTGAATCCCAACGTCACCGTCCGCCAGAAGGGAGTCATGGAAAAGTGTTCCTTCTGCGTGCAGCGCATCATCGAAGCCAAGCACCGGGCCCGTGACGGGAATGGAAAGGTGCAGGACGGGGACTTCACCACCGCGTGTGCGCAAACCTGTCCTGCCGACGCCATCATTTTTGGTAATCTCATGGACTCCCAATCCCGGGTTCGAAAACTCATCGAAGACCCCCGCACCTACCAGGTGCTTCTGGATCTGAACACCAAGCCCGCAGTCTTTTACCTGAAAAAGCTCACTCAGAATCCCTTTGAAGCGTGATGGGCCGACCATGGAGAAGCTGACGTACCGTTCCATAGATGAAGATGTTCTGCGCAACATGTTCTCCCCCTCGAGGACCTATTACTACCTCCTGGCCCTGTGTTTTGCGGGCATTCTTCTGGGCGCCTTCTGCTGGGGATACATGATCGCCACGGGCATCGGCGTTGCGGGCATGAAGCACCCCGTTTTCTGGGGAACCTTTCTCATCAATTTCGTCTTCTGGGTGGGCATCGCCCATTCGGGAACGCTCATTTCCGCCATCCTGTATCTCTTTCGGGCGCCCTGGCGAACGGCCATCGCCCGAAGCGCCGAGGCCATGACGGTCTTTGCCGTGGCCACCGCCGGCCTCTTTCCGTTCATTCACCTGGGCCGCGTGTGGATCGTCTACTGGATTCTGCCCTACCCCAACGAACGCAACCTCTGGCCCAATTTTCAGTCCCCCCTCGTCTTCGACGTGATCGCCATTTCCACCTACCTCACGGTGAGCGCCATGTTCTGGTACACGGGACTCGTGCCCGACCTGGCCGTGGTGCGGGACAAAGCCCGGGGAATCAAGAAAAAGATCTACGGTGTCCTTTCCCTGGGCTGGACGGGATCCCACAGGCGCTGGAACCACTACGGAAAGGCCTATCTCCTTTTCGCGGCCCTGGCCACCCCCCTGGTCATCTCCGTGCACAGCGTGGTGTCCTGGGATTTCGCCCTCTCCATCGTGCCCGGATGGCACAGCACCATTTTCGCACCCTACTTCGTGGCGGGCGCCATCCATTCGGGACTGGCCATGGTGCTCACCCTGCTGATCCCTCTGCGCAAAATCTTCAGGTTCGAACACCTCATCACCATGAACATCCTGGAAAACATTGCCAAAACCATCATTTTCACGGGACTGATCGTGGGATACGCCTACGCCACGGAATATTTCATGGCCTATTACAGCGGCAACGTGTTCGAGCGGGACACCATGATCTGGCGTGCCATCGGAAACTATTCCACAGCCTTCTGGATCATGGTGGTCTGCAACACCCTGGTGCCCCTGCTCCTCTTTTTCAAAAGGGTTCGAACCAACCTGAAAAGGCTTTTCGCCATTTCCCTCCTTATCAACGTGGGCATGTGGTACGAGCGGTTCGTCATCATCATTTCCTCGGCGGCTCATCAGTTCGACCCTTATTCCTGGACCCATTACAGCCCCACCTGGGTGGAATACGGCATCATGATCGGTTCCTTCAGCCTTTTCGGGTTTCTTTTTCTCCTCTTTGCCAAGTTTCTTCCCACCATCTCCATGACAGAAATGAAGGAGAGCCTTGAGCCCCCCAGGCGCAACGATCGCTCCCAATCCTCCAACACCCGGGAGGAATCCCCATGACACGTCAAAATTCCATTCTCGGTGTTTTCAGCTACCTCGATGACCTGCTGAAAGCCATCGAACAGGCCCGGGAAAGGGGCATGCATGTGGAAACGGTCTATTCCCCGTGCCCCAACCACGAGATTCAGGAGGCCATGTCCATGAAACCCAGTTCCGTGCGTTTCTTCACCCTGACGGGAGGAGTCCTGGGCATCCTCTTCGGCGTGGGCCTCGTCATCTACACCAGCCTGCAGTGGAAGCTCATCGTGAGCGGCAAACCCATCGTACCCCTGGTGCCTGCGGTGGTGGTCGGTTTTGAGTTCTGCATTCTTTTTTCCGTGCTTTTCACCGTGGCGGGCCTCCTTTTCAAAAGCCGCCTTCCCCGGCTGGGCATTCCGGCTCACTACAGGGAGGGGTTTTCCCAGGATGAATTCGGG
>SL_3KL_010_SEDDRAFT_10004211_pt1 | contig 12999 bp, 20 predicted proteins | sample SodLakKL_010_SED_2_FD_10381 | JGI IMG/M metagenome (IMG submission 10381)
ATGTCTCGTATCGACATCAAGCCCTACGGTGCAACGCCTGTTCAGATATTCTGGGAGACCCGAGCAGATAGCAGTTGGCAGGGATTTGGAGGCAGGATACAGAAGGGGACCACCAAGATGGTCTTCGGTGACTCTGTAAGACCTGTCACAGATGTGCGTTTGGTCATGCGTAAGACAGAGCCAGATTACACAGAGAACCGAAACGGCACTTTGCGCTATAAGTACCTATTTGGTGCACGAGAACTGGCCTTCATCTATCAGGTTTACGAGAGCAATGCACGTTTCGTATCTGCGCCATTGAGGCTTCCTCCGGACTACGCAGGAGAGGTAACCATTGATGCTGTGTCAATTGATGCAGATAGCGATGTGCCTGGTGATGCTGAGATGCGATTCTTTGTTGCGCCTTCTGACTTGACAGAGTTTGCCCCCGATGAAGATGGCGTTATCCCGTCGCAGCCAGAACTTTCTGATTACGTATGGCGTGAGATTGTTCCTATCGATTCTAATGAGCCGGGCGACAAAATCATCAGGTTCAATGGAGCCATAACACATACAAAGATGATCAGAGAGAACCCAGCAGTGGGAGACCTAGAGCTTGCTCCTCCAGTAGACGATGGCCCAGTGCAGGACAGAAACCCTACACCCTCCATCATTGAGGGAGTCAACGTATACAGGATAGCTTCTATCGATGACGTTCCCTTCTCAAACTCAGTAAGTTTGCTTGAGGGTGTCAACACCACACGCATTTACTCTCGCAACATGGACGCATCGGTGCACTTCCGTGATATCGATTTGCAGTATTGGGCTGATGTATTCAACACAGAAGAGCCCACACTTGACTATGGGCGTATAGATGCTGGTAATGAGTTCTTCTATGGTGGAGATGTTGGGGCGGTAGGTAAGGATGTCTTTGTTGAGGCGTTCCTTACAGCTGAGCACTCATGGGAAACGTTCCTTGCTGAATTCCAGAAGGTAGATGTTCGATCACAAACCTGGCATGTAAAGGTCTTCTTGAACGGTAGACCAATCGGAGACCTGCCACCTGGTACCCACAAGATGCAGCTCCCTTGGAACTTTAAAGAGGGGCTCAATCATGTCGTACTATTGATACGTATTCCCATCAGTGCAGGAACATCTGATCCGTTCATGGGTGCAGTGAGCCTATTCGGTAGAGGGCATCTGTTTGATTATGGCTCGGTGCACCTTGCGAAGTGGGAACATGTAGACATGTTCACCATGCGATATAACGAATCAGGTCAGCCTAGAACCTTTACTATACACGGCGGTGAGCTAATCTCACGTAGACCACCCACAACCAATTATCAACTCAAATACTCTGTTGACACAGGACAGGGGCCTATTGCTGTTCTGCTTCGAGCAGAGATGAGTAGAGCCCGTAACAACCCTAATGTGACCCCAGAGCTGCGTAAGTATCGTCTGCGCTTCTCGTATGCGGAGGAACAATAATGCCGACCTTTTATGCTGAACACAACATACGCAGACACTTTAATGCTCCTCAGTTCACACGGTCGCGTCACAGGTTTCGTGGTCCGCGCGAGAGTGAGAAAATCAACCTAGAGATGGATCAACTGTACTATTCTATCCACAAGCTATATCAGATACAGGATGAGTTTCAAGAACACTTTGTGCAGAGTGCCAATTTGCTACTGGAAGGTGGCAACATTGATGTTGAATTCAATGAAGATGGACCAATCGAGGTTATTGGTTTAGAAGAGTTGGTAGCCAGGGTAGACATGTTAAGACGACGAGTAAAGGCTTTGGAGGCCTAGATGAGCGGACCTTACACACAGAAACGACACGCCCAGTATAGAGGGCCTAGCAACAGTGATGACTATAACAAGCGTGTTGAAGAGAACTATAAAGACTTAGTCGTCTTGATGAACAAGGCTCGGGTTTCAGATGTTGAAATCGATGAGCTTTATCGTCGTATGGTTAAAGATAACTTGGCTATCTCCAAAGTTGTTAAAGAACTAGAAGAGAGAATCGCAGCCCTTGAATGGGAAGATAGGAAGATTACTTTCTTCTCCGCTGACAAGATTGACACCGCGCGTTTTGATGATACACCTTTTGAGGTTCAGCAAGAAGATAGGTGCACTTTGGATGAGCAGCATGGCCTCCTGACTCTTCCACAGGTTACATCAAGCAGTTTATCTAAGCTTTTCTACACCAACACAGAGGGCAAGGAGATGATTCCCTCCACCCTGGAGATGAGGGTGGAAGGTCAGTCAGGTACTGCTGATAGCGGGAGCGCATTTATCGACACTTCAGAGCCTCAATACGCTTTGTACCGCAGGCCTGGTCTCATCTGGGAACGCAATGTTGTTGTCGATTCCCCCACTGTCGATGGCGCTGAATTGGTCTTGTATGTGAAGGCTCCAACAGACTTGTTTACTACCGCAAACTCAAATAACATCATCGTGCATGCGTTCCCATATTTTGGCACGACAATCAAAGACATCTCTTACACATTAAGACCTGATCCTGTGCTACGAGAGACGGATGGCTATACAACTTTCAATAGCGCTGGCCACTACATGGGGGAAGAACCTGCCAAGGATTGGGTTGTGCCTGGTGGGTGGACAGGTGGTAATGAAGGTCAAGACGCCGTAACGGATGCTGCTCCTAAGTCGTTCCATTTCCCATCTATGCCAATTACAGCATTCCGTATCACATTACATCAAGACAATTATTATCAAGAAGCTGGTAAATACATATATACATATGGTCTTTCACGGTTGGATCTTCGTTACAACAAGTACCTTCGTGAGGGCACAGCAATGATTAGAGTTGATGCCCCAGAGGGTGAAACCATCAGCAACGTGCTTGACGTACAGCCCCAGATTTGGAATGTGCATCCGGCAGAGCTAAGTAATGTATTTGAATACCGAACCTTGTGGGAAACGTTTCCTGATTCTGGAATCTTTGAAACTGATCCTATTGCAAACTCAGAAAGTGTGTGGATTGAAGTAACCCTGAGAAACACTGATAGCTGGTCCCCAGCTCTATCAGGTCTTATCGTTGATTTCGAGTAAGGTTGGTTACTATAGGAGTGGAAGCGCCAGGGCGTTATTTCCCAAGGCATTTGTGCTGACGGATTTTGGCCTTAGGACCGTTGTATAGTTACAGTCCCTGGCGCTCCCAACAAACTAAGCTTAGATTGAAGGAGTTGAGCATGGCATACAGAGTACCTGACGGAGAAGGTGGTTACCGCTACACCAACCGCCCAGTTCTCCCTGGTCAAAACACAGATGATTGGCGTCATAATGTTACAGGTGAGCTAGGGGTTTATTCGAACTGGTCTCTTCAAAGCTCAACACACCTGTTGCAAGATGCACCGCTGCGTGACCACGTTCCCGGCACCGGTTACCACCCTAATGGCCTATTGCTGACACAGATGTTCCTTGGCGATCATGAGTACACGCCAATGGAGCTTGCGAAGTTCAGTCATGGTGGTCAGAAGTGGTCTACAACGTTCAGACTGAATCAGCCTTGGCTGTTCTACAGTCACTGGAGACAGTTCGAGGGTGTTCCTGGAGCTAACGTATTCCACGCTGGCGCATGGGGTTACACAGTCGATGAGGCCAAGGACCGCAACTTTACGTTCTCACGTCACAGCAACTGGCACTTCTATGGTGTTGATTCTGCTGACGCTACATTCGATGGTCGCCCACGTCGTTACTGGGATGATGCAGATCTACCCGCATACGCTCGTCTCCACGCCCCATATGAGTACAAGGGTGTTGGCGATGACCGCGTAGAGGACCCAGGCGAAGTCATCACAATCAAGTATGAGCGCGCCGAGTCTAGTAACGAGTATGCATTCCAGCGCACTCAGGAGTGGCACGGTGTTACAAGTGCTAAGGCTCTGTAAGGATGAGTCGACGTTCTAACCCACCCCGACCCCCGAGGCGAGCCTCGGTTGATGAGGACACTGACAAACTCAAGGGGTATAATCACTGGCGCATGAGACGCAGAGTGTTTATGCTAACTATCCTCTTGTGTGCAGTGCTCATTGGGTATGTGACCTACATGTGGGAAGACATAAGGATAGCCGAGACGTTAGTTCTTGGAGCCTTTAGTCTTTGGGGCGCTGTTGTAGCAGCTTATGCTGGTTTTGCTACATGGGAAGACATCAAGAATCCAGAACTGAACGATAGACCGCCTCGTCCGCATCATGGAGACGACAAGCGGTATCCGCCGCCACCTCCATCTGACGATGGCTATTATGACGATGGTTACTATTAAGGAGTAGCAATGAATTACGAAGACCTCTGGTATAGCATCCGCAGAACGGTCATCCCCCTTGTGGTGGGTTGGCTTCTGGCACAGGCAGCCCGGTACGGCTTCACCATTCCCGAGGACGCCTTGGTCGGAATCATCGAGCCTCTCTTCGCAGGTGCCTACTACGTAGCAGTGCGTTGGCTAGAGATGAAGTTCCCGAAGCTTGGAGTATTGCTAGGAGCACTGAAGCAACCCCATTATGAAGAGGACGTTCGTATTACCGAAGCACGGAATGCTAAGCAGAAGTAACACCAAATTATATAAACACTGGTCCCGCCCTTGGGCGGGATTCAGTATTGTAAGGGGACTTTTACAGGTTTTGAGGACAATTGATACCCAACAATAGATTGCGAAGAGGAGGGGATTAGTATAGTATAAATCTTCCAGCAAAAGCGATCAAGAGGTGCAATTGTGTTCCCCGAGGAAGAGGTGAACAAGGTCCTTCACGACAATCAGATCACGCGACCGGTAGCAGAAAAACTCCTTAGTATATACGTCGCAGATATCGATTGGTGGCCGCAAGTTGTACGACTCCACAGGCAACTGAGTCGTAAGCATGACCCGGACACAGCCAGGGACCTCGTAAGAAGGGCAGTGGCTTTCACCATACTGTTCCCCGCGTACGACAAGAGCGTACGCATCGACAGAGACCATCCAGAGAACAATCTTTTCTGGGGACTCAAGTACGACCAGTTCAACGACAAAGACTGGTTCAAAGAATTGCAGAAGGTAATCAAGCGCGACCAAGACATTACAGAGTACAGACGTGAAGCATTAAGTTTAGGAATTATAGACCCGATTGATTACCAGCCGTATACCCGGCAAGCATTCAAGTGGTTATGTGGAGAAGCTGAAGAAGCAGGAGTAGAGCTGACTCCCGAGCTTAAGAATAAATTCAGACAGATTGTCATGGCGTATGGCGGAGCGGTTGTTTCGTACATATTCGAGAATCACCGCCCCGCTATTAAGAAGATAACCAACTGGCGTAGCGGATACTTCTTCGAGAGAGCCATCTTCGATGTCTATAGCTTGGAGCAGGTGCTCAAGATTAAAAAAGCAGAGCTAGATAAAACAAATTCGAAATGGATCAAGAAGATCAAGAAGTGAGAGGATATTTACTTATGGACCAGCCAAATTGGGGCCCGAATGGACAAGCAGTTTACGAGCGCACATATCGCCGTATCAAGGAGAACGGTCAGCCAGAACAGTGGCTTGACACAGTAACAAGAGTAGTGGACGGAAATCTTGGACTAGTAGACGAGAAGCATCATGAGAAAGATGAACGCGACAAGCTAATCGATCTTTTCTATAACTTCAAAGCTTTACCAGCAGGTAGGCATCTTTGGATGTCTGGTGTTCCTGGGCGTCAATTCCTATTCAATTGCCATCATGCTGGATGGGGTGAGGACATCACGACTCATTTCTCGTTCACGTTTGATCAGCTGATGCAGGGTGGCGGTGTTGGAGCTAACTACTCTAACGAGTTCATCGATAAATATGAGCCCGTTAAGCACGGGGTAGACGTTCACATCGTGTGTGACCCCGATCATCCCGACTATTATGAGTTGCTCAACATGGGTGTCCTGAGCACCGAGTACTCATACGAGTGGGGAGGTGCCACCCGTATTGACGACTCACGTGAGGGATGGAGTGAAGCGCTTGCAACTCTATTGGGTGCATTCTGGAACTGTGTAGAGGTATTGGTTCTGGATGTGAGCCTAGTGCGTCAGAAGGGCGCAAAGATTAAGACCTTTGGTGGCACTGCTGCCGGTCCCATGCCGTTAGCCAAGCTGCTAACCCAGACATCTAAACTGCTGTCTGACCGAGTAGGGACCAAGATTTCATCATTGGATGCGATGCTCATCGATCACTGGATCGGTGAGTGTGTCGTCTCTGGCAACGTCAGGCGTTCAGCACGCATGTCCATCAAGAACTGGGCAGATGAAGACATCTTCGACTTCATCAACTGCAAAGAGAACAGTGGCGAGCACTGGTCGACAAACATATCCATCGAGATTGATGATGACTTCTTCAAGGCATTAAAGCGTGGCAATACTCACGCTGAGAGCGTGTACAAGACAGCCGTAAGGGGCATGCTTACTAATGGTGAGCCTGGTTTCTACAACCGCAGTCTTGCTGAGGTTGGCGAGGTCAACCCTGTGCCATCTACCAATCCTTGTGGTGAAATCTGCTTAGAGGAATGGGAGAACTGTAACCTTGGACATGTAAACCTTGATTTCTTCTATGATGATTTCGAGGGTGCTGTAGAAGCGCACCGACTGATGACTCGCTACTTGTTGCGTGCAACTTTCGGTGACGTTCCTAACGATAAGCAGCGTGAGGTTCTGGACCGTAACCGACGCATCGGTGTTGGCCACTTTGGTTTCCACGGTTGGCTTGTCAAGCAAGGTGTTCGTTTCAGTGATAGTCACCGCAATCGCTACGTTCGTAAGACATTGCGTGACTTCTACAACACTGTCCGGAAAGAGGCTCGTCGCTATGCGTTCCAACTGCGCATCCCGGAGCCTATCAAGGTCACCACTGTAGCTCCCACCGGCACCATCTCGAAGCTCGCCGGACGCACAGAGGGCATCCATCCCATCCTGTTCAAGTACTACATCAATAGAGTTCGTTTCTCTACTGTAGACCCTGGCCAGATTCTCCAATTGGAAGAGTTTGAACGTGAGGGCTATGACATCGAGGATGACCTTTATACACCCAACACTAAAGTTGTATCATTTGTTGCCAAGAACCAGCTTCTTGATGAGGTAACGGCTCTTGGGTATGACGCAGATTATCTGGTCGAGTCTGCCGCAGAGATTCCATTGGCTGACATGTTGGCAGTGCAGGCTATGTATCAGGAGTACTACGCAGACAATGCAGTTAGCTTCACAGTGAACGTGAACCCGATGCTTGACCAAGTTATGGCTGTACAGAAGCAGTTCCAGGAGGGTGTCCCAGCATGGGAGATTGTGATGCCGTCGCCTAGTGATGCCAGAGTTGAGGAGATTATGAACACAATGGTTCATTATCTGCCACAGCTTAAGGGCACAACGCTAATGGTTGATGGTTCTCGCCCTCAGAGCCCATACGAAGCACTCACCAAAGAGCAGTATGAGATGTATCAACTCGTAATGGTTGGTGATGGCATTGATGAGGACTGCGCCAAAGGTGCTTGTCCTATACGCTGAATAATAGTATAATCTAGGGGCGGGTGACGAGCCCGCCCCGTTTCACAAAGGTTGTAATATGGATTGGGAAGAGGAATTCAAGGATATTGTTCAAGGAATTGATCTTCAAGACCTGAAAGATCCTAGATTCGATGACTTAACCCCGGAAGAAGTAAGCCGCGCAATAGTCGGTATGAATGAAGCTGCAACTTATCTAGGGCGCTATTTATTGCAGTGCATGTTCGATGATCAGACTCAGCTACCAGAAGAATTGAACGTCTTTATTCGTGAACTGGTACAGTTGACCGACACAATCTCAACAGTGCTATCGACATGCACATGTCCAGAGTGTGTTGGAGAGGATGAGGACTGCTTCTGTACTGACGAATTCATGTGTGAAGAATGTGTAAGACGACTAGAGGAATAGGATGACCGATGTCTGTATATGTGTCAAACGTGATACCGAGTCTAATCAGGCTAGAAGCAATAACAAGAGAAGTACACTGGAACGTTAGAGGTCCGGGCTTCATATCTATTCACAGATATCTTGACGAAGTGTACGCTTCAGCTGAAGCATATATTGATGAGATTGCGGAGCATGTTGTCGCCTTTTATGGCATGTCTCCCACATGGAGTGTAGAGAAGCCGTTCCAGCATTTTAGGGCTGGAGTTATCTCGGATGGTATCGAGAGAGTTGTTACAGAGATTGACTCTCTGCTAGAAATCGTGGATAGTTTGGATGATGTGTCTAGAGAAACCGAGGATATTCTGGTAAGATTGTCGCAAGACTTCCATAAGCACCGTTGGTTCTTGGTAAACGAAATCTCTGAGTAAAAGGCAGAAAGTTGACAGACAAGATAGATGTTCTCGATCAAGGTTATGTTCGTCTAGTTGACAATATGGGCGATGATCTTTCCTCTGTGAACGCAGCACGCGTCTCGTACGACAAGGAAGCTCAAGAGCTATCTCCACGCGATGAGAAGTTGCTAGGTTTCCTTCTCCGCGAAGGGCATACATCTCCCTTTAGGCACGCAGCAGTGTGCTATGAGGTGTATGCTCCTCTATTTGTGGCCAGACAGTGGTGGAAGTATGCTGTGGCTAGCTCTCATGTCGATGATCAGAATGGTTGGAATGAGTCATCACGGCGCTACATCACCGAGGAACCTGTGTTCCACATCCCAGGCATTGGTGAGTGGCGCATGAAGCCAGAGAACTCAAAGCAAGGGTCTGGTGACTTCTTTGGTGCGAGCCAAGGTATGGCCTTCACGGCTCGCTTACAGAACCTCATCGACTATTCCTTAGCAGAGTATGAGGCAGCATTAGAGGATGGTGTAGCCCCAGAGCAGGCCCGCTTATTCTTGGCGGCATATGGAATGTATGTTCGTTGGCGTTGGACTACTTCCCTACAGGGTGTGCTACATTTCTTGGGTCAACGACTAGAGCACGATGCACAGAGAGAGATACAAGAGTTCGCCAAGGCAGTTAAAGAGTTAACCTATCCGTTGTACCCAGTAACGTTTGGCGTTTTTTTGGAGAACTCAGAATGAAACTAAGCATTCAATATGTTGCTGGTCTTTTTGATGGAGAAGGCTGGTTCACTATTGCTCGAATGAAAGGTTCACACTATAGAGCAAGAAGAGAGTGGGCTTATCAGTGCAGGGCTTCTTTGGTGCTAAAAGATGAATTCATTGTGAAAGCACTGCACCACCAATACGGTGGAGCGTTTAGGGAGCAGAAGAAGCGATCAGATAATCATGCAGATTATTATATTTGGGTAGCAACTGGATTGAATGCTCTAAATTTTGCAGAGCAAGTAAGTAGTGAATTGCATATTAAGAGACCACAAGCTAATGTGCTAATTGATTTTCAGAAACAGAAGAACAATCAAGGCAACAGGCCCCTTTCTGATGGTGTATATGATTTTTATGGTGAATGTTTTGGTCAGATGAAACATCTCAATCAGAAAGGCGTAGCTCGTAATACGTCTCATATAGGAGAGAAGTGATGAACTGGTTGTTCGCGTTGGTGGCATCATTCTTCATGTTCTGGTCTATCATTCTTGTGATAGCGTCGTTCGAGATTGACAACCCTAAGATATTTTGGACGCAGCGTATACTTGCATTCATCTTCATCCTTGGCTCGCTAGGAGCAGTATATGTCCACGCATTTTCATAAGCCATATGAGGGTTGTTACTCAGATTGTCCTGAGCCGCATATGACCGAGGAAGAAGCACGCGAAAGAGACGCAGAATATGCACAGCTTGCAGAATTCTTGCGAGCAGAGAACGAGAGGCCAGATTGGGACGATTACTTTCTGGAGATAGCCACCACCGTATCTCGAAGGGCGGCGTGCACCCGGTCTCGTGTAGGTGCAGTGCTTGTGAAGGATAACAGGATTGTCTCGACCGGCTACAATGGCGCGCCCGCTGGAGAGGTCCACTGCACTGATGGCGGTTGCCCAAGAGGCAGGCTCAGTTATGATGAGTTGCCACCTAACTCTGAGTATGATAATTGCATTGCCTTACACGCCGAGATAAATTGTTTAGCATACTCCCGAGACGAAGCCAGAGGTGGTGTCATGTATGTCACCAGAGCGCCCTGCGATTGGTGCGCTAAGGTGCTTGACGCCTTTGGTGTAGAGAGGGTGGTACACCCATGAACAGCGATTTGCAAGGCCTATACAAGAAATACATAGTGTACAGAACAGACGGACGTGATGGGCCAGGGCAAGATAAGTGTAATGCCGAGTACTTTGTGCTAGACCTGATGAATGATAAATATGCACTTGAAGCATTAGATACATATGTCAGGGCTTGTGAAGAAAAGCACCCGCAATTAGCTAAAGATCTTCGCAGTAGATACTTGGATAAGTCATGAATGACCACGTATACCCTGTTGAGTTCGTAGAGGTCATGGATAACGGTCACATCCTATTTGATGTTGACCTTGGATTTGGCATTAGGAATATGCGACCATTCAAACTCTTCGCAAATGGCAGACATACGTATGAGCATGCGTGGGACTCGGTTGCTTCCTGGCTTAGTGGGGCAGATGAGATTCTAGTCAAGTCGGTTCGTCCTCGCATCGGGCAGTATTATGCAGACATCACATTTCGACGCGGAGAAGAGTGGTACAATGTCAGTAAGCTCTTAGTCGAGAATCGTCTAGTATGGGATAAGGCCAATGCCAGCAAGTAGAGTGAACTACGTGGTTCTGTATAAGAACGAGAGTCAGGTGTTCGGTGCCGCATCCAAGGAGGTGGCGCTAGAGACCCCACCACCCGATGGTGTGCCACTTGAGGATAAGCGTGTACTGTTCATAACGTACCAGCCCGATAACGAAATACTATCTGTACATAAGGTTCCGCAGGAAGAGATAATGAATGCGGAAATCAAAGAGAAGAAATCCAGAAAGAAGGACTCAAAGTGAAAAAGCGTCGTCTAAGCTTTCGGTTAGAGGCTGATGAGGCTGCGGTTGTTGCTCCCTTAGAATTTTGGGAGCAGCTACATGAACATTGCCGTGAGTCGGCCAAAGAATTTCCAACCCAATCCGAAGGTTGGTTAGCAGCTGCCGACCACATCGCTGAATGGATGGAAAGAACTCGCGATAAGAGAGTCTAACATGCGTACGGTCATCCCGTATTACGGGGGCAAGGCTCGGCTAGCAAAGAAGATAGCAGAGCTTATGCCCGCCCATCGGTTCTATCTGGAGCCTTATGCTGGCTCTGCAGCGGTTCTATTGGCCAAGGATAAGGCTGAACGTGAGGTCATCAACGACTTGGATGGAAGGTTGGTCAACTTCTGGCGAGTCTTGCGTAACAAGCCAACAGAACTGGCCTATCAGCTGTTTATGACTCCCTACTCCGAAGAGGAAGTTCTACTTGCTCGGAGCCAAGCGCTCGACTCTCTAGAGGATGCTCGCCGCTACTTCGTGTCATGCACTCAGACGTACAACGGGGGAGGCACCAAGGGCTCTGCATGGAGCCTGTCTCTTACCGAAGGGGGATGGGCCCCCTCGTCGTTCAACAACGCTGTAGCGCGTTTGAACCTGGTTGCAGACAGGTTGCAGGGGGTTGCTGTTGCGCAGAGAGATGCGCTGCAACTCATCAAGCAGTTTGATAAGCCCGATGCTGTGATATACTGCGACCCTCCATACGTCATGGACTCCAGGTCTGGAGGAGGAGCCTACAAACATGAACAAGATGACCAACATCATCGAGACCTCGCTGATTTGCTCTCTCGATCCAAGGCCACCGTTCTGGTTTCGGGGTATCGTTCACCTCTGTACGAGAAACTTTTTAAGGGGTGGGAAGCTGTAGAGTTTGAGACTCATAAGACTTCCGCTGGTACTAAGAATAAGAAGAAGCCAGAGGCAGTCGAAGTCGTATGGAGGAAGCATGGTGACAACAGAACAGTATCTAAACAGGCTGATTGAGTGGGTTCCCAAAGAGCGCATGGCCGAAGCGATGGCTGTTTACTATGACATCGTAGACCATGGCTTTCCTCCAGAAGAAGCTTTTGAGATGGTGATTCATTTATGATGACTCCCATCAGGCTAGTCGTCTTGATGGTGGTCAAGAACGAAGCAGACAGATACCTAGCACAAGCACTGTCTAATGCCACAGAATATGCAGACGACATCTTCGTATATGACGACCAGTCGACCGATGAGTCTTTTCAGGTTGCTTCTGAATACGCTCAAGTGACAGTACGCCCAGACCATGTTCCTACATTCATGGAGCACGAAGGCAGGTTCCGTCAGGCTGCGCTCGACACAATGATAGAAGAGCTAAGGCTCCAAGAGGGCGACTGGGTTCACGTGCTCGATGCAGATGAGTTCTTGGTGTGTGAGAACGATGTGCGCACCACAATCGATGAGCTAACCGAGACGGCGCGCCACAGACGCGCGAGAGCGCTGCGAGTACGCATCCCTACCGTATGGGGTGGGACGGTCTCAGACGGCGTTCTGGTGGACCCTGTGGTGCGTGCAGACAGGTTCTGGAACACCTTGAAGGAACCACGCATCTGGCAGTACTATCCAGGTGCGAAGTTCTTGGACAAGGCTATGGCTTGCCGCAACGAGCCAACCTATGTCCGTAAGTTCCCAATGCTAGATGCTCCAACACTGTTCAACCTGCACTATGGGTATGCAGCAACAGCCGACCGTGTGGTACGCTATGAGAGGTATACAAACCTAGAAAATCATGGCCATCATCCGAAGTTCATCGAGTCGATTAACGCGGCTGCACCTGTAAAAAGGTGGACAGGCCCATGGAAACCCGTACAAATTCCTCAGATTGACTTGACAGAGGTGCGGCCATGACGTATCTTATAACTGTCAACGCAAGACACACAGACAAGGAACGAAATGTCCAGCAACAAGTTGAAGTACTTCTCAGTAACACAGACCGCAATCGTGGCTGCCAACAACAAGAAGGACGCAATGGCAATCGCACGTGGTCGCCGTGGAGTTACAGGACGCCTGCTTGGAGAGACCGGCGAGACAACTCGCATCTCCGCTGCAGAGG
>SL_3KL_010_SEDDRAFT_10004212_pt1 | contig 12997 bp, 12 predicted proteins | sample SodLakKL_010_SED_2_FD_10381 | JGI IMG/M metagenome (IMG submission 10381)
CACTGGATAGTTAAATCTACCATTCAACCTTTTCTGGCCTACAGAATGGATGTGGTCAAAGGAGAGCATGATGATATGATTTTTCTTCTCAACGGAACAATTGTTGCCACGGTAGTTCCTCTTGTTTATATTTTTGCTTGGGATGCGTGGCACATTATTTTTTTAGAAGCGGTAAGAGGAGTGGGCTTAGCAATGGTTATTCCGACATTAAGCGGGATGTTCACAAGACATGTTGATAAAGATTGGGAAAGCTATGCATGGAGTCTTCAGAGCACGGGAATGGGTTTTGCCGCCGGATTTTCCGCTATTTTTGGGGGAGTAATCGCGGCTGTCCTAGGCTTTAATACAGTGTTTGTTTTGGTTTCTTTGATTAGCGCTGTTTCAATGGCAATAATATATTTTGCAATTAAAACCGACCCTTGGCTTCGAGATGGAAGTGAGGATTTGAATAATACGGACTAGAAACTATTTTTACAATTAAAAAGCCCCGCTTTTAGCGGAGGTTTTTATTTAGAATTAAAAGAAGAGTTGTATTTATTCTTTTACCATCTCAACTATCTTTTTAAAAGTTTCCGGTCGTTCTTTTGCGAGAGTACTGAGCACTTTTCGGTCAAGTTCAACATTCTTTCTTTTTAAGTTGTAGATAAACTCTCTATAGTTTGTTCCGTTTTTTCTACAAGCAGTGTTGATTGCAATATTCCACAACTTTCTCATCTCTCTCTTTTTTGCTTTTCGATCACGGTAGGTGTAGCTCCAAGCTTTCATCAATGCTTCCTTTGCTGCCTTGAACTTGTTTTTTCTCCCCCAGCGAAAACCCTTCGCGTCTCTTAAAACGTTTTTTCTTTTTTTATGCAGAGTTGTTCCTTTTTTAATTCGCGTCATAGGTTAGTAGGTTAAGGATTTTTTTATCTTTTTTGCTTCCTCGGGACTCATCTCTCTTAAACGGCGAAGGTTTCTACGGTTTTTTCCCGTATTTTTGGCACGATAGTGCATCTGCCCCGCAAGACGGCGCAGTACTTTTCCGGTTTTGGTAATCTTAAATCTCTTTAAGACGGATTTTCTTGTTTTTGGTTTTGTTTTCATTTTTTTATAACAGTAACCGTTAATCCGCGTGGTTCTCTGCTTACTTCTTTTTCGATTTTTAATTCCACTTTTTCGCTGAGCATTTCCAAAAAACGTTCTATTTTTTCTTTACCTACTTCTTGTAGTGCCTTCTGTCTTCCCTTTAGGGGCAGTACAATGCGGACCGAGTCGCCTTCTTCGAGAAACTTCACGGCAGATTTTGCCCTTGTTTCCATGTCGTGCTCGGAGATGGAAAAACCGAGACGGATTGATTTTAGCTGGACTTTGCTTGCTTTTTCCTGTTTCTTTTTCTTTTTGTTTTCTTCGTAAACGTGTTTTCCGTAGTCGGTTATCTTACAAACGGGAGGGACAACGTTGTCGGTAATCTGCACCAAGTCAAGCCCTTTTTCTTTTGCCTTTTCTAATGCCTCTGATACGGGAACTACTCCGAAGTGTCCCTCGTCATCGGAAACCAGCCGGACTTCTTTGGCTCTTATTTGCTCGTTAAGTGGTGTTCTTTTTTTCTTCAAGATTTTTTATACTTTAATTAATGTGGTGGAGATGGGGGGATTGAACCCCCGTCCGGAAAAAAGAAAAAACCAGTTCTACAAGCTTAGTCCGATTGAAATAAGATAGGAGATTAAATCGGACGAAAAAGCCCTATCTCGAGCTTCTTTTGTTTCGGGTGTTAAAAAGGAAGCTCATCTTTTTATCATCCTATCCTTATGTATAACACCTCGGATCGCCTATAAGGAGTCGGCGGCGAGATGCCTGCGTTAAGCTAATGCTAATGCAGGTTCTTCTTCAAATAAGTTGACACTTATTTTAAGGTATAGGTTTTACGAGGCTATGCTCGGCTTGCACTAATTTTTTCAGGAATTCCGTCGAAACGGTCATCCCCGTAGCCCTAGCAATATACACGAAAAAAGCGTTTTAGTCAAGAACTTTTGGTTATCCTCCTTAAATCTCTGTCAATTTCTCTCCTTTTGATTGCCTCTCGCTTGTCGTGTTTCTTTTTTCCTCTTGCAACGCCAACTTCTATTTTCAATAAGTTTTTTTTGGTATATATTCTCAGCGGAATTAAAGTAGTTCCCTTTTCTTTTGTTTTTCCGAAAAGATAATCTATTTCTCTCTTTTTCAACAAGAGTTTGCGGTCTCTTTGCGGATTGTAACTAAGGGGAGTGTTTTTCGGTTGGTAGGGTGATATATTGCAGTTTACCAGATAACACTCTCCCTTTTTGATTGTTACATAAGCACCAAAAAGAGACGCTTTTCCTTCTCTTACCGCCTTTACTTCTTGTCCGGACAAAGCCAAGCCCGCCTCCATCTTGTCTAAGATGTGGTAGTTGAAACCGGCCTTTTTGTTTTTTACTAAATCAGGCATTATCCTCATTTTAACACAAAAGTACTTTCTTTCCCACACAAGCTGACCGTGACATAGGAATAGACAAACAAAGCGAAATAAGATAAAATGAGCTCCATATGAAGAAGAAAATAGAAAGAATTTTAAGGGAAGCGACAGAAGAGATTTGCCCCACCATCGACGATTGGGGTGAGGTTAAGGTAGAGCGGAGTGGTAAAAACCACGGAGATTACGCGTCTAATATCGCCTTTCTTTTGGCAAAAAAAGAAGGAAAAAATCCGGAAAACATAGCCAAGGAAATAAAAAAGAAAATTAAATCAGAGCTTGTCTCAAAAGTAGAAGTTAAAAACGGATTCTTGAACGTTTTTCTTTCCGAAAATGCTCTCAAGGAAGAGCTTTCTGAAGTTTTAAGAGAAAAAGATGATTACGGAAAAGATATTTGCGGAAAGACGCTGGTTGTGGACTACTCTTCTCCGAATATCGCCAAATCTTTCGGGGTAGGCCACCTCCGCTCAACCATTATCGGACAATCTCTTTACAATATCTATGAACACTTAGGGTGGAAAGGAGTCGGGATAAACCATCTGGGAGACTGGGGAACGCAATACGGAAAACTTCTTTATCAAATTAAAAAAGAAGGAAAAAATCCGGAAGATCTTTCGATAGGAGAGTTGGAAGAACTTTACGTTCGTTTCCACAGAGAAGCGGAGGATAGTCCAGAGATGGAAGAAGAGGGGCGAAAGTGGTTTGCCAAGCTGGAGAGAGGGGACAAAGAAGCAAGAAAGATGTGGGAGGTTTGTCGAAAAAAGAGCCTGGAAGAGTTTCAAAAGATATACGATGATTTAGAAATAGAGATAGATTATGTTTTAGGAGAGAGTTTTTACGAAGATAAACTTTCTGCGGTTATCAGGGAGGCAAAAGAAAAAAGGGTGGCAAAGAAAAGCAAAGGCGCACTGGTTATTGATTTTGATGATATGCCGTCGGCGATGATTTTAAAGTCTGACGGGAGCACAACTTACTTTACTCGCGACCTTGCCGCCGCAAAGTACCGCCTGGAAGAGTTTTCTCCCGATAAGTTGATCTATGAGATAGGAGCAGACCAAACGCTACACATGAAACAACTTTTTGCAACGGTTGAGAAGATGGGTTGGGCGAAAAAAGCGAAGTTTGTTCACGTCCCTCACGGAATGTTTCGTCTTAAAGAAGGAAAGTTTTCTACGAGAAGAGGAAGAACGGTTTACCTAGAAGAAGTTCTCGCTTTGGCAAAGAAGAAGGCGGAAGAAATAATTAAGAACTCTGCGACCGCGAAAAATATCTCCCCAAAAGAAAGAAGAGAGATTGCTCGGATTGTCGGAATCGGAGCGGTAAAGTACAATGATCTTAAGCGTTACCACAAAAGAGATGTTCTTTTCGATTGGGACAGGATAGTTACACTTAAAGGAGACTCGGGGCCCTATCTGCAGTATACTTGTGTTCGTTGTAAAAGTATTTTAGAGAAGACAAAGAGGCATGATGTAACGGCGGAAAAACTGGATGAGGAGGAAAGAAAGATAGTAAAAAGAATTATTCAGTTCAATGAAACAGTGGATGCCGCGGCGAGCAGTTATTCGCCAAATCTTATTGCTGAATATGCATTCAGGCTTGCCAAAGAGTTCAATTACTTTTATGACAGTTGTCCTATTTTAGGAAACAAACAGAGAGTGGCGATTACGGAAGCGACACTGATTATACTTACACGCTGTCTTCATCTCCTAACGATATCGGTGCCCACTAAAATGTAAAAAATATAATTATGAGCAAGGAAAAACAAAACGAAAAGAGCAGGTTTTCCCAAATGGAAGAAGAAGTTTTAAACTTTTGGAGAAAAGGGAAGATATTTGAAAAATCGGTAGAAAAAGAAGCTCCAAAAGGAAACTATGTTTTCTATGACGGCCCTCCTTTTATTACCGGCCTTCCCCATTATGCAACTCTTCTGCCGAGTATCGCAAAAGACGTGATACCGCGATATTTCACGATGCAAGGATACCGTGTCGATAGGATTTGGGGATGGGATTGCCACGGATTGCCGGCGGAAAACAGAGTGGAAAAAAATTTGGGACTCAGAAACAAAAAAGACATTGAGAATTTAGGCATTAAAGAGTTTGTTGGCTCTTGTCGAGAATATGTTAGTAGTAGTTCAGAGCAGTGGGAGTGGTATGTAGAGAGAATTGGGCGTTGGGTAGATATGGAAAACGCCTACAAGACCATGGACTTGAAGTTTATGGAAAGCGTTATATGGGCCTTTAAACAACTTTATGACAAGAACTTAATTTACGAAGGTTACAGGACATCTTTACACTGTCCGCGTTGTGCTACTCCTCTTTCTAAGTTTGAAATAACGATGGATGCCGGGTCTTACAGGGAAGTGGAAGACGACTCTCTTTATGTTGAGTTTCAAGCAGAAGGAGGATTTTCTCTTCTTGTTTGGACAACGACTCCCTGGACACTTCCCGGAAATCTAGCCTTGGCGGTTAAAGAGAATACAGACTATGTTTTTGTTTCAAGTTCCAATAAAGATTATGTGTTGGCAAAAGATAGATTAGAAGATGTTTTTAAAGAAAGGAACTACAAGATAGTTAAAGAGGTTAGGGGAAAAGATTTGGTTGGTCTTTGCTACAAACCTCTATTTGACTTAGAAAACAATGAAATAAAGGAAAATAAAAATATTTATAAGGTTTACTCTGCTGATTTTGTAAGCACGGAAGATGGTACCGGCATTGTACATATTGCTCCAAACTTTGGAGAAGAAGACTTTGAATTAGGCAAAAGAGAGGGTCTTCCGGTAGTTGAGCTTATGGATGAAAGCGGAGTTTACACTGCAAGTGCAGGAGAGTGGAAGGGTTTTTATTTCAAAAAAGCGAGTGAGAAAACAAAACAAAAATTAAAAGACAAAATATTTTTACAAGAGAAAAGTGTCCACTCTTATCCCTTCTGTTATCGTTGTGATACAAGCTTGATTCACAAAGCCCAGAAAGCGTGGTACTTAAAGATAAGCGAAATTAGGGAAAAGATGATAGAGAGCAACGAAACCATTAACTGGGTTCCGGAGCATTTTAAAGAAGGAAGGTTCAAATACAATCTAGAGAATGCTCCTGACTGGTGTCTTTCTCGTTCACGATACTGGGGATCACCGGTTCCGGTTTGGAAGTGTAGTTGTGGGGAGATAAAAGTAGTGGGATCTTTAAAAGAAATAGAGAGGCTAGGAAAAGCAAAAGTAGATGATCTTCACCGCCCAGAGATAGATGAAGTTTTTTTCGAGTGCCCCGAGTGTAGAGGTAAGATGAAAAGAGTTTTAGAAGTTCTTGATTGTTGGTTTGAATCGGGATCAATGCCTTTTGCTCAATTTCACTATCCTTTTGAAAAAGAAGATGAGTGGGAAAAGTTGTTTCCCGCAGACTTCATTATCGAGTATACAGGACAACTCCGTGGATGGTTTTACTATCTACACGTTTTGTCAAACGCTCTTTTTGACTCAAAGGCTTTTAAAAATGTTGTTGTCACCGGAGTTTTGGCGGGAGATGATGGAAGAAAGATGAGTAAATCATTAGGCAACTATCCGGATCCAAAGATTGTCTTGGACAAGTATGGCAGTGACGCACTTAGAATCTACTTTATGTCAAATCCGATTATGGTAGGAGGAGATACTAATCTTTCAGAGATAGACATTCAGGACGCACTTCGTAAAAACGTCATTCTTTTTTCAAACGTGGTAAGTTTTTACGAAACCTTTGCCAAAGAAAAATACTTTGTGTTAGAGGATGAAGTAAAAGAACCATCTTCCGATAATGTTTTAGATAGGTGGATTCTGACAAGATTAAGCGAGACGATTAAAATGATAAAAGAAAGTCTTGAGAGTTATAATCTTCCTCCGGCGTGTATGGCGGTGACAAAATTCATTGATGACCTTTCAACTTGGTACTTGCGCAGATCAAGAGGGAGGTTCAAAGGAGAAGACGAGAAAGACGCAAACGCTGCACTTAAAACAACAGGATTTGTTTTGCATCAGTTCTCCAAAGCTGTTGCCCCGATAACACCTTTTGTGGCTGAAAGTGTTTGGCAGAAAACGACAGGAAGAAATTTTAAGAAAAAAGAAGAGTCTGTTCATCTCACAGGATACCCAAGTTTTTCTGACAAATTTGACAAAGAACTTTTAAAAGAAATGGAAAAAACAAGAGAAGTTGTTTCTTTGGCTCTCAAGAAAAGAACAGATGCAGGAATTAAAGTAAGACAACCGCTTCCGTCATTAACGATAAATGAAAACCTCAAAGAAGAGTTTCTTTTTCTTATAAAAGAAGAGGTTAATGTAAAAAAAGTTGTTTTCGGGAAAAAAACTGATCTCGATACAAAGATAACCCCGAAACTCAAGGAAGAGGGAGATGTAAGAGAGATTATAAGGAGTATTCAAAGTTTAAGAAAAGAAGCCAAACTGGTGCCGAGCGATAAAGTTAAACTCTCCTACTCAGGAGAAGATCTTACGAACATTTTTTCTAAATGGGAATCTACCTTCAAAAAAGAAGCAGGGATTTTTGAGATAACCAGTGAAATTCCGAGAAAAACTCTTGCCAAAAAGACAATTAAAATAGATGGGAAGGAGATCGCTTTTTCCATCTCTTCTTCGTAAACGATACTATTTTTATGAAAAGCTTTTAACAACAGAGTTACTGTTAAAAAATTATATTTTAGACAATCAAAACGAGTAAATTTATGTTTACCCACCATCGCACGGAAGGGATAATTCTTCGCATACGGCAAACAAGAGAAGCGGACGAGATTTTCACCCTTTATACAAAAGAATTTGGAAGATTGGATGTTATCGGAAGATCAATCCGTAAGAGTAGATCGAAGTTGCGCATGAATATGTCTCTTTTTTCTTATGTAGAGATTGGCTTTATTCAAGGGAAAAGCTATAATACCCTAACAGATGCATTTCTTATCTCTGACTTTAAAAGGGCAAAGAGAGTGTTGGGAAAGCTGTCGCTTTTTTACCGTATTTCGGAAGTGTTACTATCTCTTGTCTACGGACAAGAGAGGGATGAAGGGGTTTTTTTATTTCTTCTTAGAAGTTTTCAAAAGATTGAAGAGACAAATCTTTCTAAGGGAAAGATAGAGCTTTTCTTCTGCTTTTTCTCTTTCCGCCTCCTTTATTTTTTAGGATATAAGGTGTATATTGAAAAGTGTGTTTTCTGTAAAGAGGAGATTAAGGGAGAGGGGTATTTTAATTCGAAAGAAGGAGGTGTCGTTTGTGGAAGTTGCTTTAGGAGAGACCCTGCAGGAATCCATCTTAAAGATGTTAAATCGTTACAGTGTTTTTTTGGAAACGATTTAGAACAAATATTTAATCAAAATCCAAAAACTTTTTTAAATATTCTAGAAAACTATCTGGCGTTTGTTCCGGAAGTAAAAAAATAACCAAAGTTTTAATTTTAATCATTTTGCAATATGTTTAATCCTAAAAATCTAAAGAAAGTAATCGTTGTTCTTGTTGGTCTCCTCGTTGTTACCGGCTCCTTGGGATACTTCTATTATCAGAGAAATATTTTCGGGGAGGATAGGTTACGTTTTGAAATTTCCGCTCCGGAAGCCATAGAGGCGGGAGAAGAGGTAGAGTACATTGTTCGTTACAGAAATAACAGCGATGTCCGCCTAGAAGAGATGGTTCTTGTTTTTGAATATCCAGAGAATGTCATTATTATTGAATCGGAAGAAGATGAAGATATCAGGAGAAGAAGTGGAGTTCGACGTGAGGTTGATGTAGGAGAGCTGAATCCGGGTCAGGAAAAGACGGTAAGTTTCAAGGCTCGTCCTTTAGGGGAAAAAGGGAGCTCTTTTAAAGCATCCGCTTGGATTAGGTATGTTCCCAGAAACTTGGCGGCACGTTATGAAGCAAAGAGAGAGCATATTGCGGTAATAGAAAATGTTCCGATTAGTTTTGATTTTCAAATTCCGGCAAATGTAGATCCCGACAGAGAGACAAGTTTCCGTTTGCGCTTTTCTTCTGGAATTGACTATCCTCTTACCGACATGGAGGTGCGTTTTAGATATCCTCCCGGATTTCGCTTTATAAGAAGTGCTCCACAAACCGACACAGAGGAGAGGGATGTGTGGTCCTGGTCGGTATTAAACAAAGGAGATGACGGAACAATCGATATTGACGGAGTCCTTAGGGGAGACCCGGGAGATGCAAAGATATTTAATGCCGTTCTTGGTATATGGCTCAATGATAGCTTTGTTCCCCTCAAAGAGGCATCAAGAGGAACAGCCATTTCTCGCAGCAACTTGTTACTTGATATGCAGGTAAACGGAAAAGAAGAGTATATTGCAAACCCCGGAGAGCTTTTGCATTACGAGATATTTTTTAGGAATATCGGGAGCGAAACACTGGAAGATTTATTTTTGCTTGTTGATCTTGACGAGAACACGCTTAACCTTGATCAAGTAGAGCCGGTAGAGGGAAGATTTCAAAAAGAAAGAGGGGTTATTATTTGGAGTTACACCTTTGATTACGTGCTTCTCTCGCTAAAAGAAAATGAAGAAGGAAGAGTAGAATTTTGGGCAAGAGCAAAAGAAGATCTTCCTCAAAATCCGGAAATCAAAGTGAAAGCGTCAATGGAGAGAGCGGAGAAAACATTGGCCACTAGGATAAATACTCGTCTTTCTCTTAGACAAAGTGTTATTCGGAAGGGAACGTTGTTTGAAGAAACTGGTCCTTTTCCATTCAAAGAGGGAGAGAAGTCCAATTACACCGTGAGATGGGTGGCGAAAACTTTTTTTAACGATGTTCGTGATGTGACAATCAAAACAGAACTTCCAGAAGGTGCGAGGATTACGGGAGAAAAAGATCCCGAAGATGTGTCTCTTTCGTTTAACTCTAGTACGAGAGAAGTGGTATTGGAGGTAGAAGAACTTTCGGCGGGAAGAGAAAAAGAAATATTTTTTGAAGTAGAAATAGACCCGCTAGAAGATTTTGACGAAGAAGATGTTGTTCTCGGTGAAGGCGAGATGACCGCCAAAGACAGAAGAACAGACGAAACGGTTGTCCAAAAAACGGGGGCGGTTTTCTTGGATCAGGTTTTAGAAATTTCAAATTAGTTTATGGACAAAAAGACTCTCAGCAACGGTTTGCGACTAATTACCGTTCCACTTAAAAATACAAAAGTGGCGACAGTTTTGGTTTTGGTAAAAACGGGATCAAAGTATGAGGAAAAAAGTGTTTCCGGAATATCTCATTTTCTAGAACACATGTTCTTTAAAGGAACTAAAAGAAGAAAGACACAAATAAAAGTTGCCGAGGATATGGACAAGCTCGGCGGGGTGTATAATGCGTTTACCGGAGAGGATTACACCGGATATTATGCAAAGGTAAACTCCTCTCACCTTTCTGCCGCCGTGGACTGGGTTTCCGATATCTATCTTAACTCTCTTCTTCCCGAAAAAGAAATAGAAAAAGAAAGGGGCGTAATTAAAGAAGAGATTAACATGTATCGTGATAACCCGATGATGCACTGCCAAACAATCTTTCAAGAGCTTCTTTACGGAGATCAGCCTGCTGGGTGGGATATTGCCGGAACGAAAAAGTCGGTTTCTAGAATCACCAGAGAAAAACTTCTCTCTTATATGAAATCTCAGTACATTGCCGAGAACACGGTAGTGGTTGTTGCCGGAGATGTAAAGAAGAAAGATGTGGAAAAGGAAGTTGGCGATATTTTCTCTGGGATGAGAAGCGGTACCGTAAAAGAAAAAGAAGAGGTGAAAGAAGAGCAGTCTGAGCCAATGGTAAAAATTTATTACAAAGAAACCGATCAAACCCATCTTTGCCTGGGCGCAAGAGCGTTTAATATTTTTCATCCTCACCGGTACACACAAGAAGTCGTTGCCGCACTTTTGGGAGGAATGATGAGCTCACGCTTGTTTGTGAAGATAAGAGATGAACTGGGGCTTGCCTACTACATCAGAACGACCGCGGAAGATAATCCCGATACGGGAGTTCTTGTTACACAGGCAGGAGTGGACAACAAGAAGGCAAAAGATGCGGTAGGTGCTATTATGAAGGAGTATAAAAAAGTTAAAAAAGAGAAAGTTTCTCTCAGAGAATTAAAAAAAGCAAAGGAAAACTTGAAAGGAAAGGCAGCTATTCTCTTAGAGTCATCGGATTCACTGGCACGCTTTTACGGCATAAGCGAACTTTTAGAAAAAAAAACTTACAGGATAGAAGATATTTTTCGGCTTGTGGATAAAATAAAGAAAAAAGACGTTCAAAGCGCCACCGAGCAAATTCTTCGACCGGAAAATATTAATCTCGCTATAGTTGGTCCTCACAAAATGGAAAAACCATTTAAAAATCTTTTACAGTAACCCTTTTTGTGATAAGATGAAGATGTAGTTTTCTCTCTATGTCTGAAAACAAACAAACACTGGACATCTCCTGGGGGACGATAATGAGAGTTTTTTTTGCAATTATCGTCGTCTATCTCCTTTATCAAGTTGCCGAAGTTTTAATCTGGGCGGTTTTTGCCTTTGTCATCTCCATTCTTTTTAATCCCATTGTAGATTTTTTACGCAAACTTCACGTTCCGCGGCTTATCGGAGTTATTGCGGTTTACTTTGGTTTTTTTGGAGTAGTTTCTTTGCTTGCTTACGTCATCACTCCCGGACTCTACGCGGAGGTAAGAAATTTTTCTCTTCTTCTTCCGGAGTATATTGAAAAAGTTTCCCCTTTTTTGAGACACATCGGAATAGAGGGTTTTGCCACATTAGACGAGATTGTGGAAAGTCTCCGAGCATCATCCGATGAAGTTACAAGAGGAGTTTTTAATGCACTGGTAATTATTTTTGGAGGAATCTCATCAGCGTTTTTTATTACCACAATGGCTATTTTTCTTTCTTTGGAGGGTAACAGCGTCGAGAAAGCAATCGAGCTTTTAACCCCCGAAAAGCAAAAAAGTCAAGTGCTTTCCACTTGGAAAAAGTGCCGTATTCAGGTTGGAAGTTGGTTTTTAATTAGAATTATTGCTTGTATTTTTGTTGCCGTTACGTCGTTTGCTGTTTTTTATCTCTTCGGAGTAAAGTACGCATTGCTTTTTGCAGTCATCGGAGGTGTCTTTAATCTTGTCCCTTTTGCCGGCCCTGCAATCGCCGCTCTTCTCTTCTTTGTCATTACCTCTTTGGACAGCTTAACACAAGCCCTTTTTGTATTAGTAGCCTTTATGATAATTCAGGCAATAGAAGGAAGCGTTGTAACTCCGGCTCTTTCCAAAAGGATTATGGGAGTTTCTCCTGCCCTTGTCCTTATATCTATCGTTATCGGAGGGTCTCTTTGGGGGATACTGGGAGCCTTTTTAGCTATCCCTCTGATGGGCATCATCTTTGAGTTTACAAAAACATTTTTAGAGAAGAAGAAAGCTCAGGAAGGATCCTTGTAGACGGCTAACGACGAGAAAATGTTTTTTGTGAAAAAAGAAATAAAAAAGAAAGCCGAAAGAGGGCTCCGATTTTTTTTGGAAGCTCTCTTTCCTGTTTTTTGCGTAAACTGCGGCAAAGAGGGACTCTATATTTGCGAAGACTGTTCTCTTTTTCTTTCGGAAAACAGTTTAATCTGTCCGGTCTGTCATGAGAGCAGTTATAACGGCAAAAGACACGGGTGTTGCAAAAAAAGATACAGCATGGATGGATTAGCTTCCGTTTGGGATCACGAAGGAGTTGTCAAAAAATCCATTCATCACCTAAAGCACTCCGATGTTTATCATATGGCAGGGGAGCTGATAGAGAGATCTCTTAGGGTTATGATTAAGGACAAAGAAAGATTCTTTGACTTTTTGGAATTCGTCACAGAAGAAACAACAGTGATTACTTTTGTGCCGGCTGAAAAAAAGGATGAGAAGATAAAATCTCTATCTGTAAGTCGATTGAGTTGTGTTCCTTCCGAAGGTTGTCATGCCGAGGTTTTGGCCAAAAAATTGGCTGAATTTTTAAAAAAAGAGGAAGGTGTGCAATCTTTACTTGAAAAGAAAAAAGAGATCAAGCGACAAGAGGGATTTACAGAAGAAGAGAAGACAAAAAACTTAAAAGATGCCTTTAAATCCAAAGCGAGAAAAATTCCCACAAATATTGTTTTAGTTGATGATTTTTTTGCAACTGGAACTACGATGAAAGAGTGTACGAATGTTCTAAAAAGGGGAGGGGCAAAAAAAGTATGGGGTTTTTCTCTTACAAGGATAGTTTAGTTTGTAAGCTTCCGAAACTTACAGTAGGGAACAAAAAGCATCACACCAACAAACCTAAACAGGATTTTCGCGATAAATCCGGACCAGGATTGTTCTAGCTTACTTATCTTTCTTAGTACAACTGGTCTAATAAATAGTCTTATTTGAGAGAACGACTTCTTCGCTGTTATTCCGTGTCTTTTTTAAAACATTGCACGCTACTTTAAAATGTTCTATTATTGCCACAACAATAAGAGGGTGTAGGGAGAAAACAATTATTTTTTTGGCGAAAGAATAGAATTTTTGTGAAGGTCTTTTGTTTTTCAGAGGAGGA
>SL_3KL_010_SEDDRAFT_10004213_pt1 | contig 12996 bp, 12 predicted proteins | sample SodLakKL_010_SED_2_FD_10381 | JGI IMG/M metagenome (IMG submission 10381)
TTTACATCTTCTTCCAGTGCCATGTCGGTTAATTCTCCATTTAGTGTAGCAGAGTTGTAAGAGATATCTGTTGCGGGGTCTGTCTGTATCCTTGGAACAGGATTCATACCAAAGCTAATACCAAGTGGCTCTTGTTTTTTTTCTAAAACAAAGCTGCCATAGTGATTATCATAATCTTTTTTTGTTGCCTTATACCAATAATTGCCGTCTAGAAAATATAAAAAAGCTTCTCCACTTTCATCTGTTGTAGCTTCTTTTATAAGGTTTTCATATCCCGCGTCGCTATAAACCTTAATTAAGACCCCTCCAAGATTGTTCTCTTCGCCAAAATTTACTCTCGTTGTTATTAAAGAGAGAGCGCTATATACATTTATTCTTCCTGTTCCAATCTTTCCGATATAATCTCCATTTTTGTCGTCAATATTGTCTGTTGTATCTTCTATTATCTGCCAAACCTCTTCCCTCGTAAGAGAACTATCTACAGACCAGATGAGTGCCGCTAATCCTGACACAAGAGGAGCTGACATCGATGTTCCGCTCTTTTCATCGTATTCATTATTTAAAACTGTACTCAGTATCCCAATTCCGGGAGCAGAAACATTAACCCACTCTCCATAAGTAGCTCGGTGATCCTTTTCATCACGACTATTTGTAGCAGTCACCGCCAATGTTCCTTGATAATCTCCAATCTCATAAGGATTTCCTTCTCCATCTTTCCCAAGATAGGCCGCAGGATAATATTCTCCCTCATCCCCACTATTTCCTGCCGAAAAGATAACAAGAGAGCCCTCCTCATTTGCGTAATCAATCACATCTTCAATAAGCTCGGAAAAAACTCCTTTTTCTGCATATCCCCAGCTATTGGATATAATGTTAGCTCCATTTTCTACCGCAAATTTAATCGCCTTTGCGATTTCACTTGCTGGTGCACTGCTGTCTCCATCTTCAAAAATTTTTACTGCCATCAGTCTGCTTCTCCAGCTTACTCCGGCAATTCCTATGTTATTATCTGTTACAGCGCTTATTATCCCCGCTACATGGGTTCCGTGACTATGATTGTCTCTTGGATCTTTATTGTCACTAAAAAAATTATAGCCATGAATACATTCTCCCAAAAGCTCCCCATTTTCATCTTTACACTCAGAGCCGTCCCACATATTTTCCATTAAATCTTCATGCTCATAATCAATTCCTGTATCAACTACGGCAACAATTATATCATCACTTCCCTTTTCTATATTCCATCCGGAGGGAGCATCTATTTTTTGTAAGCTCCACTGCTCGTTAAAGCGTGTGTCATTTGGGGTTGTATGTAGTATCGCTTTATAATTTAAGTGAGCATACTCTACATAAGGATTGTTCTCATACTCCTCTATAATTTTCTCTAAATCAGCACCTTCATCAAAGACAAGTCTATAAACAGAAGAAAGATTAGATGCAGACTTTCCTCTCTCTTCAACAGAAAAAAGCCCAAAATCTCTTTTTTGCTCTCTTTTAAAAATCTCTTCCTTTTTTCTTAGCCCATTTTTTTCCGCAATATTGCTGGTTGTCAAAATATCGGTTCTCTTTTCTTTATTATACTTAACAATGATTTCTCCCGGAACATACTCTTGCAAGCTTGCATCAATCCCTATGGGAACTAAAAATAAGAATAAAAAAGAGAGAGAAAGATAAAGTAGCTTTCTCATATCTCTTTTATAGATATTAAATAAAAATATATCTCCCTTCTTCATATCCTTAAATCTTTAACACCGCTATTATGCCATAGTGAGCTACAACTAGTGCCGAAAAGACAATAATCAAAACCAAGACCTTATTTAAAAAGAGAAAGGAAAAACGTGTCTTTCTTAAAAAAAGTATCTTTAATAAAACTGTGGAAAAGATAACTACAGAAAAGACAAAAAGAATATATCCTTTTATATTTTCAAAATCCGTTCTCAATTTTGCAAATAAGGAAGAGTATTCCTTTTCTTCAAGAATTTCATCTATGCCGGAAACAAGATAAGAAGAAACGCTACCTTCTTCTCTAAAAAAGATAAAAGATTCTTCTTTCTCTTCTTCTTTCTTTAGGGCAATATCTTCTTCAATCTCTCTCCCTAAAACCTCATCCTTCTCTTTTTTTACAAATAGATTTAATTCTTCTTCCGCTTCTCCTCTTACCAGAGGAGCTCTATCACTACTTCTCGTTCCAAAAAGCTGCACGATATAGGTCGCCTCTTGGCCCTTATATCTTCCCTCGGCTGTAGCTATCCCTATCTCTTCAAAATTATCACTTACAATATTCGCCTTATGTGTCGGCGAATCCATCCAAGCCCTATGAACATTATGAGAGTCAATAAAATTAACAGCCAAGTTTTCTCCCGCATAGCGATAATCATAACCCACTTTTTCAAACCAATACCATGGAGTTATGCCTTCCGGAGAGACATGGGCAAAATATCCATTTTGTGCCATATCTTCCGCTTTCATTTTTGCCGCCTTGCTAAGCAATTCATCAACAACAAGTCCGCCCCTATCTCTCTCTTCTCTATCTAAATTGGTAAGCTCTACCAATCTTTCAGGTAATATTGCAGCTAATAGTTTTTGATAATCTATAATCCCCAAAAAATTGGCAAAAATCAAGAGCTCCAAAGAGATAACAAGAAAAAAGAGAAAACCAAACACCCTTATCCTTTCAAAGAGAGGCTCCCTCTTCTTTTTATCAAGTCCAAAATAATCTCTTAAGAAAGAGATAACTTTTTCAATTCCTTTATTCATCATAAAAATTATACAAAAAAGCTGCAGGGGTGCAACCCCTGCAAAAAGCTGCAGGGGTTGCACCCCTGCAGATAAAGAGGAGAGAGCATATTATTATGCTCTCTTTAAGTTCTTCTCATTTTGCTTTAAGGTTCTACTATAAGACAAATTCTCCTTTTTTGTTTAGTAAAATGTTGTGATAAGAGTTTTTGTAACAAAATCTCACCGCTCTTCTTTTTTCTTTTTTAGAAACCTCTTTCTCAACAATAATCTTTACGATAGAGCGCCACGCCTCCCTATCTAGAAGAAGAGCTCTTTTTTTTTGAGGAAGAAGAAAAATAAAAAAATCTCCTTTTTTTATCTTTTCAATCTCTTTTTTTGTAAATTTTACTCTCCCTTTTTTAATCTCTTTTTTTGTCTTAAACAAAATTACACCTCCTCTCTTTTGCTTTTTTATATCATAAAACCATTGCAAAAACAAGAAGACCCAATTGCACGATTGGGTCTTCTTTTTTTAGTTACTATCTTCTTTTTCCCAAACTAGATTCTCTTCTTTTCTGTCGGCTTAAAGATATAGTGAAGTGTTACTCCTAATAATGCGAGAGCCACAAACATTATAACCAGAGTAGCTGTGTCTTGCTCTTCTGTCTCTTCGTCTATCTCTTCTACCTCAATATCCTCGTGTGGAATCTCCTCGTCTATCTCTTCATCTGTCTCTTCTGCTGTTTCTCTCTCTTCCACAGCTTCTTCCTCTCCCAAAATTTCTCCGTTTTCTACTCCGTTATCAACTACAGCAGTGGTCGGTTCATATAGAGCAAAATTAGGAAGCGGAATCTCTTTTCCCGGACATTCAAGCATATTAATCCATCTCTGTGTCGTCTTATAAACATATCCTGTTGGAGTACTTCCATCCGCATGAATTCCAGCATCAGCCCAAGGCGCCAATATCTCATTGCTATACTTTGTTTGAAAACGCATTACCGCATCTCTCGTCATTTCGCCATAAAATCCGGTAACAGGAAGATTTTCACCCATATGCCTGTTTAAAAAGGATTGAAGCTTTTCTACTTCATGAGGGTTGTTGTCTGCTCCGTACTTGATATATCCTGTAAGATAAAGTTCACAATCAGCAACAGCAGCCTCTTCTTTTTGAATAGGAAGCTTTCCCTCCTCCTTCATCTCCAATACTTTTTCCGCAACCATCTCCACTCTTTCTGCAAGAAGCTCTAAGTCTTCACGAAGTGCTTCCATCTTCTCTTCTTCTGTCTCTACATCATTATTATTTCCCGCCTCATCAGCTAAAGCGGCAAATCCGAAAAAGATAAAAACAGAAATAGATAACAAAAATATTGTCCCTTTTATTATTTTCTTCATACTTCTTAATAAGTTAAAATTAATAATTTAGGTTTATAATTAATTAACTGCGACGTTTTTTCTAAGAAGGTCAGCTTTAGAAAGTTCCGCCTCTTAGTATCATCTTATATCGTCTTGATTTAGAAAAAATCACAAGAATATTTCCTATCTCTACCTAGGACAAGGAATTATTTTTTTTCTTAATTTAATCTCATTTTCCTCTTATTCTTACAGATTTAATCCAGATCAAAAAATGTAGCAAAAGACACCGAGCTTACTTTAAATAAGCATATGTCTTCATGTTCTATCCAATATAATAATGAAACTAATAGGACAAAGACACCCTCTAAGCCTTCCCTATTTTACTATTTGTTTATTCTATAAAAGAAAAACAAAAAAGGAGCTAACCCCTCCTCGGTTTTATTCCCTTTTACCATAAAAATAAAAAAAGTAAAGCCCAAAGAGAGGTTAATTGATATTATAAGGCCTTTTTTAATTCTCTCTTTTTTTATAAAAAAATAGACTTGACCTAACTTCTGCTCTGCTGATTGTAAGAGATTTGTTTTTGTCCTTTTTTTTGATATATTAATAGCAATGACCAAAGAAGGGATTATTAATTTTTCGGAAAAAGAATACCCTGCTAAATTAAAGAATATAGACACTCCTCCGCCTTTTCTAAGATGGAAGGGCAATCTAAATAAGGAGATATTAGGGGAGACTCTCGCTGTTGTCGGTTCAAGAAGAGCAAGTAGCTATGGGAAGATGATAGCTGAAAATCTGGTTAAGGATATTGCAGGAGAAGGAATTACTATCGTCTCCGGATTTATGTATGGGATAGATGCAATCGCTCACAAAAGCGCTCTCGAAGTAGGAGGAAAAACTATCGCCGTTATGCCTTGCGGCATAGATATAGTACATCCCGCATATCAAGCTAGTCTCTACAATCAGATTGCCCAAAAAGGACTTATATTCTCAGAACTCAAGGATGGCTTTAAGCCCGAAAGATGGACCTATGTAAAGAGAAATCGTATCGTTGTCGGTCTCTCCAGTGCAATCTTAGTTATAGAGGCCGAAGAAAAGAGCGGCTCTTTAATTTCTGCTAATTTTGCAAAAAAATATAAGAGAAAAATATTTGCGGTCCCCGGACCGATAAACAGCTCTACCTCCAAGGGAACAAATAACCTAATAAAGGAAGGCGCAAGTATCGTCACTTCGGCAAACGATATTCTTTCCTTTTTTAAAAGAGATAAGAAGAAGGTTTTTGAAGATAAAAAGAAAAATTTAGACCCAGACGAAAAGAAAGTAGTCGCTTTTTTAGAAATTGAGATGGCCGATATCGATACTATATCCAAAAATACAGAAATAGATATCTCCAAGTTAAACAAAATAATCTCTCTGCTTGAACTAAAGGGATTTATCAAAAAAAGAGAAAATAGATACCATCTATCAATGTAGAGCTAAGGGGTCTTAGCTAGTGTAAATCCCCATACACTCTTTACGCCGTTCTTTTTTAAAACCTTGCAACACTCCTTTATTGTAAAACCGCTTGTCCAGACATCATCGACCAAGACCACGCTCTCTACCTTTTTCTCACAGCAAAATGAAAAAGCATCCCTTATATTCAGCAATCTCTCTTCTTTTTTTAATTTTGCTTGCTCTCTTGTCTCTCTATCTCTTTCCAGTAACTGGCAGTATTCTTTCTTTGTTATCTTTGCCAAGCTCTTAGCAATTATCTCTGCCTGATCAAATCCTCTCTTATTTTTTCTCTTTTTATGAAGTGGAACATAAGAGATAATTGTCTCTTCTTGAAATAAAAAGTCAAAAAATTTGGAAAATTTTGCCTTATTTTTTTCTATAGAAAGAAATCCATACTCTAGTAGCTCAAAAGGAATATCTATAATTGATCCGTATTTTGTCATATAGATTAATTCTTTTACTATTCCCTCATAATCCCAAAAACTAATAAGCCCGTCTAGCTCTCTTTTAGGGCAACGCTTATCTCTTCTGCCAAAAAATTCCGCTTTTCCACAAGAAGGACAAATAAGGCTTGATTCCGAGATAAAAAGAGTGCATTTCTTGCAAAGATATCTTCCTTCTCTTTTGCACTTCACGCATAACTTTGGAAAAAAGATATCCAGTAAAAAATTTCCTACTCTTGAAAAATAGTCTAAAGGAAGCCTCTTTCTCATCTGTCTTTACTAATCTTATACTGCAATGCTTCTGCAATATGGCTTTTTTCTATCTCTCTCTTTTCTTCTATGTCGGCAACTGTTCTTGCTACCTTAATTACCTTAAAATATGCTCTTGCTGAAAGAGAATATCTGGAAGAGGCCAGTGTAAGTAGCTCTTCTGCCTCTCTCTGCAAGAGGGAATATCTTTTTATATCTCTATTCTTCATCTCTCCATTTGTCAGTATCCTTTCTCTTCTAAATCTTCTCTCTTGCATCTCTCTTGCTCTCTCTACCCTCCTTCTTATCTCACTTGAACCCTCTTTGTCGCTACTTTTTCCACTAGAAAAAGAGAGCTTTTTTGTCTCAACATCGGGAACCTCAATATGAATATCAACTCTGTCCAAGATTGGACCGGATACCCTTTTTCTATACCTTTCCACCTCTCTTTGAGTGCAAGAACATCTCTTTTTACTATGATTAAGATATCCGCAAGGACAAGGATTTGCAGAAGCAACAAGAATAGAGTTGGAAGGATAGACAACGCTTCCCTTACTCCTTGAAATAGATACATAACCATCTTCAAGTGGTTGACGAAGAGCCTCCAGAGCACTTCTCTGAAACTCATTTAATTCGTCTAGAAAGAGAACTCCTCTATGAGATAGAGTGATTTCTCCCGGTCGAGGAACTGTTCCACCACCAATAAGAGATACGGAGGATATATTATGGTGAGGCGCTCTAAAGGGACGATTAAGAATAAGAGAGCCTCCGGGAGGCATATTTCCGGCTATTGAATATATCTTGGTAACTTCCAATGACTCCTCTTCTGTTAGTCGCGGCAAAATTCCGGGAAGTGCCCGTGAAAGCATCGTTTTCCCGGAGCCGGGACCTCCAATCATAAATATATTGTGTCCTCCCGCGGCAGCAATCTCCATCGCCCTCTTTGCAGACTCTTGCCCCACAACCTCGCACATATCAAACTCATAAGAACTACTCTCTTCTCTCTTCTTATATTCCGCTGTTTTAATTTTCTCTTTTTTGAACAAAAAAGAGACTAATTGCTCTATATCTTCTATCGGAAAGATATTTACCCCTTTTACTACTGCCGCTTCATTTGCGGACTGACTCGGTAAAAAGATATTTTCAAAACCCTTCTCTTTTGCAAAAAGAGCAAGGAGAAGCGCTCCCTTTGTGTGTCTTAGCGAACCATCAAGAGATAGTTCGCCAAAAAAGATGCTCTTTGGAGGTATCTTGAATTTCAGAATGGAAGAGAGAATGCCGATTGCAATTGGAAGATCGTAGCAAGAGCTATCTTTCGGAATATCCGCAGGGGCAAGATTTACGATAATTCTTGTCATCGGAAAATTAATCTTTGAATTGTTTATCGCCGCTCTCACCCTCTCCTTACTCTCACTAACCGCTTTTGCGGGAAGTCCAACAATCTCAAAGACAGGAAAGCCTTTTTTTATGATGTTCACCTCTACATCAACCTCAATAGGTTGCAGTCCCGCATTTGCCATCGAAGATACTTTTATAAACATTATTGGAATATATTTTTATAATGCCTTATCTCTTTAAGGCCATTTTTTTTAAAGACGACGGATATCATATCTATTTGACAAGCACCATAGTACTTATTAAAGGCGACATACGCCTTCGCATTTCGCCTAATTCTCTTCTTTTTATTCTCGTCTATACTCTCTTCGGGAGTCCCCAAAGAAGAGTCGCTCTTGCTTCTTACTTCAATAAAGGTAAGAGTCTCTTCTTTCTTAGCAATAATATCTATCTCCCCAAATTTTTTCCTATAATTTTTTGTTACAATAAGATATCCACTCTCTCTTAGATAGCTCTCCGCCTCCTCTTCTCCCTTTTTCCCTAAAAACTTCTTATCCATAAAGATAATTTATCTCCGATTCTGCCTCTTCCCTCCCGTAGACGACATCTCTCGTAAAAGAGATATATTCTTTAGGGGAAGGGAATACCTTTTTTATCCCTTTCTTGCATATAATTATCGGTTCTCTTCTGTTTATATACTCTTTATGCGCACCCCATAAAAAATCCTGAGAAAAGTCGAGTATCTTTTCCGGTTCAACCGCTTTCTTCTTTAATTTCAGCTCTTTTTCAATCTCTTGCCCCGGACTAATTACATTTACATAGACTAAGAGATGCTTTAATTGCTTTTTACTTACCACCTCTACAGCCTTAAAGTTGCCCAAAAAAAGAGGACCTTGCCTGCTATATTTTATATTAAAATGTCTCGTATATCCTGTTCCCACTTTATGCATAAACTTGGATATCCCGCCCATCGCTATCTCTTCTATGATGAGATGAAAACAGTCTCTTTTGAGAGAATAAGAGATAATACTTACCAGCTGTTTCTTCTTTTTTCCGTTCTTTTTCCAGTGACTTTTGATTATGTCAAAGCCCTCTTTCCCCGACTCTTTGTCAAGTTCGTGAAAAATATTATATTTTTTTGTGTCATTAAAAAAATAGAGCGCCTGAAGTAGGCGCCATTTATCTTCTTTAGAAGGAAAGATATTTCTTCCTTCAATGCTTTTGTGGAAAACGTGAAAAACCTTTCCCTTCGCAAATCTTCTTTTTGGCATATTTTTGCTTTTACTTTTATTAAATTGGCTGGAATATATCCCTCCTTGAATAAAATAAAAAGTTTAAGCATTAAAGTGCCATAATCAAATTTTGTCAAGTTTCTGCCCCTTTACCCCTTATACTAGGCTTGACCTAGTAGAAGGTATCTTTAATTTATTAATCTCTTACTCCCATTTTATAAAGTACTCGTGATAGTCATCACCTCTATGCATACATTTTCTCTCCTCTATCTTTACTTCTTTTGCCTTGGTTGCAAGCATCGCCATAATAGAAAAATAACCTTCAAATAGTTTGCAGTCTATCGGATCAGTTACATAGTCTTCAATTCGTACAATAAGATATTTTTCCTCTTCATCTATTTTGTAGGGTATCATCCTTCCTACCGTAAAATGTTTTCTCCAAAAGGGTTTTGTCGCTTCAAATGTCCTTTTAATAGAGATGAAGTGCTTTGTAAGCATCTTTACAAAAAAAGATATTTTGGGAAGGTTATACCCCATCTCTTTTATATCCTCATCGGTCCAGCCCAACGTCTCTTTTATGACAAGGTGGAGAAGTGTCATATATCCTAAAGGGTATCTTTGCATAACCGAAATCTCTTTCTTAGTAGGAAGGCCAATCTTGACAAGCTCTTCTTCTACTTTTAATAACTTTTCTTTTCCAAAGTTATTTTCAACGTAAACAAGCGGTGTCTGAAGAGAGACACCTCTACAAAACCCCTCTATATTTTTTAGATAATCTATCTTTTTTTGATCCATCTCTTTTTAATTAAAAGGATCTGTCAAGTGACCCATAAAAAGTATCGTCTCTGTCTCCTTTTCTTCAATTATAAAGAAGAACGGTCTATTAAACTCTATTACTATAGGATCAATTGGAGCAGAGGTTACCCTCATCTCTATCGCCGTAACAGCTGCCGCCTCCGTCCCTTCTTCATCGACTTCTATAAAAGATTTGTGCAAAACCTCGCCGATATATATATTCTCTCCCAAAGCATCAATATCAGCCATCTTAGAAAAATTGGCATCTCCCATATTAAAGGCGTCAACCATCCCGAGAGAGGTAAGTGGATTTTTTAATTTGTATTTATCTTCTATTGTAAACTTTGGCATCCTCAAAGTAGCCTCTCCTCTTCTCATATCTCTCTTAATCTCATCTATCTTTTCTCTACTTAATGTCTCATAAAAATTATCAAGAGAGGAGTTTTCCACAGGGACAAATGCATAAAAAAGATAATCTCCATCCTTATACTCAAGCTTTATCGCATCCAAGTCATCTCCCTTGTAATAGAGATAATCATCTTTGTTCTCCATCATATCTACATAATCTTCTCTCTCTCCGTAAAAAATTCTCTCTTTGGTCTCTTCTTTGTCAAACTCAATCTCCCATACTCCCTTAAAATATATCGCGTTTATAAGATAGGCGATAACATCTGCCGGTATCGGTCCATCATCAATTATCTCCTCTATCTTTTCTCTTGTCTCCTCTCTCACCCATTTATTTATAGAAGCTCCTTCTTCCGGCAACTTCTCTATTTTTGCTTCAAAATAGTTTTCCCCATCCCTCTTATAGCTTTCCAAAAAAGGAATCCCCTCTCTCAAGAAAAAGGCGTTAGCGATAGATACCTCCGTTTCCTTAGAAACATCTTCTAAGTACCTCTTCAAACTCAGCGCCTGCGCTTCTATATCCTCCTCTATTCCTTCAAGCTCCAACAAGTCTCTCATCTCTCTTTTTGTATTCTCGTCAGCACCGATATAGGCGAGCATCAAAGCGGTATGGATGCTATAAGGAGAGATAAAAGCATTCTCTTTAGTGTCAGCAATTTCGTTAAAAATATTAAAAGAAAAATCTCTCTTTGCGCTGGAAAGATTGTCTAGCTCTTCTATCTCCATCGGCTCAAATACAAAATCCTCTCTCTCTTTGTCAATATCTTCTTTTTCTTCCCTGTGGAAAACTTTTCCCAAATCATCCATATCTCCTTCAAAAAAGAGGAGATATAGGCCTGCCAAAGTAAATACCCCTGCGCATAATAATAGAATTATTTTTTTCATATCTTTTTTAATTATCTTAATTAATTATCACCTCTTTAAGCATAATCCAAAAACTGCAGGGGTGCAACCCCTGCAGATATTACAATTTTCTTAAAAAATACCTTACCCTGCCAGTCTTTCTTGAATCATAAATAGCCTTTTTTGAAGAGTTTCCATTCTCCTTTCTAGCTCTTCTCTAGCCGCATCTTTTTCAATCTCAGCTTCTTCTAAAAGCCTCTCTTGTACAGAACTTATCCTCTCTTCAAGCATCGTCATGTTTTCTCTTATTTTTTCTCTTGGGTCAGTATCCTCTTCCTTTTCTTCTAAATTGCCCTTTAATCTTTTCACTATTGTATCCAATCGTTCTTGTAATTCTTCTTTATTCTCATCCTTTTCTCTTGATATCCTCTCTTGTACAGAACTTATCCTCTCTTCAAGCATCGTCATGTTTTCTCTTATTTTTTCTCTTGGGTCAACGCTCTCTTTTTTTTCCACTACATCACCATTTACCCTTTTCATTATCGCCTCTAGCTGTTTTTGTAAATCATCTTTTTCGCCCTTTTGCTCTTTTGATGGTCTTTCCCGCACAAAAGTTGGCTCTTCTTTGCTCTTTTCTCTTGGATCAACGCTCTCTTTTTTTTCTTCTGTGCCACTTGCCAATCTTTCCATTATCGCCTCTAGCTGTTTTTGTAAATCATCTTTTTCGCCCTTTTCTATGCGTGCTTCTACATCTATTGCTTCACTTAATAGGTCTAATCTATCAAGTAATAGTGCCTTTTTTACAATCTGTCCAAATGCTTCTTCTCTCTCCTCCTCCACTTCTTCTTTTCTCTCTATGCCACCTTCTGCCTGAAGTCTCTCTGCAATATAATCTTCTGCCCGGCTTCTCTCTATAATTTTTTGCACACGCTCCTCAATAATACTCATATCAGCATCAACTCCTACATTTTTTTGCAATACTCCGGTAAAAAAGAAAACCGAAGTCAAGCATAAAATAGTTGCTACTTTTTTTGTCATGTTATTACTGATTAAATTAATAGTCTACTAATCTCATTTAACATCTTTGCCTTAAAGTTGTCAAACCTTAGCTGCAGGGGTGCAACCCCTGCAGATTCTAGGTTTGACCTAGTATCACCCCTTTTTCTTCTTAAAAAGAAGAAAAACTTTTCTTATCTNTTTTTTCCTCTATATTTTTCTAATGCCTTCAAAAAAGATAAGNTTCGAAAATGGAAAAATNTATCACCTCTTTAATAGAGGGGTTGAGAAGAGAGATATCTTTATTGACAAGAAGGACTATTTTCGCTTTGTCTCTTGTCTTTATGAGATGAATAGCAAAGGAAAGATACTGATGAGAGAAAAGATAGAACAAAAATTAGAAAAAAAGAAAGCTATATTGCCAGCTCCCACTATCAAAAGAGAAAGATTAATAGATATTTTGAGTTTCTGTCTAATGCCAAATCATTACCATCTAATTGTCCGTCAACTCACCGATAATGGGATTTCCCTTTTTATGAAAAAATTAGGTGACGGATATGTAGGCTACTTTAACTCTAAATACGACAGAAGAGGAATGGGCTCTCTTTTTCAAGGAAGGTTTAAGACGGTTCAAGTAGAAAAAGAAGAACAACTAATAAATCTCTTCTGGTATGTCTTTGTAAATCCACTGGACCTTATAGAAAAAGACTGGAAGGAAGAAGGCATAAAAGATGTTGAAAAGATATTAAAGTTCCTAAATTCTTATCGCTGGTCAAGCTATCTTGATTCTATCGGCAAAAAGAACTTTCCTTCAACTATAGATAAAAGTTTTTTAACAGAAAATTTGGGTAGTCCGGAGAAGATAAAAAAGACAACTGAAGACAGAATAAGAGAATTTGTAGTCTAGTTGTCCAAATAGATGCCTCTTATTCCCCTCATATTTCTCATTTTAAGCACTCTTTACCCAGAAATGTAATCTATATCCCAATAAGAAGAGGAGGCGCTTAGAACGCCTCCTCCGAGCTGCAGGGGTTGCACCCCTGCAGTTTTCTTTTTGGGGGTTTGGGATTACAGAAGCTGCAGGGGTTGCACCCCTGCAGTTTGACTATGTGGTTTGGTTATGTAGCTCTTCT
>SL_3KL_010_SEDDRAFT_10004215_pt1 | contig 12993 bp, 10 predicted proteins | sample SodLakKL_010_SED_2_FD_10381 | JGI IMG/M metagenome (IMG submission 10381)
GGGAATCTCGACTGTATGCTCCTGATTTTGATAGCGACAGCGAGCTAAGCGGCTAAAAGAAACTCTTGACCTTTCAATTTTCTCTTCCTCATATTGTTCCACAGCCTCTTTTTCTAACTTCTTCCACGAATTAGTTATCAGCTCACTGTTTTCTTCCTTCATGTCGACAATTTGCGTTAACAGGTAATCGCGCCTGAGATCGCTCAACAACATTCCCCAGGCAGAGAAAACGCTGGATTCTTTAGGAATTATGATCTTCTTGATATTTAGTTCACGGGCAAGGGCATAAGCATTTAATCCGCCACCACCACCAAATGCCATTAGTGTAAAGTCACGCGGATCGTAACCCCTGTTAACAGAAATCAGTTTAATCGCATTAACCATATTGTTCGTTGCCAGGCGTACTATACCATGTGCAGCTTCCTGTGTGCTCAACTGGAGCTTTTCAGCCAGCTTACTCATAGCCTTATCTACTGCTTCCATATCAGCAGTTCTTGTTTCTCCGCAAAAATAGTTAGGGTTAATTACTCCAAGGGCCAGGAAAGCATCAGTATGGGTAGGCTCAGTACCACCCAGGCCATATGAAACCGGGCCCGGTTCCGCACCGGCACTCTGTGGCCCGACATGCATTCTCTGGTAGTCGTCTATCCAGGCAATAGACCCCCCGCCATTGCCGATCTCTACCAGATCAACCACAGGTACCATTGCCGGATAACCTGCAGAAATATCACTTCGTTCCACCTTATAGTCAGTGTTTAATTTAATTTCGCCCTTGGTAATCAGGCTGCACTTCGCTGTGGTTCCCCCTATATCAATAGCGATAACCTCAGGTTCCCCAACAAGATTTCCCAGAGCTGCTGCCCCCCAGATTCCGCTGGCTGGTCCTGATTCAATCATGGTAATAGGAATCTGCCGTGCACTTTTAACCGTATCGATACCACAGTTGGATTGCATGATGTAAGGGGTACAGTTCATGCCGGCTTCACCAAGCCGAGCGGTAAGACGATCCAGGTAACGGTGAGCAATAGGTTGAACATAAGCTGACAGTACCGCCGTGTTAGTCCTTTCATATTCCCGCCATTCCCTGGTAATCTGGTGAGAAGCAACAGCGGACACTTCCGGCCACAGCTCTTTAACTTTATCAAGAATTTGCTCTTCATGCTTTGGATTTGCATATGAATTAATCAGGCAAATAGCAACAGCTTCAACTCCTTCTTTCCGGAAATCATCTAAAATAGCAGGCAGTTCCATTAAATCCAAAGGGGTTGTCACCTGTCCTTTATAATTAATCCTTTCTTTCAATTCACGGCGCAGAAAACGCGGGACAAACGGTTCGGGCTTTTTATATTCCAGGTTAAAAAAGTCAGGGCGGTTTCCACGCCCAATCTCTAATATATCGCGAAATCCTTCGGTTGTTATTAAACCGGTTTTTGCCCCTTTTCTCTCTGTAATGGCGTTTATAACGATTGTAGTCCCGTGAACGAATGATACAAAGTCTTCGGGAGAAATATCACTGGTTTCAATAACATCCATGACTCCTTGTTCAAACTCTCCCGAAGTTGTATTGCTTTTTGCCGTATTAACAGTACCATTCGGTGTTACATATACAAGATCGGTAAATGTTCCGCCAATGTCAGTAGCTACTCTTAACATATTATCTCCTTCCTCCGTTAAGCATTTTAATCATTTAATCAAACACGTGCAGGTAAGCTGGTTCATGGCATATACAATACTTTCAATCCAACCTCCTTCTTTCTATTTCTCGTAGAAAGATTATTCCCATAGATTACCAAATCCATATTGCCCAGACAAACCCCACTCTTTAATCTCTGAGGTTGGGGGAGTTTCAAATCCATAGCGCTTCGATTGGAACCAGCCAAATTTTTGTTTAATTTCTATTAGAAATTCCACATACTTAAATGGAGCCAGGACTGCATCAATAACAGGCACTCCGACGTACTCCTGAAGTTCTTTATAAAAGCCAAACTGTATAGTGCAGCCGAGTATAATGACCTCAGCTTTATCCTGCTCGACGGCTTCTCTCGCTGCCTCTTTAAGCATTTTTTCTGCTGCCTGTTCATCTTTATGAAAATCATGAACCCCCAGCCCCACAGGCTTAAAAGAAGCCAGCTTATCAGCAAAGCCGTACTTGAATACATTTTCCCTCATCGCCGGAACCCATTTTTGACGCCCAACAATAACAGAAAACCTGTCACCAAGTGTTGTTGCAATGTGCATACAGGCTTCTGCAGGTGCTGTCACTACCATCCGTTCAGTAATTTCTCTTGCCTCACGCAACCCCGGATCATAGAAGCAGCCGATAACAGCTGCATCATACCCATCTTTCTCGGCCTGCTTGATTAAATGAAGCACATCGGTCATAACCAGCATTTCATAGTAGTGATATTCCAGGTGCTGAGGCCCTCTCTTTAAGGAAATAACATCTACTTCTGTTCCTGCCATTTTTTCTTCATTAAGTATTTCATTGATCGGGGAATCGAAGATATCAGTTCCTACCGGATTAATAAAAAGCACTCGCCTTGTCATAAAAACACCTCACTGTCTGTTGAAATCATTTTCCAGGCAAACAATTACTCCACCCTTAAAACACACAAACTCCCTGCCTAATCAAAAAATTGGCTTTAAGGTGAATTCCTTAACCAAAATGCTTCGTAATGAATCACAAACCTTTATTACTGCATAAACTTATGACAGTAAACAAAATGACCTGTTTCAACCTCGACCATCTCCGGTATAGCGCTGGTACATATTTCAGTTGCATCGCAACAGCGTGGGTGAAATCCACACCCACTGGGAACATTAACCGGGCTGGGTATTTCTCCTCGTGAAGCAATTTTTGCAGGCCTGAGGTTTTCTTCATCTTCTGAAACTACCGGCACTGAAGAAATTAGCATGCGAGTATACGGATGCAGTGGTGTGCGAAAAAATTCCGCTGCGGGCGCTACTTCGCAGATTTTACCAAGGTACATAATAGCTATTCGGTCAGCAACATTTCGCATAACCCCAAGGTCATGGGTTATGAAAAGATAAGAAAAACCAAATGTTTTTTGCAGCTCCAGCAGTAAATTAATCACCTTGGCCTGCATTGACACATCCAGCGCTGATGTGGGCTCATCCAAAACAATCAGGGATGGATTAACCGCAAGAGCCCTGGCTACTGCCACTGACTGCTTTTCACCTTCACCCAGTTCCAACGGATGTTTAAAAATAAAACTGGTCGGAAGCTGAACCCGATCAAGAAGTTCTTTTACCTTGGCCGTTATTTCATTATCCGGAACAATTTTGTGAACACGTAGGGGCATCGCCAGGATTTCATGAATATATTGCCTGGGATTTAAAGAAGTACCGGGATCCTGGAACACTATCTGGATATCTTTCTTTAAAGCTTTAGACCGACGACTGGTTCCAACCGATATATCCTCGCCCCTAAAAAGAATTTTCCCGGAAGTTGCCCCGTATATGCCAACAACTGTATAAGCAACTGTGCTTTTACCGGAACCCGACTCACCAACCAGCCCGAGAGTCTCACCCTCATTAAGTGTAATGTTGACACCATCTACAGCTTTAACAAGCCCCTGGGCTGTCTGGAAGTACTTTTTCAGGTTATCTATCCTGAGTAACTCTCCCAATTTATGCACTCCTATTATGACCTGATGCAGCAGCGCTCCATTCAGGTTTGATAATAATGTTTCAATCTTTCAAAAAACAGCTTACACACTATTTTCACTTTTACTTTTTCGCATGGTAACAGGCAACTTTATGTTCATCTCCCAGATCAAAGAAAGGCGGTCTGTCCTTAGAGCAGATATCCTTTTTGTGTTCACAACGTGGATGAAACCTGCACCCGGTAGGCGGTTGGATATATTCTGGAACCCGGCCCGGAATACCCTGCGCAATTCCTCCCCCTGTAAGTTTCGGAACTGCTTCCAGTAAGCCCCGGGTATAGGGATGTTGTGGGGATCTGAAAATATCCGCTGATTTTGCCACTTCAACAGTTCTGCCTGCATACATAACGTAAACTCTGTCCATCCATTCCCTGATTACTCCCAGGGAATGCTCAATATACAGGGTGGCTGTATTACGCTTTGTCATCATAAACATTGACAGCCGCAGGATCTGGTCCTGAATAGTTACATCTAATGCAGTTCCCGGTTCATCAGCAATTAGCAGCTCGGCATCCGATACCATCGCAAGGGCAATACAAACTCTTTGTTTCATGCCCCCACTTAGCTGTACAGGATAGTTGGAAAGGAGTCTTTCCGGATCGTGCAAAGCAGCTTCTGACAAGGCTTTGACAGCTTTTTCGTGGATCTCCTTCTTGGATGGCCTTCTTCCGGTTTTCCGCCACTCCTGGGAGCGGATCACATCATATAGTTGTTGACCAATTGTAAAAACCGGATTGAGCGCTGCTGTCGGATTTTGAAAAATTGCTGTTATATCCACTCCCCTGATGCTCTGTAATTCCTTTTTCTTCATTTTGCAAATATCTTTACCTTTAAAAAATATTTCACCGCTGTCTATCTGGCCTGCCGGTTTAGGCAGGATTCCCATAATTGCGCGCATTGTAGTTGTTTTGCCGCACCCTGTTTCGCCAACCAAACCTACTTTTTCCCCATGACGTACTTCTATGTTCATGCCGTCTACCACTTTTAATTTACCTTCATAGGTCATGTAGCTAACGCAAAGGTCACGGACATCGAGTAATTTGTCGGTTTCGGTCATCGCTAAACCTCCTCTACGGCCAGCATGTCACGAAGACCGTCACCCAAAAGATTAAAACCGAGAACTGTAAATACAATGGCCAGGGCAGGACATACTGTTGTCCACCACTGGTCAGGCATATATTTTGCTCCATCCGAAACCATTGTTCCCAAATCGGGTGTTGGTGGCTGTGCACCCAAACCAACAAAACTAAGGCTTGCCGCAATTATAATAACGATACCGACATCCAGTGTCATTTTAGTAAATATCGCTGAAATACTGTTCGGCAATATTTCTTTAAAAATTATATAAGGTGTTGAGGCACCGGTTACCTGTGCAGCCTGCACGAAAAATTCATTCTGAAGCGAAGATGATATCCCATAAACTAAACGGGCATACCAGGGCCACCACATTAGCGTCACCGCTAACATGGCATAAAAAACATTTGGCGGCAGTACTGCCGTTATAGCCATAGCCAGGATTAGTGGAGGAACGGCTAAAAAAACATCTGTAATTCTCATAATCAAGGTATCAATCCAGGTATCCCTGAAATACCCTGCCACCAGCCCCGCCACAATGCCCGGTGGCGCTGCCAGTCCAATCACAACAAAACCCATCATCAGGGAGAATCGAAACCCAAAAATTACCCGGGTTAAAATATCCCTGCCTACTGCATCTGTACCAAGCCAGTGATCCGGGCTTGGAGGTTGCATTGCAACGCTAAAATCAACATACGCACCCCTGTGTTCAGGATATGGTGAAACCCAAGGGGCAAATATAGCAAGGAACAAAACAATTAGAACAATAACCAGGCCAACAATGGAAAGGTAATTTCCGGAAAACTTATACCAGGCTCGCTTCAGGTTATCTTTACGTTTTTCCCATAACCGTTCTTGAATTTCCTGAGTAGAATCAGAGTGCACTGGTGCGATCCCCCCTCATACGGATCCTTGGATCAAGGTAGGCTACAACCACATCTACAACAATATTTACAACAACAAATGTTATTCCCAAAATCATAACAACCGCGGCAACCGCATTAAGGTCTTTACGCAGGATCGCATTTACGCCATACCGGGAAATCCCCGGCCAGTTAAATACAAGTTCTACCAGAAAAGCATTACTGAGCAACGCGGCAAAGTCCAAGCCTAATATTGAAACAGTCGGTATTAATGATGGCTTTAGAAGGTACTTAAACATTATTTTTCGTTCAGGGATTCCATACGCCCTGTGAGCCAAAATATAATCTTTCTGCAGGTTATCGCTCATACTGGAGCGGGCAATTCTTGCCTGCTGTGATAACCCTGCCATGGAAAGACTCAATGCCGGCAAAAATATGTGTGATAATGCGCTAAAAAAAGCCCTGAAGTTGCCCGTGATCAGGCTGTCAAGAGTGATCATACCGGTAATAAAAGGTGGTGGTGGTATATTGGAAGATAATCGTCCGGATATTGGAAAAGCATCCATGTAAAATCCAAAGAGCAGTACAAATACTATGGCGAATACAAAAGCAGGAGTTACAACACCCAGGTAAGATATTATTCGCACAACGTTATCTACCCAGGAATTCTTCTTTTGTACAGAAAGAACCCCCAGCAATATACCAAAAAAAGTCATCATTATTCCAGAATAAATGGCAAGCTCCAGCGTAGCCGGTAAAAATACCCTGATATCCTGGCTCACGCTTCTCCGTGTATACAGAGATGTTCCGAAATCACCCTGGACCACACCCTTCAACCACATAACATACTGGACCGGATAAGATCTGTCCAGGTGCATTTCGGCGCTAATATTATCCACAACCTCTTGTGGGGCTCGTGCTCCGAGAGCAAGTCTAACCGGGTCACCAGGGACAACCCTGGAGATAACAAAAATCAGTATGGAAAGACCCAGCAGCACGCCAATTGAGAGGGCGAGCCTCCTTAGAATAAAGGTTGACAGTTTCATGCTAAGACCTCCGTGTAATCATAAAAGCTACTTGAATCAGGGTAAGGACCTTAGAAGCCCTTACCCTGTAATATTGTATTAATTACCTAACAATTCAGCCCGCTTAACTGGATCAACCTGGATAAACCTTGCAGCTGTATTGTAGCCCATAACAGGAATCGGATCCTGGGCCTGCGGCCAGGTTATATAATGAGACTGGTAGGCATGGCGCTCCATGTTATCGTAGGCAAAAATTGTCGGAGCAAGCTCAACAATCATTTCCTGTATATCCATGTAAATTGCAAAGCGCTCTTCACGATCTACTGTTCTCATTGCTTCTTCAATCATCACATCAACATCATCACTTAACAGCCATTCAGTTTGTTCCCATGTGCCGGCATTTGAAGAATGGTACTTGGCTTCAAGAATTGAACCGGCTTCACCATAATGCGGTGATACCCAGATACTCGTTATATGTGGTGTGGTTTCAATACTACCAGCCTGATCAATCATGCTCATCCATGGGGTACTTACAATCTCAACAGGTAGCCCCACTTTCTGACTTTCCGCCTGGGTCATCAGGGCTATCTTCTCAAGATCGGCCACTTCTGCCGTCCAGGCATATTCAATCGGGTATTGATCCCACTGCCCTGCATACTGTGAAAGTGCCATTTCTTCTTCCGCTTTTTCCAGGTCATAGGAATACTGGTAAACATCCGGATTCCATCCTGGGAGCACACTGGAAACAGGACCCCTGGCTTGTTCGGTTCCCGGATAAATATCCTGGACCAGTGAATCATAATTAAAGGCATAGGATAAAGCTTTACGGGCATGGACACAGTCCAGAGGTGGCTTTTCTGTATTCATCATCAGGTAAAGCTGGCCTCCATCCGGCCACCTGGCCAGGTCAACACCTTCAATCTCTTGCAATGAGTTAAATGCTTCCAGGGTCTGCCACTGATCAGAGATATCAATATCACGACGCATCATACCCGTTCTCACAGTTGCTGCCTCAGTAGTTCCGATCATTTCGAAAATATCCGGAGCCATTGGATCAAGGTATGAAAAGTAATCATCGAATTTCTCCATGTCCAGCTGTGTTGCTACATCAAACTCCTTAACCATGTAAGCCCCTGAACCGGCATCATTATCATTTAGGAAGCCTGTACCGTAATCACCAAACTCACCATGTGGCCCATCTTGAAGATTATCCATTACAAGATCTTTGTTCACAATGTAAAGCCTGGTCAGGGTGGAAAGAAACGGACCAAAAGGTTCGGGCAAAACAAACTCAACAGTATAGTCATCAATTGCTTCAACCGAAGAAATCCTGCCGCCGAAGATATAGGCAAATCCTTCACCAACGGCTTGCAACCTCTCAAAACTAAATACGACATCTTCAGCAGTTAATTCTGTGCCGTCATGGAACAGCACACCTTCATTCAGATAAAACCGGTAAGTAAGATTATCTTCAGTAATCTCCCAGCTCTCAGCAAGGTGAGGATTAAACGAACCGTCGGGATTAGGATAGACAAGAGTGTCATATAAGTTAGTCAGTGCTGTAGAACTGGAAAAGTCTGAACCTATTGCAGGGTCAATCTGAGTTGGCCATGAAAAAGTTTTTCTTAAATAAACAGGTCCATCAACGGAAGGCTCTTCCACTGGCTCCTCATCAGGATCCGGTGCAACATCTTCTTCGTATTCACCGGGTCCACAACCAAAAGCAAACACAAACATTAACACAACAATAAAAAACAAAACCCACTTAGCCTTATGCATTTACTCTGCACCCCCTGTGCTAAAACAAAATTTAATACCACTGCCATTTTTCACATCCAGACCTGCGCCCTCATGATCACCTCCAAACCAGTCAACACCTATATTTGGTAGTTAAATTAAAATCATTACAAAAATATTGCTGTAAAGTGATAAACAATGTTCGCGCAGAAAAATGGTTATCCTTTGTCCTGACAAGACAAGATATTCTGCAAAAATTATGATAGACTGACAATTTAGAAGTTTTCCGAAAATGATAGAGAGCTCTCGAGCATAGGGAAGGCCTGCAATACGGGGAAAAGTGGCAGCTACAATTTTCTAAATATTTAATTCCCCATTAAAAAACTTTTTTAACTTCAAAGCAATCAGCGTATCAAGACAATTGCTTTCCAGCACAATATTTTCGCTCCAGACTTCTTTTGCTTTATTTATTCTATACTTTACTGTGTTTGGATGTATGTACAAAACCTTACCTGCAGCAGAGAAACTTTTTTGACACTCGATAAACACTTCCAGTGTTTCCAGTATACTTTTATCCAATTTTTCTGCTCCGGGTAAAACCATGTTTATATAGTTTTTAACTTCCGGGGTATGAGGCATTTCGCATAGCAACCTGTAAATTCCAAGATCATCAAAGAATACTGTTCTTTCTCCACTGGCAAAGTATCTAATCATTTTTAATGCCGCTTTCGCCTGAGAATAGCTCTGGGCAAGGTTGATAAAACTGTCAACATAACTACCAACACCCAGAACAAAATTTTCTTTTCCAATAAATCGTTCGCAGTTGTGAGCTACTTCTTTTACCAGGCCAGTCAATCTTTTTTTCCTCGAATCCACTTCGCCGGAATCAAGTGAAATAATAATATCACTATCCTTAACTGCAACAAAACTATCCTTAAATCGTGAATCCAACAATTTTCTTAAAGAAGCCACCATTTCTTCTCTTTTGCCAAGTGCGCCCGGCACATGGTATGGCTCTGGAAGGCTTTCCACTGAAAAATCCATCTGAATAACTATAACCACATTTAAATAAGAAAGATTTAGCCCATACATTTTGCCCTGTTTGACAAGAGCCTCTTTTGAAACAAAATTCCCTGACAACAGAACTTCACAAATATTATTGAACATCTTCTGCCTCTGTTCAGCCAGGTTAATATTACGGATAAAGTCCAGAGCAATTGCCGTCGAAGCATGAGCAATGGCATAAATATCAACTTCATCAAAACTCTTTAATATTTCCCAAACTGTAAGGTAACCAAAAATAGAAGATTTTATCATTACAGGTTTAACTGCTACTCTGAATTCCTGTTCCTTAATTATTAAATTTGCATATGAAGGATGCTCCCCGGTAAGACTTGTATTATGGAAATTTTCCCGGGTAAGCAGTTGAGGCATTCCATTCTTGATAAATTCCTGACCACCTTCAAAATAAGGTTCCTCATTCACAGTATTTAATGAGGCATCCAATAATAAAACAGGGCTTTTAACCAGCTGAGCAAGGGTTGCAACAACTTCCTTTGATTCAGCACCATTAAGAATTGCATTAATCATCAAAGAGTTAATTTCAGTAGAGCGACCTAAAAGGTACGCCTGTCGGTTAAGGATTGCCTGAAGCACAGCCCTGATCACACGCGCATAAGGCATGTCCCCGGGCATTCTGAGCAATGGCACTGATAGTTCATCAGCGACCTTGATTGCTTCAGAGGTTAAGTTTGTTCCAGTCCCCGGGTTAAAACAAACACCGGCAACTAGTGGCGCCAACTTTATCAGTAAGTTCAGTTGGCCGGCCTCATCGTCACGAATACCATAAAAAGCAGTAAGAATAAGTTCTCCACCTTTTAACCAATGAACAGGATCCGGTACCTCCAATACCGTAACATCACGGATCTCACGATCCAGGCCACTCTCACCCGCGAGAACTTCAATGCTCTGCAGTTCTGGAAGTTCCAGCGCTTCACGAATGCTAATATTGGCCATAAAAGCTTCCTCCGGCTAGCTGTATCAAAATTGCTAAAAATTGTTCTATATATTTAAAGCTGCTACCTGTAAGCCAAACTAGTAAGAAATGAGGTTTAACTGGATATTTTTCAGATTTTTTACCTTTAGCTCTTTAGCTATTGAGCACAAAATGAGTAATTACTTATTCTTCATAATCACTATAAGTCCTGCAAAATATAAATACCTTTTCTCATATCACGATTATTAGATCTCAAGGTGACATTATCACGTACTAACCACACTTAAATTTCCAAGCCCTTGACACAGCTCCTTGATCATGTTATAAGATTTATGCCCGAAACAAATTTTACTGCCAAAACACCTCACATTCTGCCATATGTATAGCTTTCACCTTTATCTTTAAACAATTTATAATTAACACCCAAAGGCCAATGCCTTTTCTTTAATAGCTAAATCAAGCTTCAGGTGTTAGCCATGTTATCCTTCTTTTGAATTCGCCAACTTAAGCTAGAGGAGTTATATTGAGTACGCATAACTGCATGACAATGAACCCGAACATATACCTACATTAAAGTGATTGGAAGTGTATATATTGGATATACTCGAAGCAATTAAAAACCGAAGAAGTATAAGAAGGTACAGTCACCAGGAAATATCTGATCAGGATTTAAAAAAAATAGCAGAAATGGCACACTGGGCACCCAGTGCGGGAAATATCAATCCCCGATATTATATTTCTATAAAAAACCCCGAAATGATTGAAGCTATCAAATCCCTATCCCCGGGGATGTTTGGTAATCCCACGGCTGTTATGCTTTTATGCGCTGATAAGGCTAAAGCAGAAGAGAAAGCAAGTACAAATGGTTATATCTACTCAATAATGGATGTTGCAATGGCTGCACAAAACATGCTGCTCGCTGCTCATGCACTTGCTCTTGGCGCTTGTGTAATCCGCTCTTTTCATGCTCAGGCTATTGGAAAGCTGTTGGGTCTTCCAGAGCACATCGTACCAGAATTAATTGTTGCTCTAGGTTTCCCAGAAGGAGATCTACCCAAGGGAATAAGAAATGATTTAAGTGAAATCTACCACCAAGAATGCTACAAAGGGAGTATCGGAAATGGAAAAAGATAATTTGAAGCAAGACGCTCACAAACTAATATGTTATATGGCTACAAGTGCATGCAACCTGGTTGGCGAACCACCCTTGTATGGGCCCTTCCGGCTGGTAGATGCAGCAAGCCGCCTTATTGATTTATTGGAAGAAAATGAAGCGACCAGCAACAATTTGTTAGAAGCCAGGCAGCTGATCGAGGACAAAAAATATCTCGTCATGCATAATGAGCAAGAATTTACAGAATTTCTAAACGACCTAGTTTTAAAACTGGCAGAAGGGTTCAAAGAGTAATACAATAAAACAGCCCAGATAATCCTACTCATATACATTAAGGCAAAAATAACCGGCCACAAAACAAGCTGGCCGGTTATTTTGTTTTTTGAGCAAAAATACAGGTAATTAATCTTTTAAAGCGCTTAGAATAGAACGCAGGCGTTCGCGGTAACCGGCGGCTTCGATTACAGTTCCGGTAACCACAATGTCAGCCCCGGCCTGGCGGACCCGGCGGGCATCAATAGCCGTGCGGATTCCACCACCAACAATCAATGGTATTGTTAACTCGCGCTTAACGGCGCGGATCATCCCGGCTGGAACAGGTTGCGCCGCGCCATTGCCGGCTTCGAGGAACACATATGACATACCCATAAACTCTGCAGTTAAAGCATATCCGATAGCCTGCCAGAAATTATCCCGGGCAACAAGGTCTGCTTCGCCAATTTCACCCAGCTTCATGCCGGGTTCAACCAGGATATAACCAACAGATAGCGTTTCAAGATCAAGGCGCTTTAAGATTGAAGAGATCTTGGATTGGGTCCCGCTGATAAACTTTGAATTACGGGAATTGAGGAGGCTTAAAAAGAGGAACGCATCAAGGTTAAAACTGATCGAATCGGTTCCGGTAGGGAAAAACAAGACCGGAATTGAAGCCCGCTGCTTAACAACATGGGCGGTTTCAGTCAGGGTGTGTTGTGCAACACCCGTTGAACCACCCACAAAGATCAGATCACTACCAACCTCCTGGGCAGTCTCAGCCAGCCGTCCGGCTGCTTCGGGAGCCTGCCTGGAAGGATCGATCAGGGTCACATGGACAGCACCCTGGATAAGCTTTTGATTAATATAGTTTTTAATTTTCATGGTTGTTACCTTCTTTATTTGCTAAAGTATAGATAGCTTCCCTGTAAACCTCACAATTTCTAAGCCATACTATATATTAGCTTCCGGTAATCATATTATAATTTAGTTTGGCCGGTTTGACAACTAAGTAAAATAAAAACCCACCGGTCAATTGATCCCGGTGGGTTCATCTATATCTTATGAGGGTAAAAGTTTAGCGCTTGGAGAACTGTGGAGCACGGCGGGCTTTTTTCAAGCCGTACTTCTTGCGCTCTTTCATTCGGGGATCGCGGGTCAAATAACCGTTTTTCTTTAAAACCGGTCTGTATTCACCATCAGCCTGCAACAATGCACGGGCTATACCATGCCTTATTGCTCCTGC
>SL_3KL_010_SEDDRAFT_10004216_pt1 | contig 12993 bp, 13 predicted proteins | sample SodLakKL_010_SED_2_FD_10381 | JGI IMG/M metagenome (IMG submission 10381)
CCCTGCCGGTGCAGGTGTTGGTGGCCGGCTCGGCGGACGGCCCGGTCCTGGCCCTGGACGAGCCCCTGAGCTTCTGGGGGGGACTGGACCCGGAGACGGGGCGAATCACGGATGCCCGCCATCCCCAGGCCGGGTGTTCCGTTGTGGGGACGGTCCTCTTTATGCCCTCCAGTCGGGGATCCAGCAGCAGCTCCAGCGTCCTGGCCGAAGCCATCCGGCTGGGGACGGCTCCGGCTGCCATCGTCCTGGGGCAGGTCGACGTGATCGTGGCAGTCGGGGCCATGGTCTCAAGCGAGCTGTATGGTCGCGTGTGCCCGGTGGTGGTGATGGAGCCTCCAGCCTATTCGCGAGCCGCCCAGTCCCAAACCCTCAAGTTGGAGGGTCGCGGCAAGCGGCCCCGGGCGTACCTCCCTCGCCTTCCTCAACGGCCTCCGAGTGGGTAGAGGTGGGCAGCACTCCTCTCTCGTGCCGTAGAAGGGTCTCTTCGGGTCAGTATCCTGGAGGAAGGGCCGGAACCGACTCCACCTTTTCCCGCGAACCGGGTCCCAGCCACCAGCGGACGACGAGGCCGATGAGAAGCCCCTGTCCTGCCCAGGTGACCCACGAAGGGAGCGGCCCTCCGACCCAGATCCCTTCCATCGCCTGGATGGCACCCGGAACGGCGAAGGCGTAATAGATTGCGGCAGCCAGGGCGGCTGCCGTTCGAGCCGTGGCGCCCAGATCCTTGTGGAAGAGCCTCTGGGCAAGAACCATGAGGGCCAGGGACGCCAGTGCGAAAGTGGCAAAATGCAGGTAGAGAATTCCGGCGCCAGCAGTGGGGTCCACGGCGAAGAATCCCAGAACGAAGCCCGGAAAGGCACCGGCGAAGATTCCGGTCGGGGTGCCCAGGAGGGTCGGCCCAGGTATCTCTTCCTTGTCACCCGCGTCGTTGTCGACGGAGTTGAGGGCGGAGCCGGAACCTCGCTTTCTTTGTTCTGTTGGCGCGGCTCCCAGCAGCTCCCCCACAGCCTGACCTCCCTTCAGGTCAAAGCACGCCTTCGTGCATCCCACGCAGCTGGGGCAGTGAGCCCTGGAGGGGTAGAACCAGGGATCCTGACCGTAGAGCTTCTCCACCGGTCCCAGAGGACAAAAGGTCGAGCACCACCCGCTCTTCCCAACGAAGAGGAGGCCACCTCCGACCGCTAGTGCCAACACGGCCACCAGGAACGCGGCCAGGGCCGGCCCATGATCATTGAAGATCAGATGTCGCAGGGGCAGGATGAAGAAGAGGGCCAGGGCCGCGATTCCAGGCGCCCATCGGTGCGTTCGAATGCTGAGGCGACGCCTTCCCCCCTTCCCGGCCATGGCCGGAAGTTGATGGAGGACTGCGATGGGACATGCGTTCCGCCAGAGGTGGGGAACGTAGAGGAGGATCAGGGGGATCAACGGGACCAGAACCCACCACGTGAGGAAGAGGCCCACCTGGGGCTCAAAGATCAGGAGCCAGAGGAGTGCGCACATCCCCATGACCGATGCGGCCTGGGTCGCTCGCCATTTCCGGTGGACCGATCCAGTTGCCGGACGGATCGGGGCCCCCGTTCCGGAGATCTTCCCCACGGGTGGTCGCTCCTGAGAGGCAGGTGAGGGTTGCTCGAAGAGAATACTCTGACCATAAGCGGTCCTGGGACCTGAGGCGAGAAGGTGATGGGGTGAATGGAGTTGACGTGGTCGATCATGGCCGGCTCGTGGCCGTGGATGCTGGATTGCGGGCCGGCATTGCAGTCTATGGCGTCGACGGGCGGCTGGAGCGCTATCGCTCCACCAACTTCGGGTCCCGCCCTCGGCTCAAGAAGGGAGTCTACAGCGTCCTCAGTGCGGTGGGCGGGCTGGAGCGGGTGATCGTCGAGGGAGGTGGTCCGGTCGCCGATCCCTGGATCAAGGAAGGACGGCGACGAGGTGTCTCGGTGGTCCAGGTCCATGCCGGAATCTGGCGAAAGCGACTCCTTCGTCCCCGGGACCGGCGTTCGGGGGCCTCGGCCAAGGATCAGGCCGACACCCTGGCCCGGGAGGTCATCGAGTGGTCCGATGCGCCCCGCCCCACCTCGCTCCGTCACGATGCGGCCGAGGCCATCCTCATCGGACTGTGGGGTGTTCTGGAGGCCGGGTGGCTGCGCGAGGTGCCCGGACCGCTCAGGTAAGCATGACGACCGGTTCTGACGCTGCCTGGTTCCGTTTATCTTTCTTAGAAGGCTGTTGAAGAAGTAGAGGTGCTCCGCATTGAACCTTCAGTATCAGGAGTCGGACATGAAACGCCTGCATCACTTGGTCCTGACCCTCGTCGTCGCCGCCCTCATGGCTGCGCCTGCATCAGCCACACAATACCTGAGTACGGAGTTCGAATTCACCGACGTCATCCCCGACACTGGAGACGCCCTGGTTCTACTGGTTCCGGAAGGCCAGACGGACCTGGCTCTGGACGGCTGGTCCCAAGCCACCCGGGAACAGGTCGCCCGCGCCACGGGGGCCGCCGGCTTTACCGGTCAACCAGGGGACCAAGTGGAGCTCCTCGCCCCTGTGGATCTGGATTTCGATCGGCTCATCCTGGCGGGAATCGGAGAGGTGGCGGGCACTCCACGTCCTCAGGCTGAGGAAGTCGGTGCGGCGCTGAGTCAGCGCCTGAACGCTACAGACGCACATGCCATCGTCGTCAGCAGTATCCTCCTGGGTGAGGGCGCTGCCGCCACACGACTAACGGCCGAAGTGGCCCACGGGATCGATCTGCGCAACTATCGATTTGACCGGTTCAAGAGCGATCCGAGTCCTCGACCGGCCCAGACTTTCGTCTGGCACAGCGGAGATCCCCAGGATGTGGAAGGGCGGTACCACCTCCTGAGAGCACTGGCTGAAGGGGTCTTCACTGCCCGGGAGCTGACCAATCTTCCGGGGCGGGTTGGTTATCCGGAAGCCTTTGCAAACCACGCCCGGGAGGTTCTCGAGCCTCTCGGAGTGGAGGTCACCATTCTGGGCCCCGAGGAGGTCCAGGCGTTGGGAATGGGCTCCCTCTACAGCGTGAGCCAGGGAAGCGACATGAAGGCTCATCTTCTGATCGCCCATTGGCCCGGCGGCACGGGCGACCCCATCGCCTTGGTGGGGAAGGGTAATAGCTTTGACACCGGTGGCTACAACCTGAAGACGGACGCCGCCTCGATCCTGCGGATGCACACGGACAAGGCTGGCGGGGCAGCTGTCGTAGGGGCGATTCAGGCCCTGGCCGGTCAGGAGGCCCCTGTGAACGTGGTGGGAGTGGTCCCCCTCTCGATCAACATGATCTCGGGGGATGCCAGCCTTCCCGGTGACGTGGTCACGGCCGGAGATGGAAGCACCATCGAAATCGGGAATACCGACGCCGAGGGCCGCCTGATCCTGGCAGACGGGATCTGGTACGCCCGGGAGCACCTGAACGCCCGGGTCATCGTGGACATCGCTACCCTCACTGGAGCCAAGGTCGGTGCGCTGGGGACGGAGTACTCCGCTATCTTCACTCGCGACGAGCGACTGGAGCAAACGCTCCGGACTGCCGGTGACTTGACCGGCGAGAGAGTGTGGCCCATGCCGCTGGACGGATACGAAGGGATCACGCGAAGCCGGATTGCCGATCAGATCAATACGGGCTCGCCGGGCGCTCAGGCTGGAGCAATTTTCCTGGAGCACTTTGCCGGGGACACGCCCTGGGCCCACCTGGACATCGCCGGTGATGCCTTCGTAGCCGGTCCGCAGGGGATTCATCCGGAGGGCTCGACTGGCCACGGCGTACGGCTGCTGACCGAGTGGATCTACGAGTTCGAGGGCGCTGGACGCTGAGGAGGAAGCCGCCAGTGCACCCAGTCGATCTCCTCCTTTCTTTGCCTTTTCCCGAATTCCAGCCATGAGCGGGAACCGGGAGAGGGTGATCGAGGCCGCCACGGCGCTCTTTCACCAGAAGGGATTTCCTGGCACCAGCGTAGAGGATCTCCTTGTGGCCACGGGGGTCTCTCGGAGCAATTTCTACTACCACTTCACCGGGAAGGAGGCGGTGGCGGTGGAGGTGGTGCGATACTGGATCCAGGTGTATGAAGCGGAGCTGGTGGGGCCGGCCCTGGGCACGGTGGAGGACGCGCATCCTGCCACACGAGGTGCCGATCAATCCCCTACCACCATGACCGACCGGATCCTTGCCCTCTTCGACCTTGCCGGGGACTCGCAAGATCCCGAGACCGGTCCCCTGGGCTGTCCCCTGGGACAGTTGGCTTGCGAGCTATCGGAGTCCTCTCCGCACGTCCGAAGCCTCCTGGCAGCGTATTTTTCCAGTTTGAGGGACAGGATTCAGCGATGGATGGAGGGCCTCGATCTCCCCGGTGCGGGGGACACCCCGGACGTCCCTGCGCGCATGGCCACCCTGGTGGTTGCCGTCCTGGAAGGTGGCTTCCTCATGGGGCGGCTCCACCAGGACCCGGCGTGGGTCCGAACGGCGGGCCACCAGCTTGGGGAACTCCTCAGGGAGGTGATGCATTCACCCTGATGTAGGACGATATTGTTCTAATACATCTACATCGAGGTGACTCATGCGGACCATTCCAATTGCCATCGGCCTCTTCATGGTCTTGGCTGCTCCTCTGCACGCTCAGCTCCCGGAAACCACCGTCGACTTCGACCCTGAACGAACGGCCATCGTCATTACGGATCCACAGAACGACTTCCTTCATGAGGACGGAGTGGCGTGGGGTGCCGTAGGTGAAAGCGTCGTGGCCAATGGGACCCGGGACAACCTGGAGGTGCTGATGGAGGTGGCCAAGGAGACATCGCTGCCCCTGGTGATCTCGCCCCACTACTACTACCCCTCTGACCACGAGTGGAGCTTCGGAGGCCCACTGGAGGTGATGATGCATGCCATCGGGATGTTTGACCGGGAGGGACACCTTCACACGGATGACCTGGAGGGATCCGGCGCGGACTGGCTGCAGCGTTACAAGCCCTACATTGAAGATGAAGGGACCATCGTCACCAACCCGCACAAGGTCTACGGTCCCGAGTCCAATGACCTGGTTCTGCAACTTCGGAAGCGGGGCATCACCAAGGTGATCCTGGCAGGGATGTCGGCCAACCTCTGTACCGAATCCCACCTCCGGGAACTCCTGGAACAGGGATTCGAGGTGGCTGTGGTGTCTGATGGGACAGCGGCAGCTCAGTTTCCGGAGCTTGACGGGTACCAGGCGGCCATGACCAACTTTCAGTTCATTGCCAACGAGGTCCTGACCACCGCCGAGGTGGTACAGCGGGTTCAGGCCGCCGCATCGGTGTCAGCGCGTTGACGAGGCTGCTGAAGGTCAACTGGATGGATCACGGTTGATGGTTCACGGGGGAGAGGACCCAACGTCAGACCCGGCAGTTGGCGCTGGGTTCTCTTCCCCGTGTCCGCGTGATGAATTCGTTTCGCCTGTACGCTTGGCGTGCGCCCTCCCCTCGTTTACGATTCAACTATGTTTGCACGATCCAGTCACTCTGCCTGCGGCCCCTTCGGTCTGATCCGGGCCGGCCTGGCCCTCATCTTCCTCGTGGGGATTCCAGCAGGGATCCTGGCGGAGTGGACCGGCCCAGACTTCGTGTGCCCGGGGCTGGAGCCGGTGTTGGAGGTGGTGCACCTGGACACCGGGGAGGCGACGCCTACCCCGCCGGCGTTCCACGATCCTCATGGGAGCCCCTGGTCCGGACCCCCGGACCAGAAGGCGAACGCAGGCCCCTGTGCTGGGGTCGCCCTGGCTTCGGCTCCTCCTGCGACCCCCCTGCCCAACCCGGAGGGAAATCCGGCAGGGGTCATGGATCAGCTCAACGCCTCCCGCCACGACGGTCAGGGTCTCTTCCGACCACCCCGCGGCTGACATGGGGGCCGGCGTGATCCGGTTCCCCTCTTTCCCCCTGACTGCCCCCTTTCCTCTCGTGGCACGGCCCTGAGGAACGGGCGGCGCACCGTCACGTCAGCCGAAGTATGCCATGAAATCGTTTGACCTTTCCGGCAGCATGCCTGCCAGGGAGTGTCGGGTGTTTCCCGACGCCTACCAACTCTCAGTCCCCTTCCGCCTATCTGCGCCGGGAGGTTGGTGATGGATCCGTCTTCGGTGGGGATCGGTCTGGCCTTCCTGGCAGGGGTCGTCTCATTTCTCTCCCCCTGCATCCTGCCGATCGTCCCTGGATACATCAGCTTCGTGACCGGGCTCTCCCTGGACGAGCTGAGCCCGGACGATGCCCGAAAAGGGAGTGACACCAGGGCGCCCGGAGGATCGGCCGCCGGGGCCCGGAAGAAGGCAGCCGTCCACGCCGCTCTCTTTGTGGGGGGCTTCACCCTTGTCTTCCTGGCGCTAGGGGCCTCGGCTACGGCGCTGGGCTCGTGGGCCCGGGACGCTCTCCCCCTCCTCCAGCAAGTGGGCGGAGTGGTGATCATCTTGTTTGGCCTCTTCATGCTGGGGATTCTCCGGCTCCCTGCCCTCATGCGGGAGCGAAGGATCCATCTAGAGAGCAAGCCCATGGGAAAGGCAGGGTCGGCGGTGGCCGGAATCGCCTTCGGGGCTGCTTGGACCCCGTGCATCGGACCGGTGCTGGCAACCCTCCTCCTCTACGCCGGGATGGAGGAGACCATGGTTCGAGGGATGATCCTCCTTGGCGCCTATGCCATCGGGCTCGGCATCCCCTTCTTCGTCTCTGCCGTGGCCCTGAACTGGTTCTTGGCCGGGGCATCCATCATGCGGCGTTGGGCCGTGGGCATCCAACGGGTGACGGGGCTGATCCTCCTGGTCATTGGCGCTCTCCTGGTGAGCGGTGAGTTCGCCCGCATGACAGCCTACCTGTCCCAGTTCTCGCCGGCCATTGAGATCGGGCTTTGACCCGACTCTCCGAGACCCCCAGGCACGAGGAGTGGCCCCGGCTCCGCCAGGGGCCAGAGGAGGGCCACGGTCCCCTGGATTCGTGATGGTGACGATCTCTCTGAACGCACCATGGCCGAAACGCCTGACACACTGAACTCTGGAATTGATAGACCATGAACAAGACCATGACGCACACCATTGCCCCTCACCCTCTCCCGCCACCCGTGGGGCGACGATTCGTCCTTCCGATCCTCCTCCTGGCCGGGATGCTGGCCGCCTGTGGAGCGGAGGAGGAAGGGCAGACCCGGGAGGAGACGTTGGCTTCCAGGTCCTCCGCCGGCGCTGCGGCTGAGGATCCTTCACACCTGGGCTTCGCCCAAGGCGCTGAGAATGCTCCGGTCACCGTCATCGAGTTTTCAGACTACGGTTGCCCCTTCTGTGCCAGGTTCGCCCAGCAGACCTACCCGGAACTCCATGAGGAGTTTGTGGAGAGGGGTCGGGTACGCTGGGTCTTCATCCCCTTTGTCCTGGGGAGCTTCCCCAACGGAGAGCTGGCGACTCGCTCCGGGGAGTGTGCCATGGACCATGGGCGGTTCCAGGAGATGAAGGCGGAGCTCTATGGAGGGCAGAACCGGTGGAAGAACACGTCGAGCCGGGAGGCGCCCGGGGTCTTTCAGGAGATGGCCAGGGAAGCCGGACTGGATCCTGACTCGTTCCGAAAGTGCCTCCAGGACAATCCTGTGGCTGACCGGATCCGAATGCACAATCAGGCTGCGGCAGCTGCCGGCATTCGTGCCACCCCGAGCTTTGTCGTGGCGGGCCGGCGGATCGAGGGAGCCATTCCCCTGGATCAGTTCCGGCTGATCCTGGATCAGTTGGCCGGACCATCGGAGTGAACGATGAGAAGTGGACCAGGCGGTGGCCCTGATCCGCACCCGTCCGAGCCGTGGTCGTCCTCTGCCGGTGTCTTCAGGCAGGACCTTACGAGGCCAGGCGCCCGTGGGGGCAGCCATTCCCCTGTCAGGAATTGCACGCCGTATCCTGTGACCGCCAGGGGCAACTGGCGCAGGGATGGCCACCGGTCCCATTCTATGAGATTGGAGGGTTTTCTTCCCCATCCCACCCATCGAGCCACGCGAGATGAAGACACTTGTCGGCCCCGTACTGCTACTAATCCTGTTCCTGGCTACCGGTTGCTCTGAGCCCATCCCTCAGGCAGGCACGAGCTTCCCTGACGATCCCTATCCGGAGGCCCTCCCCATCGATGACCTGATGGAGATCGGCTCCGTGGTGGGCGGGGAGACGCCCCAGTGGTCGCCGAATGGGGCCACGGTGACCTACTTCGCAGGAGGGACGGCCTGGGCGGTGGAGCCTGGCGGCGAGGGCCCGCCGGAGGATCTGGGGGTGGACCTGGGAGGTGCCGGCCACTTCCTGGCGTCCCAGGAACCCCGATTCAGTCCGGATGGGGCGTGGATGTCCTACATCTCCACCAAGTCGGGGGCCCAGGAGCTCTGGCTCTGGGATCCAGCCTCCGGAGAGGAGACGCAACTCACCCGGCTGGGCGCCCGGATCAACTCCTACGCCTGGTCGCCGGACGGCCGGTGGATCGCCTTTGCCGGGGACCGGCTCGGCACCTATGACATCTGGACGGTGGAGGTGGAAACGGGCCAGGTCAGCCGCCTGACCACGGACCGGAACTACGAGGTCTTCCCCTACTGGACGCCGGATTCCCAGGAGATCCTCTACGTCCGCCTCGATGATCGGTGGGTGGAGCACCAGGTCTTCCGGATCGCCCCCGATGGGACGAACCGGCGACTGGTGGTGGAGGACGAGGAGTTCTTCGACTACCGGTCCGGCGGCACCTTCGGCTACCCCATGGTCTCGCCAGACGGGGACCGGGTCCTCTTCCGGTCCCACCGCAGCGGGTGGATCAACTACTGGGTCGTTCCCCTGGCCGGGGGCACACCGGTCCAGGTGGCGGCCGAGGAGGCGGACCAGAGCGAGGCGAGCTGGTCGCCGGACGGGAGCCAGGTCGCCTTCACCTCCAACACCAATGGGACCCACGTCCTGAAGGTGGCCGCCGCCGACGGGAGCGGGGTGGAGACGGTGGTGGCGCCAGAGGCCGGTGTGGTGGCCAACCCCCAGTGGGCGCCGGAGGGAGACCGGCTCAGCTACACCTTTCAGACCCCCCTGGAGCCGGCTGACCTCTTCGTGGTGAATCTGGAGGATGGCAGCTCCACCCGGCTCACCGACTCCCGGCCGCCGGCCGAGGTCGCCAGCACCCTCCTGGAGCCCCGGAAGTTCGACTACGAGAGCACCGATGACCTGACCATCCCCTCCTACCTCTACCTTCCCCCCGACGCCGAAGATGGGGGCGGGCCCTACCCCGGTCTCCTCTGGATCCACGGGGGCCCCACCTCCCAGTTCCACGACACCTTCCAGCAGCACGTCCAGTTCTTCACCCAGCGGGGATACGTGGTCCTCATGCCCAACATCCGGGGCAGCTCGGGCTACGGGAAGGACTTCGAGGAGGCCAACATGGGGTGCTGGGGTCGGTGCGACCTGGAGGATGTGCTGGCCGGGGTGGAGTACCTGAAGACCCTGCCCTACGTGGATACGGACAACATCGGGATCACCGGGACGAGCTACGGCGGGATCATGAGCATGGCTGTGCCCACCTTCGCCCCGGGGGTGTTCCAGGCCGCCGTCCCCATCGCCGGGTATGCTGACTATCCCCACTTCATGGAGGAGCAGGAGCTGCGCCACATCAAGCTCCTGGAGTACGAGCTGGGCCCGCTGGAGGAGAACGAGGAGCTCTACCGGCACCTGTCCCCCATCAACTTCGTGGAGGACATCACCACCCCCTTTCTGGTGATCCAGGGCGAAGGGTTCTTCCCTGAGTCAGAGGCCAGCCGGCACTTCGTGGACGAGCTGGAGCGGCACTACAAGCCGGTTCGCCACCGCGTCTATCCCAACGAGAACTACTACGTGCGGGGCCGGGAGAATCGCCGACAGATGCTCCTGGATATCCTGGAGTTCCTGGACGCGACGCTGAAGGACCACGGGATCGTAAGCCCGGCGCCGCCCTCCTGACGCTCCCGTCTGAACCGGGGCCGGCTTTCGGTCTTGGGGGCGGACCCGCCGACCTTTCTTCGCATGAACAGGAGAGGGACCCTGGAGCCGTGCTGGTCGGCGCGGGATTCCAGGAGCTCCGGCATCCACTCAATCGAGAGGAGGGCGATGTGGAGATCTTTGCAGCCAACCTGCACGGAGGGAAGCGACAGGATTCGGTGCCAAGCATCGGTGCCCACGTCATCGCGACCCGTTTCCGGCAGGCCACGTTCACCATGAGCGGGGTCCGGACCGTGTCGTTCCAGGGTGTGTCCGGCTTCGTTCAGAACGTCGCGTCAGCAGCCCAGGGTGAAGGGGTCGACCGCCTCTACATTCATGATCATGGCTACCGTGCCCAGGAGTATGAGTTCTCCGAAGAGGCCGCCGCCGGGCTCGAGTTTCAGGGAGACCTGGACCGCCGGTCGGGGTGGAGCTATGTGGAGATCCAGTTCGGCATCTCGGGCATTCACCAGGGAAACTTCTCCCAGTATGAATCCCAGTTTCGGGAGCTGACGGACGTGCTGAACCCCGGGGCCCAGGTGGTCTTCTTGAACTGTTCTGTTGGACGTGATCCGGGGTTGCTCCTGGCCTTCGCCCGCTGCTGGGAGGTCCCCTGCACGGGCTCCACCGCCCCACAGGGCGGGGTTGAGTTGGTGAACATCATCAACCCCAGAGACGGGGTCTGGATCACGGTCTCGCCAGAGGGTCAGATCAGGGAGCGGAGCAGCCATCCGGTTTGGGGACCCACCCCCTTCGATTGAAGGACGACCCGCGTGATCTCGATCGGAGACGCTGCCTTGTCGGGCAATCGGGTTGAGGGGGGAACTGAAAACAGGCTCGCGTCACACTTGCTCATCGGGTGATGGGCTCTGAGTATCCGCCATGACCCACAGCGTCTTCCTCACAGGCTTCCCTGGATTTCTGGGATCGGCGGTGGCGGCTCGCCTCCTGACCCGGAATGATCCAGATGTGACGATTACGGCCCTGGTTCAGCCCCAGTACCGGAAGGCGGCCGAGACGCGGGCTGCAGAGCTCCAGGGAAAGACCCGCACACGCCAGCGACGGATCCGGATCGTCGAGGGGGACATCGCCCGGCCTGGACTGGATATGGAGGGGGCTGTCTACCGGATACTGCAAGCAGATGTGCGGGAGATCTGGCACCTGGCTGCCGTGTACGATCTGAGCGTAGGGAAGGAACTGGCCGAGCGGGTGAATGTCCAGGGGACCCGGAACGTGCTGGAACTGGCCACCAGTGCTCGTGGTCTGTCGCGCTTTCAGTACGTGAGTACCTGCTACGTCAGCGGCCGCTATCCGGGCATCTTTCGGGAAGGAGATCTCCACCATTCCGGGCCCTTCAACAACCACTATGAAGAGACGAAGCACCGGGCCGAAGTAGAGGTCCAGGCCGCCAGGGACCAGGGTTTGCCGGTGACGGTCTATCGTCCTGCTATCGTGGTGGGAGACAGCCGGACGGGCGAGACCCAGAAGTATGATGGTCCCTATGCCATCATTCGGTGGATCATGCGCTGGTCTCGGGTAGCGCCCCTTCCCCTCCCCGGAGACCCGAGCCGTGCCCGGGTGAACGTGGTCCCGCGTGATTTCATCGTGGATGCCATGGATCACCTCAGCGGATTGCAGGTGTCCAATGGGAAGGTCTACCAGTTGGCAGATCCCCAGCCCCCCACGGTGGAAGAGATGACCCGGATGCTGGGAGTCGCCACCGACCGGAGACTCCTCCGGATGCGGGTACCGTCGCGGCTGGCCCTGTCTGCGTTTCGCCACGTGCCCGGTTTGGCGTCATTCACCGGCATCGAGCCGGAGGCGGTCCCCTACTTCTCCCACCCCACCCGGTACGATACGTCGGAGACGGAGCGGGATCTCCAGGGGAGCGGCATTACCTGCCCGCCGTTTCAGAGCTATGCGGAGCGGTTGGTTCGCTTCGTGAGGGAAAATCCGGACCTTCCTCGAGGTGGGATGACCTGAGGTGATTGGGCGACCTCGTCATGGTGTATCCCAGGAGGTCGGTTCCCTTCCCTGTTGGGATGGGCAGGCTCCCCTTCCCCCCTCGGTGAGGCTGGCGTTCGGTCACCCGATCCCGAGGTCATTCCCCCCTGAAAGACTGCTGCCTAGGTCATGGCTCCAGGAGCTCACCCGACCAGACCCGCTCGAAGTCGAGCCTGGCCTGGCGAAGGGCATCCCGTACAGAGCCGGCGTCGGATGCCTGGAACTGACAGATGAGTCGCCGCCGGTCCCCGGAAAGGTGACTCCTGATCCACTGAATGCCACTTCGATCCAGGCAAGGGGAGAGCCGGCCGGTGATTTCGCTGAACCGTTCGTCGGTCAGCGGGGGATCGAAGCTCCGCTCCAGGATTACGTCGGCCATCACTCAACTCCTTCAGGTTGGCCCCTCGTTGCCACCCCTGGGGACCGGGGTGTCTTCGGGGGTCAGGGTTCTCATGAGTTCCTCCGCCTGTGCCAACGCCTCCCGGGCTCGATGTGAGAGGCGGTGGTCAGGTCGAATCACGTCCGGGGTCTGGAGATGCGCCGTAGCAGTCATCCCGTCGCCCTCCAGAATGGCGCATTGAGCCAGGAGGGCCTGGGTGATGGCCAGGAGGTTGGGGCGTTCCAGCGTGCGAGATGCCTCCAGCGCTTCCCTGGCGCGAGCTCTCGCTGCGCCTACACGCCGGTGCCGGAGATCCACTGTAGCCCCGTAGAGTTGGACCTGGGCAATGTGCCAAAGACTGTCCAGATCCCGGAGTTCCCTCAGTGCCCGGTCCGCCATCTCCATGCTGTCAGCGGATCCCCCTTCCATCGGTTCCCCGCTCCCTCTTTCCTTACGGACCCATGCGGTCGAAACTGCGCCCAGTGCGCGGGCGAATGTTGCTTCAACCATGTGGTCCATTCGTTCCGCCAGCCATTGTGCCTGCCGGGCTCGAGCCACAGCTCGTTCTGGATCACCCCGATCCAATTCCACCATGATGAGACGGGTCATGGCGGGACACTCCCA
>SL_3KL_010_SEDDRAFT_10004217_pt1 | contig 12991 bp, 8 predicted proteins | sample SodLakKL_010_SED_2_FD_10381 | JGI IMG/M metagenome (IMG submission 10381)
TATCTCATTAGCATATTTGCTAATTTTCACATCTGCTAATTTTCAAATCTCTTCTTCCTTCGAGCTTCCAGCTTCGAGCTTGTTTTACAGGCCAATCCGGCCATCGTGGATGGTGAGCTTGCGGTCAGCCAATGCTGCCAACGACTGGTTGTGTGTAACGATTACGAAGGTTTGTTGCAGCCTGTCGCGCAGTTCAAAAAACAAACGGTGAAGCTCCTCCGATGAGTTGGAGTCGAGGTTCCCGCTGGGCTCATCTGCCAGCACCACGGCAGGATCATTGATCAGCGCCCGGGCAACAGCTACGCGTTGCTGCTCTCCCCCGCTAAGTTCAGAGGGCTTGTGATCGGCTCTTTCAGACAGCCCCAGGGTCTCAAGCAACATTCGTGCCCTTCGTTCAGCCTCACTCCTGCCGGCACCGGAAATAAATGACGGAATGCAAACATTTTCAAGTGCCGTAAATTCAGGTAACAAGTGATGAAACTGAAACACAAAACCGATATGCCGGTTTCGAAATGCAGACAGCTGCTTGTCATTCAGGCCTGAAACATCCTGATTGTCGATTACGACACGCCCCTGATCATACCGGTCAAGCGTTCCAAGGATATGCAACAGAGTGGTCTTCCCCGCCCCTGAAGCTCCAACAACGGAAACAACCTCCGCCTTCTTGATTTCAAGACCAATCCCTTTCAAAACCTGCAGGGAACCATACGACTTATGAATGTTTTCAGCAAGAATCATGGCATATATTTAAAACGCATTCTCAATCATCAAAAATAAATTTAAAAAACCAACACGAAGATAAACAAAAGCAAGATATACAGGAGAGACTGCTTCGCTTTCCCATGATTTTTTTGGCGTCTATATATAGTTTCGCATAAAAAAAAATCATGTACATTTGATCAACCCGAAAACCATGCATTATGCGCAGCGTGCTCAAAATTATAATGGCCGTATTGCTTACACTGGCAGCTGTTCTGGCACTCATCATTATATATGCACACCTCACTTTTTACGATCCTGCAGAATCAGAATTGCTGCATAACGAAGAAGTGACACCAACCCTGACCGACACAAGCACCATCTCCGTCATGACCTGGAATCTGGGCTATGCAGGACTTGATAAAGAGATGGATTTCTTTTATGATGGAGGGACGCAGGTTCGGACCACCAGAGATCAAACCATCATCAACCTCAATGCCATTCTGGATCAAATCAAACACCACAAAAACCTCGACTTCTTTTTGTTACAGGAAGCGGATAAAGCGGCACGAAGGTCTTATTTTATCAACATGCCTGACAGCATTAAAAGCACACTTCCGGAAGCACATTTGTCGTTTGCAAAAAATTACCACGTTCGTTTTGTACCTGTTCCGTGGTATGCACCGATGGGCCGTGTTACTTCGGGCATCGTGACGGCAGGACATCATTCTCCCGAGGCTGTATACAGACTAAGCTTTCCGGGCAATTATCCCTGGCCGGGAAGATTGTTTAACCTGAAACGCGGTCTGCTCCTTAGCAGATATCCGCTCACCAACGGGAAAGAACTGATTCTTATCAATACACACAATTCCGCATTTGATGATGGTTCCTTGAGAAGACACCAGATGGATTTCCTGAAAAAGATCATGCATGCCGAATATGCCAAAGGGAACTATGTGATTGCCGGAGGTGATTTCAATCAATGTCCGCCCGGTTTTGAGCCCGAGTTTTTCTTTAATCTTTTTGATGATGAAAATGTCTTATTGATTCCTGATGATTTTATGCCAGACTGGCATTTTGTTTATGACCCGACAGTGCCAACAAACAGAAGCGTTATTAAACCTTATAGCCCTGCAACAACCAAAACAACACTGATCGATTTTTTCATTGCCTCGCCAAACGTCATGCCCCTGGGGGTTCAGGGCATCCATCTTGATTTTGAACACAGCGACCACAATCCCGTAATAGCTACCTTTAAACTTCTCGGTCCGCACAGCATGCCGCCCGACAGGTATATTTCAAGATAAAACATTAATTATGAAGCAATACAACGAAACATTTCAAAGCAAAAAAGTATCCGGAAAACATTTTGAACACCGTTCCGATCCGGATCCAGAAGGGAATCTTTATTCAGGATTTAAAGCTGCTAATGCCGATAAGATATTTGAAAGCACCAATTTCTATCGTTCGGAAGAAGCGATGTAATTTTACCAATTCTTTTTTATGACCCATTCCAATACCAACATCTCTTTTGATCAACTGGCGAAACAACTGGAAGGTGATCTGCAGCAAAGTCTCAGCTGGCGGNTGATGTATGCCACAGACGCATCCGTATTCAGGGAAGTTCCTTTGGCTATTTGTCATCCGCGCGGAGAAAGTGACCTTCAGCACATCCTTTCCTTTGCACGAACCCATAAAGTACCCCTGATTCCCCGCACTGCAGGAACATCGCTCGCCGGACAGGTAGTTGGACACGGGCTTGTTGTAGATTTCTCCAGATATATGAACAATATACTGGAACTGAATGTGGATGAAAAATGGGTACGGGTTCAGCCAGGGGTTATCCTCGATGATCTGAACCGCTTTTTAGCCCCACACGGATTATTCTTCGGACCGGAAACCTCAACTTCGAACCGTTGTATGATGGCCGGGATGGTGGCCAACAACTCTTGTGGATCGCATTCGTTGATATACGGAAGTACGCGCGATCATACCCTTGAGATAAAAGCCTTGCTGTCAGATGGCAGCACAACCCACTTCGGCGATCTGGATGCAGAAGGTTTCCGAGACAAGTGTGTTGGCAGCAAGCTGGAAAACAAAATCTATCAGCATCTTTTTGAAATGCTTTCCAACAGGGAGAATCAGGAAGAGATCAAAACAGAATATCCCGACCCCGGCATCAAAAGAAGGAATACGGGATATGCGCTGGACCTTTTGTTAACCGGAAGCGTATTTGGAGGAGATGAACCGTTTAATATGTGCAGGCTTTTGTGTGGCGCAGAAGGAACCCTTGCACTATACACAGAAATAAAGCTGAACCTGGTGCCGCTGCCTCCCCCGGAGCAGGGTCTGGTATGTGTCCATTTAAATAGTCTGGAAGATGCCCTGCAGGCAAACCTGATTGCCCTGAAGCATAAACCGGCAGCCGTTGAGCTGATCGACAAAGTGATCCTCGACTGCACCAAAACAAATATCTCTCACCGGAAAAACCGCTTCTTTATTAAAGGTGATCCTGCATCGGTTCTAGTGGTTGAGTTTGCTTGTGATAGCCGGGATGAAGTGCTCAGACGGGCAGCAGAGATGGAAGCCCATATGCGTAAGAAAGAACTCGGATATCATTTTCCGCTGTTATTCGATGGCGACATCAACAAGGTCTGGGCACTGAGAAAAGCTGGTCTGGGACTTCTGTCAAATATGCCTGGCGATGCAAAAGCCGTAGCGGTAATTGAAGATACTGCAGTACACGTTAAAGCGCTTCCCGATTTCATTCAGGAGGTGCTCAATATGCTCAATAAACTGAACACCCGTTGCGTTTTCTTTGCACACGTCGGCACCGGAGAGATCCATATTCGGCCCATCCTGAACATGAAAAACCGCGCCGACATTGAGCGGTTTCATCAAATTGCACAAGAAACCGCGGTGCTGGTCAAAAAGTACAAAGGATCGCTTAGCGGGGAGCATGGGGACGGCCGGCTCCGGGGCGGATTTATACCATTGGTGATCGGCGAAAAAAATTATGATATGCTGCGGCAGGTGAAGTCTGTCTGGGATCCTTTAAACATCCTGAATCCTGGCAAAATCATCGATCCTCCCTCTATTAAAACATCTCTGCGATACATTCCCGGGCAACCGGAGAAAAAAATCAAAACCTACTTCAACTACGATCAAACCATCGGTTTTTTACGGGCTATCGAACAGTGCAACGGTTCGGGCGATTGCAGAAAACCACACCAGGCAGGCGGTGTGATGTGCCCCTCCTACCAGGCAACACGAAATGAATACGACAGCACCCGCGGCCGTGCAAACATTCTGCGGGAATTTATCACCAACTCCACAAAGAAAAACCCTTGCGACCACAAGGAGCTCGTTGATGTGCTTGACTTATGTCTGTCGTGCAAAGGATGTAAAGCTGAATGCCCGTCCAACGTCGATGTCGGAAAATATAAGGCTGAAGTGCTTCAACATTATTATGATGCAAACGGCACACCCATTTCGGCAAAAATCACAGGAGCGTATGCAAAGTTTTACAGGGCAGGAAGTATATGGCCGCAACTGTTCAACTTCTTAGCCAAACAAGCGGCAAGCAGCCGGATCATCAAAGCAATGATGGGGTTTGCTCCCAAAAGGGACCTCCCCCTTGTAAACAGAAAAAGCCTTAGAAAGTGGGCTGAAAAGGAGCTCCCACGCCTGAACGGAAAAATCAATCCGGATAAAAAAGTATACCTGTTCTGCGACGAGTTCACCGATCTGAACGACCATCAGACCGGCAAAAATGCAGTATTGCTGCTTCACCATCTGGGGTACCGTGTGGTGATCCCACCGCATGCAGAGAGCAGCCGCACCTACCTTTCCAAGGGACTTTTAAAAAAGGCCGGAAAAATTGCAGTTCAAAACGTGAACAACTTGCTTCCATTGGTAAGCAAAGACCACCCGCTAATTGGCATTGAACCATCTGCCATTCTGACTTTCCGGGATGAGTATCCGGACATTGTACCGAAAGAACTCAGGGAGGATGCAATCCGCCTGGCTGCAAATTGCTTTACTTTTGAAGAGTTTATCGCCGGAATAAACAAAGCAGGGTTGATCGATCAGAGTATCTTTATCAAAAGACAACAAAAAATATACCTGCACGGGCACTGTCACCAGAAGGCTCTGTCTTCAATGGATTACAGTCAGGAAATGTTGTCGATACCCGATGGGATAGAGGTTGTTCGGATAGACTGCGGTTGCTGTGGCATGGCAGGATCTTTCGGGTACGAGAAAGACCATTATGCTTTGAGTATGCAAATCGGTGAACTATCCCTGTTTCCGGCTGTCCGGAAAGCGGAACCTGACGCATGGATTGTAGCTTCAGGCACAAGTTGCCGCCAACAGATCAAAGACGGAACCGGCCGTCAGGCCATCCATCCGGTCGACGCACTGCATCACTGCCTGAAACCTGTTCTTCAATAGAAGACGGTATTGTAAGTTAACGAAAAGGGGCTTGTCTGCGATTGCAAACAAGCCCCTTTCTTTTTATCAGCAGGATGCTACTTTTCTTCAGTATCCTTTGATTCGGCATCCTTATCTTCGGCAGCTTCTTCCTTCTTTTCCTCTTTCTTCTTGCTTGCCTTTTTTGCAGGCTTCTTTTCTTCAGCTTTAGCCGGTTCTTCCGTTTCAGCCTCATCAGAAGCTTTTTCCTTCTTTGCAGCCTTCGCCCGCGTCTTTTTTGCCGGCTCCTTCGGCTCTTCCAAAGCTTCTTCCCTGGCAGGCGCCTCTTTTTCTTCCTTAGCAGGTGCCTCTTTTTCTTCCTTGGCAGGCGCTTCTTTTTCTTCCTTAGCGGACTCTACTTTTTCTTCCTTAGCTGCTTTTGCTTTTTTCTGCTCTTTGGCTTCTGCTGCTTCCTTTTTATCCTCTTTCTTTTCTTCCTTCTCTTTTTCGGCTGCAGCCCTGGCTTCAAGCTTCTTTATGGCTTCTTCCTTCTTGGCAGTTTGTTCTGTTTTTTCAGATTTTTCAATTTCTGATTTCAGATTCGCCAACACATCAAGGTCACCAAGGGTTGTCTTTTCAAGACCGTCTTTCATTTTCTTGACAACTTTCTTGGTTGCTTTTTCCCTGGCCTTTTTCTCGGATACTTCAGATGCTCTTTCGGCATATTTAACATCCTGGAAAACTTTGGTATGGGAAACAACAATCTTTTTGCTTTCCTTGTTGAACTCAATCACCTTAAAGTCAAGAGTTTCATCCATCTTGGCAGTGGTTCCATCTTCTTTCACGATGTGCCTTGTCGGTGCAAATCCTTCAACACCGTATGGCAATGCAACAATTACACCTTTGTCGGACGTGCCAACAATGGTTCCCTGATGCACTGAATCAATAACGAATACCGATTCGAAAACATCCCAGGGGTTCTCTTCGAGCTGCTTGTGACCAAGGCTCAAACGACGGTTTTCTTTATCAACGTCGAGTACAACCACTTCAATGCTTTCACCGATTTTGGTAAATTCGGCAGGGTGTTTGATCTTCTTACTCCAGCTTAGGTCGCTGATATGGATCAAGCCATCAACACCCTCTTCCAGTTCAACAAAAATACCGAAATTGGTAAAGTTGCGAACGGTAGCTGTTGTCTTGGTTCCAACCGCATACTTTTCGTGAATATCTTCCCACGGATCGGGAATAAGTTGTTTGATGCCGAGTGACATCTTGCGATCCTCGCGGTCGAGAGTCAGGATCACGGCCTCCACTTCGTCGCCAACTTTCAGGAAGTCCTGAGCGGTGCGCAGATGCTGCGACCACGACATTTCAGACACGTGAATCAAACCTTCAACTCCTGATGCGATTTCAATGAATGCACCATAATCAGCGATCACAACAACTCTTCCTTTGACCTTATCGCCAATTTTGAGGTCGGGATCGAGTGAATCCCACGGATGGGGAGTCAATTGCTTCAGGCCAAGAGCAATGCGTTTTTTGTTTTCATCAAAGTCAAGGATAACGACATTGATCTTTTCATCCAGTTTGACAATCTCTTCAGGATGATTGATACGTCCCCAGGATAGATCCGTGATGTGAACGAGACCGTCAACGCCTCCAAGGTCAACAAATACACCATAGGATGTAATGTTCTTAACGGTACCTTCAAGAATCTGTCCCTTCTCGAGCTTGGCGATGATCTCTGCTTTCTGGATTTCAAGTTCAGCTTCAATAAGTGCTTTGTGGGAAACGACTACGTTTTTATATTCGTGGTTGATCTTAACCACTTTAAAGTCCATTGTTTTACCCACATAGATATCATAATCGCGGATTGGTTTCACATCAATTTGTGAACCGGGCAGGAACGCTTCAATGCCAAATACATCCACAATGAGTCCGCCTTTTGTACGGCACTTCACAAATCCCTGGATGATTTCATCGTTTTCCTTGGCCTCGTTAATCCGTTCCCAGGAGCGCAGTGTCCGTGCTTTTTTGTGTGACAATACGAGCTGTCCGGTGCTGTCTTCCTGACTTTCAACGTATACCTCAATGGTATCACCAATTTTCAAGTCCTGATTATAGCGCAACTCCGCTGCCGCAAGAATACCGTCAGATTTGAAACCAATGTTTACAACAACCTCACGAGTGTTTTTTGAAACAACAGTACCGTCAATCACTTCACCTTCGCCAATCGACTTCAGTGTTTCTTCATAAATATTTTCAAGACGTTCACGCTCTTCCTGTGAGTAGAGGTCTAATTTTTGGTCAACAGCATCCCAGTCAAATTCTCCGGGTATCTGTTCTTCAAAAATCGGTTTATGTGCCTTTTCAGGGATCTGATCTTCACCTATTGGTTTCTGAGCGTCCTCAATAGCGAGCTCAACCGGAGCTTCCTCTTTTTTCTCTTCAGAAACTGATGCTGCAATCGCTACTTTTTCTTCTTCAGAAATCTGTTCGGAAGTCTCCTCTGCAATAAGCTCTTCGGGCTTTTCTGCTGCAGGTTCTTCTTCCTTCACTTCGGGCTTTTCTGCTACAGGTTCTTCTTCCTTCACTTCAGGCTTCTCTGCTACAGGTTCTTCTTCCTTCACTTCGGGCTTCTCTGCTACAGGTTCTTCTTCCTTCACTTCGGGCTTTTCAGTCTTTTCCTCTTCTGTCTCTTCAGTGGTTTTCTTCACTTCAGCCTTCTTCTCTTCCTGTTGCTGATCTTTGGTTTCTTCTACCGGCTTTTCTTCTTGAGATGCGGTGTTTTTTTGTTCTTCTGACATCAATAAAAAAATTTCACTTGTGGTTGTTTCTGATTCATGGTCTCATTTACATTCTATTATATTGAATATCTGAAACAACCGGGTTAAACAATAAAAATACAGGGCCCGCAAACGGGACTGCAAAGATAGAAAAAATAAATAAACAGAAAACTAAAAATCAGTGCCTAAGAAAACCTATAGACTTATTTTGGATCTGATTGCGGTAACGGTCATGAGTTTTGTTAGTACATACAATGGTCAACCACCTGTATCATTTCATCAATATACTCAAAATCAACACCTTTAAGATATATCGGATTGATCTCCTCTACATTCTTCCGGTTTTCTTTTGACAGGATAATTTTTTGAATGCCGGCACGTTTGGCGGCCAGAATTTTTTCTTTGATACCTCCAACTGGCAAAACTTTGCCTCTCAGCGTAATTTCTCCTGTCATCGCCACACCGGGCTTTGACTTCCTATTGGCAAATGCCGAAGCAAGGGCAGCAAACAATGTGATTCCGGCTGACGGGCCATCTTTTGGAGTAGCACCTTCGGGCACGTGGATATGCACATTGTTTTTCTGAAACATGTCGGGGTCAATACCGAGGTCTTGTGTATGCGCTTTCAGGTATTCGTACGCGAGCGTCGCCGATTCCTTCATCACCTCACCCAGACTGCCTGTCAGGCTAAGAACACCCTTACCTTTGCTGATACTTACTTCCACAAAAAGGGTTTGTCCGCCAGATTGTGTCCAGGCCAGTCCTGTCATCACACCTGTCATATTGCCAATCTGGCTTTGATCACGGCTATATTTAGGTGCTCCGAGTATACCGGGGAGGTCTTCTGTTTTNAGTTTAGCATCCTGATGTTTGCCAATCACGATATCACGTGCTTTCGCTCTGATGATCTTTGCGATTGTTTTTTCCAGACTACGGACACCAGACTCCCGGGTATAATCCTGAATGATAATCTCCAGCACTTTTTTAGAAAACTTCAGTTGATCTTTCTTAACGCCGTGAGCTTCAAGTTGCTTAGGAATCAAATGGCGACGGGCGATCTCCTGTTTCTCTTCAACAATATAGCCGCTCAGGTCGATCACCTCCATCCGGTCGCGCAGTGCAGGCTGAATTCCTGCAAGTGTATTGGCAGTGGCAATAAACATAATATTGGAAAGGTCATATTCCACTTCCAGATAATTATCATAAAAGCTGTTGTTCTGTTCCGGGTCCAGCACCTCCAACAGTGCGGATGAAGGATCACCGGAAAATGTCTTGTACCCGACTTTATCTACTTCATCGAGAACATATACAGGGTTGGAAGAGCCTGCTTTTTTAAGATTCTGGATGATTCTACCGGGCATTGCACCCACGTAAGTCTTTCGGTGACCACGAATTTCGGCCTCATCACGCAGACCACCAAGCGACATCCGAATGTACTTTCGTCCGATCGCCCGGGCGATTGACTTGCCTAATGATGTTTTACCTACTCCGGGAGGGCCGACAAAACAAAGGATGGGGGATTTCATATCCCCTTTAAGCTTCAGAACGGCCAGGTATTCAATGATCCTGTCCTTGATCTTTTCCAGTCCATAATGATCCTTATCCAGTATCTGTTGTGCTTTCTTCAGATCAAAATTATCAGACGTATATTCATTCCAGGGAAGCTCAACCAGTGTTTCCAGATAGTTCAGGTGCACTGTATATTCCATCGCAGCCGGATTCATCCGTTGCATGCGGGCAACCTCTTTCTCAAATGTCGTTTTGACCTGCTTGCTCCACTTCTTTTTCTCCGCACGCACTTTCAGGTCATTGATCTGCTGTTGGTGCGGACTTCCGCCTAACTCTTCCTGAATGGTTTTAAGCTGTTGTCCCAGGATATAGTCCCGCTGTTGCTTGTCAATATCAACCTTCACTTTGGAGTGGATCTGGTTTTTAAGCTCAACCACCTGCAATTCTTTATTCAGCTGTTCCAGCACCAGGTTGGCTCTTTTATTAAGGTCCGGGATATCCAGAATCTTTTGCTTTTCTGTAATTTCAATATTGAGATTCGAAGAGATGAAATTTACCAGAAAAGCAGGACTTTCGATGTTTTTCAATGCAAATGCCGCCTCACTGGGAACATTTGGCGATAGCTTTACAATTTGAATGGCGAGGTCTTTGATGGTTGAGATCAAAGCATCAAAATTTTTGTCTTTTCGCGGTTTTTGCGGTTCGGAATAGGGTGCTACACGGGCCATAAAATAAGGATCCGTTTGTGTAAGCGCCTTCATCTCAAAGCGCTTCTTGCCCTGGATAATTACAGTGGTATTGCCGTCAGGCATCTGTAATATCTTGATAATGTAAGCTGCAGTACCTACCTTATAAAGATCCTCAAATTCAGGATCCTCAACAGCGGCATCCTTTTGCGCAACCACACCGATGATTCTGCTTTGCTTGTATATATCCCGAACCAGTTTTATTGATTTGTCGCGGCTAACCGTGATGGGTATCACCACACCGGGAAATAAAACCGTGTTCTTAATCGGAAGAATGGCAAGCTCTTCAGGAATATCCTCAGCTTCCATTTGTTGTTCCTCTTCTGTCGACAAAAGGGGAATGAATTCACTGTCCCCATCCATACCTTCCCTGCCAATGTAAATATCCTGATCAAAAAAACTACCCATATTACTTATACGTCAAAATGTCATTAAAAAGTGAAAAAAAGTCATAGAAATCGTTTGCCCATGTCAGACGATAAACAGCTACCATTGCATAAATGTTTGTTTAGGTGGGTGTTGACCGGAACGATGGAAGACAAACAAATCTGTTTTAATCATATATACCTAATACGATCAAGCGCTATGCCATTATTTGAACAGAAACAGCACAAAGCATATCATTGTGTCAATCAGCAAAAATGTTTTGATTTTTTCAATACATTATGCTTCGTAAGATAGGGGAAATAATTACAAGATGTTTCTATATCCTAGCGTATGTTCGAAGATATTCCTGAGAATTTTCTCTTCAACACCTGTATACTCCAAATTTCTGCGGGCATACATACGTTTTGCGACCTGAATGGCTTTATCGATATCAAAGGTTGTAAAACCGGAAACACTTCCCCAGGAGAAGGATGGAATAAAGTTCCGCATAAACCCGGCGCCGAATATCATCGCATTGACACCAATCACGGTACCGGTATTAAACATTGTATTGATGCCGCATTTGGTATGATCACCCATAAAAGTGCCACAAAACATCATACCGGTATTAACAAAGCTCTCGTCGACATAATCCCACAACCGAACCTCATCGTAATTGTTTTTCAGGTTGCTGGTATTGGTATCGGCACCAAGGTTACACCATTCACCTATTACACTGTGCCCCAGAAAACCATCGTGGGCTTTGTTGGAATAACCAAAAATCACGGAAGACATCATCTCTCCACCAACTTTGCAGTGCGGTCCTATAGATGACCCTTCATAAATCTTGGCACCCATTCTAATGACAGAACCTTCACCAATTCCAACAGGACCTTTGATCAGTGCACCATCCATAATATGTACGTCTTTCCCTATGTAAACAGGTCCGACTGAGGCGTTAATAAAGGCCATATCCAGTTTGGCACCTGGTTCGACAAAAACATTTTCAGGATTCATCACACGCACGTGATCAGGGATGGGCTGACTTTCTCTGCCGTTTGTTATCAAGTTGAAGTCCGGCTCAATTTGCTGCTCATTTAGTGCGACAATATCACGAAGCTGAAACAGTTTTTTGATCTGACTTCGGGTGTGCATCGGAATTACATCCTCAAGCAGCTCAACACCTAAGTTATTAATGTCTTCAGCACGAACCCTGTGGGCAATGAGAATATCTCCGGATATCAGGGTCTGATTGGGTTTAAGCCTGCCGATCTCTTCAATAAGCCTGGCATCCGGCATTACACTGGCATTGATCAACATATTATCGGCCTCCTTGATCAAAGGATATTTTTCAGCAAGGTATGACTCGGTAAGGGATGATGTCTTTGTATTTAAAAGCATCTCCCATTTTTCCCTGATTGTAAGGATTCCGACACGGATGTCACCAATGGGCCGAATAAAAGTAAAAGGAAGGAGGTGATTGCGAGCTTGTGCGCCAAATAAAATATAATTCATCGCCAGAATGGGTTAACAGGAAACAAAAAAAACATAACAATGGATAAAATTAAGAAAATAAAAACAAAAAAAGCCCTTCAGAGGGCTTTTTAAATAATATTTTTTACTAAAAGACTACTTGTTCTCCTTCAGGTGCTTTTTGTATTTCGTCCTGAATTTATCCACACGACCGGCTGTATCAACAAGTTGCTGCTTACCGGTGTAAAACGGATGTGATGTATTCGAAATTTCCAGCTTTACCAAGGGATATTCATTGCCGTCTTCCCACTTGATCGTCTCTTTGCTCTCAGCAGTTGAACGTGTTAGAAAGCTATAATCGTTAGACATGTCCTTGAAAACGACAAAGCGATAGTTTTTGGGATGGATATCTGTTTTCATCAAAAATTTGTTTTTTTAATCTTTGCAACAGCCGCTTATAAGCTTTATTACAATTATTTATACAACCATTTTCTGTTTTTCGGTCTGCAAAGATAGTACTTTATTTTAATTTGAACAAATAACCTGCATGATTCATCAAATTTCGCAGAAAGAAAGGTGGTAAATCATGCAGGCAGCGTGTCATCCCCGAGTTAGTCAAGTCTGTTAACAACCAGACCGCTACGCAGTTTTGGTTCAAACCAGGTGGTTTTTGGCGGCATAATATTACCGGTATCGGCAATATCCATAAGCTGTTTCATTGTGACAGGATACAGTGCAAACGCCACCTGCATTTCACCACTGTCCACGCGACGCTTCAGCTCTTCCAATCCACGAATACCACCAACAAAGTCGATCCTCTTATCGGTTCTCAGGTTTTTGATACCCAGAATTGGCTCCAAAACTGATTTTGACAGGATGGTCACATCAAGAACACCAATCGGATCACTGTCGTCATAAGTATGATCTTTGGCTTCCAACGCATACCACTCACCGTCCAGGTACATACTCATCACGTGCAGGGCGTCGGGTTTATATAGGTTA
>SL_3KL_010_SEDDRAFT_10004218_pt1 | contig 12986 bp, 31 predicted proteins | sample SodLakKL_010_SED_2_FD_10381 | JGI IMG/M metagenome (IMG submission 10381)
ATTGATTGATCCACGCCATGCTCATCAGTTTCGACTGGTGAGCATTGGTGGTTCAACCAATTTAGTCTTAGAAAGGACAAACAACAATGGATAAGCAAGAACGTATCAAAAAAGCAAAAGAGATGCGCCGATGGTGGGGCGATCTCGCCGAGAACGTCGAGAAGGATGTGACAGTCAAGGCAGAAGTCGGAATGAATTTGTACTCGCCATGCAAAGACTTCGTGTTCTGGCAACACGCTGGCAAGATCGCGGGGGTGTACAACCAAATTCTTGACACAGAAAATCACGGGATACTCGACGCGAGCACCCACGACTACTATGACGAGAACGCCAGAAGGATTGTGGTTGCATAGCATCTCGCAAGACCGCACCAAACATATCGTAAGTAAGCACATCCGTTTAGCGGGTGTGCTTCAACGCGTCTCCAGATGCGGAGGCGAGAACAACAACCAAGAACACTATTTTAGGAAAGGATTTTGAAATGCAACACCGACAGAGTTCGGAAGAACGACAACAATTAGTAGAACGCTCCGAAGAGATCAAAGCAACGTTGAGCGCACTTGTGAAGCGCAAAAACAATCAGTTCATGCTCTCGGCGATCTACTGCGCGGTGCTCTTGCCCGCGTGCTCAGCGGAGTCAGGACGGGAAGAACTGCACATTTTCATCGTGCGCGGCAGTTTCCCTAAGACAGTAATAGGATATGAGAAACAAAAACGTTTCTTGATTAAAATGCGGGCTCTCAGCAAAACACTCAGGCAAACTCGTGACATTCTCATCTGCCAGCACTGGATTGAAGAGTCAGTCAACTACACAAGAAAAATCAATGCAATATCAATCTTGCCAGGAGATGATTTCTAATTGCCCCGCGTGGTGCTCATCAGGGAAACTTGGTGAGCACAGACGGTTCAATTAATTAGTCTTTGAAAGGACAAATGTAATGCACGAGAAAACGTATCAAGCAAAAATGGTAAGGGCGCGAAGAACGGAAACGATCAAGCGACTCGGTCGAGCTCGCATCGAGCTTATGGAGGCTAAGAACAATAGCCGAACCACCATCAACAAGGTTGATACCGAGATCACCCGCGAAATCGAGAATTGCATTCTCGCCGTTGAACGAGTGATGCTCAAGCTCGGTAAATAGTTGCCGTGCCCCGTACTCGTCAGGCTGATCTGGCGAGTATCGGTTTGTCAATTATTTAGTCTTTGAAAGGAGTACAAAATGTTAGCCGAGCTTTATTATACTGTGTTAGGGAGTCCAGGACTCCAGCGAGTAATCGCATATACGTTCTGCATGCTGTGGCTTGCGCTGATACTTACATGTGGAGAAACAGAATCATGATTATCTGCAGAGAATGTGGAAGAATAATTGAATATCGGGGCGAGTTGTCAGACGCCGCTCTAAGTATGCTCGGTATGACACGGGCAGAAGCCGCTTACCAAGAAAGCCGCGGTCTATGTGAAGAATGTCAAGAAGATATGATGATCGACAGTTCAGTTGAAATCCTGGACGAGTTGTTTGAACTCGCATAAACTACTTGACGCTATGTGCTCACCAGTACAACTGGTGAGCACCCGTGTGTCAATTAGAGAAAGGATAACATGAACAAGAAGATGCTGGCAACAACATTGCTCGCGGCAACTCTCGCGAGCGCAAGTAGGGCTGTGGCGAGTATGCCGCCAGAGTTCGAGCACGGGTGCGAGGCTGGCGAGTACAGCCACGTCTTTCATGCGGTCGAGAACAAAGCCATTGAAATCGAGGAATGGGAGTACAAAATATATCTCACCCCAGAACGTGCAGTCTGGTCAGGGCAACCAGGATACTTCATCGAGAACGCGTGTGTCGAGCTTGAGTGTGACTTCGAGACTGGCGAAGAGGTGTGGCTGTTCGGCAAGGGCGACAACAGCTTGATCGTCACAGTTGACTATTGCGAAGTTTCAGTTCTCGCCTTCAACACGGGCGAGTTCCACAACGTCTTTCTTCCGATAGTGTTTGGTCAGTAGCCCAAGTGATGCAACATAGTGACCAAGAAAAAACATGCCTTTCCTTGCCTCACTATGTTGCATTAAGAACGATTATGTGGTAAAATGTTTATAATCAACTGACCGCAATGTACTCGTGGGCAGTGAGAATTGGTTGACTGTTCGTTTGTACTCGCAAGCTCCTATTCCTTGTGGGTACAGACGAGTCAATCAGACTCAGTTTTGTACTTTACCAATCCATACTGCTTTTGAAAGGAGCAAATAAAATGGAAAATATTTTAAAGGTCTCTGCAGATCAGGGACAAACTGTTGACATTCCTTTCGAGGAATTAGCCCAAGATGGTCAGTGGCGCACAGACTCATTCGAGCAGATCGCTGATCAGCACCCAGAAGCCGCAAACGCCCGTGTTCTTCTCCCAGAAGGTTCATATGAGGGCACAGAGGCAGTAGTGTTTGCGATTGACCGAGCAGCTAAGACGCTGGGTACTTATGTGACCCGCATCAACAAGCTGGTGAATGGCATTTCACCAGCTTTGCGTGAAGCTCGCAGTGGTTCTGGTGGTGGTTCTGCCACAAAAGCCAATATCGGGATCGAGCAGGACAGCCCCACAGCTGTTCGTCTGTTCGAGCCAGAAGGTGATGGGTTTGCCGAGATTGATGCCAATGGTGCAGTCAGCACCAACAACTTCGAAGTCTTTGCTTACTTCGTTGAGGGTGTTCTGAACCCTCACAAGTGGCAGAACCGTCTGGATAAACTGCGCCAGTTCAGCAACGGTGTCGAAGCAACTCCGCCAGAACTAACTTTGACCTATTCTGGTCAGACCATCAGCCTCAAGAATGATGACGATCAGACTGTCATCAACGGTCGGATTGAGCTTCTCGGTAAGCTCATCAAGGCTGGCACTGAGGTTGATGCAAACGCCATCATGGTTCTCGAACCAGAAATGACTGGCGGTGGCACAGAATGGTTGCAAGATTGGGTTGCCGAAAACTTCCCGACTGACGAGGAAGAGACCGAAGAATAAAATATGAACGTTACAACTGAATACTTGATCATTGCCCTGCTGATAAAAAGGCAGGGCATCTGGTCTGTACTTGAAACCAGTACACTGATGATGGTTCGGAAGAACCGAAACCAGAAACCAATTCTTATAGTACTTTGAAGGGAGTACAGATGGCAAAGCTCAACCAGAAAGAACAATATATCCGCAACGCCCTCAGAAGAGGGACGCTTGCAACCACGCGCAAGGGAATTATGTACGACTTGCGCCGTAGCGAGAAGGGCGCATACGTTCTCGTCTCTTCTGACAAAAAAGTTCGTATGACCACAGAGTCGGTAACATCAGTCCGCAAGGAAGCAGAAAAAATCCGACCAATTCAGCACTGGCGTGAAGTTGTCTACAAACCAGAACCCGAACCCCAAGCACAATAATTCTTAGAAAGGAAACAGAACGATGGAGATGTTAGGCGCAGTAAATGTTGATGTAGAACAGAAGGACACCAAGCTGATCATCACGATAGACACCAGCAAAGAATATGGTGCATCCAAATCTGGCAAGAGCACTACAATCGCCAGCACGCTGGGCAACAAGGTCGTTGCAATGCCAAACGGAGAGCAAGTTACCGTTGGTCTTAACGTATACAAGCCCCGCCGCACGGTCTGATTGACGGAACGAGAGCACACCACACACACAGGGGAGAACGTGGTGTGCTCGATTGCGTTAATCAACAAGAATTCTACAAGAAAGGAGCTAAGTAATGCAAAAAGTTACATGGGTCAGCTTTACAGCTGGCAGACTTAAGGATGGTTGGCAGATTGAAATTGTCGAGAACAGCAAAGATAGCACCATCGAAGAAGAATCAATCAAGATAACCCTATCAGAAATCCACAACTGCCCAGATTATGTGGAAGGCGAGATCGTCTGGATGGGTAAGAACTACGAAGTTGCTGTGATGCTCGTCAACACCAAGCATGGTACAACAGTATTTGTGGCAGATCAATTTCAGAACATGGTGGAGTACCCAGTTAAGTACTCAGGAGAATAAAATGGAAGAATATGTTATTGGATGGAAAAGAACGCACATCATAGACCTTGTTCTCTTTGTCGAGGACGATGAAAGAACAATGCACATACGAGCAGGAATGTGTAAGGTTTTAGTCCTGCCAAAGACAGAATACACGCTGGCTTATACGTCAGAAGTAAACGAGCTTTCCGTATACCACACCGAGTCTGGTTTATGGGTATTCTCGATAGACCTTGACTCAGGCGCGTTTCAGTATGCAACAGCCATGATGATGAACTCGGCACTGGTTGATATCTTCAACTGCATCGGTGTAACAGAATAATATCCACATGAGAGCCAGATGAAATATTCTGGCTCTGCTCGCGTCTGTTGCCGACGTTCTCGTGAGCACCAGACATGAGCCTATTGGAGAAAGGATAAACATTTGAACAAAGAAACGGTGAGAACCCTCTGCCTCTGGATGGCAACAAGATACAATGCCCAGATGGATAAGGTCAGAGTGGGATCAAACCAGACTTCGAGATACGGTTCAATGAGTATGGGTAAGAACGGGTTCAGGATATCAGTTTCGACATACAGAACAGATTATCCTGAGAACACCCCGAGCGAGAACGCCAATCTTCAAAACAAGATCAAGATACTCGAAACCATTGTGCATGAGTTTGCTCATATAACACTATATCAAGAAGGAAAGTTTGACGTTCATCACGGTCCCACTTTCACCGAAAGACTCAATAGGATGCTCGTAAAAGACTGGAAAGAGTTGGTGAAGATTTACAACTTTATCGAACAGGATAACCTGACCGATAATATCAACTTTGTAATAGCTCTTTCTGGTGATCCTCACGTTACGCTCAGACATTTCACCGAAGCGAGAAGGCGTTACGATGAAGAAAAGAGTTGAAAGACAAATCCATGCTGAGTCCGTATTCTTAGAGCCAATCCAGAGTAAAGAGGGTAAATGGTACTGGCGAGTCAAAAGTTTTGGCTACGATGCCGAGATTTATGACGAGCACAACAACTGTTTTGCTTCTGTGCAAACAGAGGCATACTCCGAAACGGAGTTATTAGTCAAGAAAGGAGTTTAAAATGAGATTAGGACAAGAGTTTGTGAATTACACAATCTCGGACTACACCTGCAAGCGTGATGATGTCTTTGACGCAATATGCACTTTTGTAAGCAACAACGAGATTGCGGACGAGGCTGTTACTGATTTGATTGACGAGTACAACGATGTCAAAGAAAGCCAGATCGGTGAAGAGTTCGAGGTCGATCTGCAGGACATTTACGATGATCTCTGGAACGCACTCGACAATATCGCTCCAAAGGGTTGCATATTCTGCGCTCATGAGGATGATCCAACGATGGTAGGCTTCTGGAACGGTGAGTACGATGAGTAGTATACAAGAGAAAGATAAAAAATATGCTGACAGCCTCACCGACGAACAGGTGTTGGCACTCATGCGAGACTCAATCCTGAATGACGAGCCAATCGAAGTTGCTGACGGTTGCACAGTCGAAGAACCAACTGCCGCTTGCCAGCATGGTCATCGTTCTCCCTTGCGCGTGCTGGGGCTACTATGAAAGGATAACAATGCCAGACGAAACAAGTTTTGTAATGCAACAGATTGAAGATGCAATGCCAGACAGCTTCACCATCCACTTTACTCGCGACAAAAACGACGGTGGCTGGGTTGCCAGTATCCCAGAGATGCCAGGATGCTTCAGTCAAGGCGAGGACATTCAGGATGCTTTCGAAATGATCATGGATGCTTGCATGGGCTGGCTCGAATCATTTGACAATCTTCAATAACAAAAGAATAGAGGTGGCTATCACAAGATAGCCCCTGTCTGCGAATGTGTGTTCGCACTGATGAGTCCAAAAGGATGAAACAGAAACCAATATCTTTTAGCAAAGGAGGCTAAAAATGTACGAGGAAGCGGTTAAGACCGTGACCGTAGAAAAGTCTGGGTACAAGCATACGATCAAGCTTTATCCTGACTGTCATGCTGAAGACCCCAGAGATTGGGATGGTCATATCAGCACGTTTGCACTCACTCACAAGCGTTACAATATGGCAAACGAGTTTAATTGGCTCAACTTCAACGATTACAACAGCTTTGATGAGGTTCTTGAGGCAGTCAAAGAGCGAGAAAAGATTGTTGCTTATCGTTGGGTGCGTGGCTATGAGCACGGCAGTCTGGTGCTATCACTTAGCGCCGCTGGTCAATTCTCATGTCCTTGGGATAGTGGCTGGATGGGTTTTATCTTCGTGACCGAAGAGTCAATGAAAGAAAACTATCCTACTCTCCCGCGTGATGATTGGGAAAAGACAGCCAATGAAGCAATCGAGGCAGAATTCAAAACCTACAATGCTTATGTTGTTGGTGATGTTTACTGCTACCGTATCACTGGTGATCTTTGTGATGATAGCTGTTGTGGATATTACAGCAGTGAAGATGCTATCAGTGAGGCTGAAAGCATTATTGATGCTGTTGTAAAACATAAACTCGAAGAAGCAGATCACGGTATTTTGATCCACGAGATGCTCGGATAGGAGATGAAATGTTATACAACGTAAGATTTTATAAAAAGAACGGTTTGCTGGCTGTGCCAGTCGCTGGCTTCACCAAACACTCTGAGATGATCGAGTATATGCGTAAGTATATACCGCTCAAAACAGTATTTGACGCCGAGTATGGCGACAAAGTTGATGTCGAGGTGATGAACAGTCAGGGCTATCAAACAACCTTGTGGCATCCTGTCAACTTCACTCCTTTTGATGGTTACTCGGACTATGTGAATAGCGTAAGCATACGAGAGCTTGCAGAAACAGCCATCAAAAAGGGCACTTATGACTATGCCAAACCACAGCCTTGGGTTGATCAGGTCGTTGACAAGCTTTGTAAAATCAGAAATGTCAATGACGATGAAAAGTATACCCTATACAGAATAATATCTGGTGGCACAGTCTGGTTCTATCCACGCGAAGGCAACGGAAGATTGGGCGGCAGACCATTGGCGTTACTTTCCCAGACAGTTGATGCACTCGAAGAAGTATATGGAGCTTGGGACAATGAATCCTAAACAATTCTTTCAATTACTCGGCGAAGATGGCATGAAAGATATCCAACACAGAAAAGTCTACACTCAGCCAACAGAAGATGTTGAGCTTGATGAAATTCTAATCAAGGATATTGAGCCATCACAAAAAGAACTTGAATATTTAATCTCATGGGGTGAGGTGGCGCGTGCCCTTGAGTATGCCCGCACTCACAACCTGAGAGCAAAGCCATTGAAATTCCTGATCAGCAGGGTTGTAAGATATTGCTGTGACACGGGAGAAGATTTGGTGAATGTTATCCAGACGCTGTTCTGGAAGGAGGCGTAATGAAGAAAGAGTTTGAAGTTAGAGTAAGCCACATCAGGAGTATGACAGTAAACATGACACTTCATGTTGACGCTGGGTGCACACTCGAAGAGCTTGCCGAAGATCTCGAATATCAAGCATCTGTAAAGGCAGGAGATATTTTCTCTGGCAACATAGAAGAATGTAGGGTTGTTTCAAGAGGGATTCAAACCTGCGTGGACAGCATAAAACTGCTTGATGAGGTGAAGATTGAAAAATCTCAACTTAGGTAAACGCTACAATCTTCTGAGTGGCGAAACCAAAGGCGAGAGGCTCGAATATAACCTTGATAATCTGACTACCCATGCTGTTATAACGGGCATGACAGGAAGCGGTAAGACTGGATTAGGGCTGACTCTCATCGAAGAGTTAGCCCTACAATCCCTGCCTGTCATAATGATTGACCCCAAGGGTGATCTCACCAACTCGCTACTTCACTTCCCACAACTAAGGGACAGTGATTTTGCGAAGTGGACAGACAACGCCAAACAGACCGCTCAAACGTGGCGCACAAAGCTCAACGAGAGTGGCATAACAGAAGATGATATCAAGCGCATAGACGAGAGTGTGGAGTATACCATTTATACTCCCGGCGCAGACGCAGGGGCGCAGGTCAGTGTCCTTGCGTCTTTGTCCGCGCCTAAAACCTCATGGGACGAGCACGCAGACAGATTGCAACAGCGAATTGCTGGCACAGTTACGGCACTCATGGGTTTGGTTGGCTACGAGAACGTTGATCCAGTCAACAGCGAAGAACATATCCTGCTGTGCAATATCATCGAATACCTCTGGCGTGATGGTGTCAGTCTGACGCTCGAGGATTTGATTATGTATGTTCTTGACCCGCCTTTCGATAAACTCGGAGTGTTTAGTGTAAGCGAGTTCTGCCCTAATCGTGACAGACAAAATTTAGCGCACAAGATAAATAATTTCCTTGCTTCACCATCTTTTGCTAACTGGATTGAAGGCGAAACACTCGACATTGACCGTATTCTCTACAACAAAGACGGTAAACCAAGACATACAGTGTTCTACATTGCTCATCTTGAAGAAAAAGAACGTATGTTCTTTGTTACTCTATTGTATACAGCCATTGAAAGCTGGATGCGTAAGACAAAGGGGAGTCCTGGACTGAAAGCGGCAGTGTATTTTGACGAGATCACTGGCTATCTACCGCCAATCTCTAATCCACCAAGCAAAGGTGTTATTCTGCGTATGCTCAAGCACGCCAGAGCCTATGGTGTAGGAATGATATTGGCGAGTCAAAATCCTGTTGATCTTGACTACAAAGCCCTATCCAATGCTGGCACATGGTTCGTGGGAAAGTTACAAACACCACAGGACAGGAACAGGCTGGTGTCTGGTATCGAAGGTAATATTGGCAAGGACACGCTAAACGATATCATCTCATCACTCGACACGCGCCTCTTTATGATGCACAACATCAACAGGCAACTTCCTGTGGTGTTCAAGTCACGTTGGGTTATGAATTATCTTGCTGGACCGCTAACTCTTGACCGTATTCCTGACCTCAATAAAATGGCTGGCGTTGAGATTGTCAAACAAAAGCCACAGGAACAGGTGATAGTGAGCCATGATTGTACCTCTACCGTTGGTTATCATTATCGCAGTGTAAGCGTGACACCACAGGAGGCGCTGGCGAAGGCTGGATTACCACCGACAAAGCAATATCCATACGAGATATATAAAGCACGGACTGCTAAAGGTTATAAACCGCCTAACTACTACGAGAAACGACACAAGAAATTTTCTGTACCACACTACACAAGATCATTGGTGACAGATGAAATGAAACATCATGGTGTCTTGTGGACTCCGTATTACGGTTTTATTATCGACGGGAAGTTCGTATTACTTCCCGCATTTGAGAAGGGAGCATAATGTACAGCACAAGTACGCTAAACAAAATGGCTGTCAGGGAACAGCCACAGCACCGCTTGAGCGCGGTAAACAGCATGACCACAGAAGAGTTACTGGCTGTGCTCATTGGTGGTGCTCATCAGCTTGAGATTGCGCGTGAGATTGTCAATCAATTTGGCACTTTACAAAACATCATGCGCCTTGACAAGCACGAGCTTATCGAGATCAAAGGCGTTGGAGCACAATGCGCTGGAAGAATACAAGCGGGTTTGGCTCTTGGAATGAGGGCAGGGTTTGAAAACAACGACAATCCTTCTCCGATTGTAACACCAGTCGAGATTGTTGACCTTCTTGCACCGCGAATGATAAATCTGACGCGTGAAACTTTATGGGTTGTCAGCGCAAACACAAGAAATGTGCCAATCAATGTTGAAATGCTTTACTCTGGCACAATCAACTCGTGCGCTGTAAGGGCGGCAGAGGTATTTCAAACAGCGATAAAGATGTCTGCTCGTGCCATTTTCCTTGCACACAATCACCCAAGTAATGACCCTTCGCCAAGTCCAGACGATATAAGCATGACGCGAGAATTGGTCAAAGCTGGCAAATTACTGGATATAGAACTTCTTGACCATGTTATTATCTGCTCGCCAAGCAGATGGTGCTCAATAAAAAGCACCGATAATCATATCTTTATGTAGAAAGGACAGAAAAATGATTGAAACAAAGATTTTCGAGATAAGGGATGTTGCCACGACCTGTGTGGCACTCTGCACGCGTGTTCCTTCGGGTACAGTGCGCGAGCAGAAAATGTTCTGGCATCAGGGCTTTGGTCACAACCTTGTCAACATGCAAGTGCTAAACAAGGATATGGTAACTCATGACCCTTTCAAATGGGGTGATCGTACATTCAAGACAGCACATATGTTCATTCAAGAAAAGTGGACTACTCTGTCAAGCACAATGGTTATTGACGTTCAGTATATTCTTGGCGAAACAAATAAACCAAAAGAGTCCGATATATTCAAATAAGGAGGCAGTGATGAACAAGAAAATAAACATTGTAGATGAGGCTAAACACCTCATCGAGATAATTGAAAGTGCAAATGGTGAGCCACAGGTCATTCGTGACATGATCCTTGAAGGTGATGCCATAGATAAGATTGCTTTTATCTTGGATAAACCTCCTGCCGTGACCACATGGAAAGATGTTGACAAAGTAATAGAAGCTCTTGACGATGAACGAGAAGCAGGGGTTGCCAATGACCTATTCGATGCTGTTCACGGTACAGACACGCCAACAACGCCAGAGGAATAGTCATGGCTCACTGGTTGGATGAATACGAAAAAGATGCTCTACACAGTAGAAAACTCGCACGTGAGGGGGCGTGCGAGGAAAACTACTGGATAAAACCAAAGGCTGATGGAAGTAGACTTCTGAGTCCCTATCATTGTGGTTCTTGTGACAAATGCCTTGATAGGCAAGCCGAAAGCATACAAGCAAAACTGCAAAGTATTGCTATGCTCAATGATCTCAGATTGCTTGTGGCAAAGCCGCAGGTTGTGACGAAGCTGATAAAAGTACTTCCCACCGATGATTATGTTCGCTTCCCCTGCGCTGATGGTTTTGATAGGCTGTTTTCTGTTGGCGGTCCCGGCAAGAACGTGCTGGACTCCGAAATTGATTACAAACCTCTTGCGAGACGTAGACCAAACACGCGCAAGAGTGGCAACCTTATCACTATGAGTATCAAGAAGGAGAGAGGTAACACCATCGAGATATTCAATATAAAAGCAACTTCACGCGCCATAGCCTTACTCGCACTTGATCACGCAAGAAAAGAGTTTGAGATCAGACGCGAGAATAATGTCCTTGAAGAAACAGTGAATGACGCTGGCGTTCTTTCCGTGTATAACAACATGGTAAACATGTCAATAAGCTCATTCCTTGAGGATAACAATGGGCTTGTGTTCCAAAATCTTATCAAGGTTGAATATGAGCTACCAATAGAATTCAATTTTAACTGTGTAGAAGAAAGGTATTTTGACAATGACTAGAGATGAAGCAGTTGCGTTGCTAAAAGGCAGAAAGCCCGAAACCATACTGTTTGTCGAGCACCAAATTGACAAGTTCGGAAAAACGGTTGGTCGTTTCTTTGATTTTTCTGAACAGGGATTGGTTGACATTACAAGGATCGTTGGCAACTTCAACGAGAGTGGCTTACTTCGCCTCATGAACACCAAAAAGAACTGCGGAGTTTATGTTATTTGCACACGAAAGCCCGAAAGCATTGTCCGCGACATATCAGAGGAGGTCTATGGAAAGTGGAATGTGATTAAGTCTGGCGTTTTACCTTACAACGAGATATTTTAGAAAAGGAGTAGAAATGGCTTATCAGAAAAAGAACTATTCAGTGACCGTTGCTGGAACTCAAAATGATGTTCCTGCCAATGCTTACTTTGATTGTGTTTCAAGTGTGGAGGTCAACGAGTACCTTGACCTCATCATCAAAAGAGAGCACGGCGGTTGGTCAAAAACTTCCAAGCGTTCTATGGCTGGCTTCGACAAAGACGGTATCACAATAACTATAAGAGAACATCCATGACAAAGAAAAAATTTCAAAAGATACCACACCCTAAAGCCTTCGGAGCAATAGACTTAACCGAAGAGCAAGCACTAGAAGAAACCTCACAAGAGGCTGTTAACTACATGAAAGAAAACCCCTACCGCATTTGGAAAGAGGGCGGTCAATGGTACGTTTACTTAGGAAAGGATGAACAAAAATGAGTGAGAAACAAGAAAAAATGATACCAGTATCACTGGCAAGAAAAGTGTCTGGCTTGCTTTCGCTATGGTCTATGCTCGGCACAATTGCTTTAAGCGTGACATTTTTCTTAAGACATGAAGGCTGTCTAACAGGGCTTGAAACCTTCTTGCTCGCTATTCTTATATACATAATAACGGGAGTATTAGTTTCTAAAACAACAAAGAACTTTGAGGAGGTAGAAAAATGAGCGTATGCGCCAAGAAAGATTTTGATTATATTGACGAAGAAACACAGAACGGTTACAGCGTATTTGTTATGCGTGAGGTTCTGGTTGACAAAATCCTTAAAACCTACCACATTGTAACACTCGCAAGGGTGGCAAAGCTACTGTTTGGTTGGGACTGTCAAGTGATAAAGTTCACTGACAATGATGGCTTTGGTATTGCCTTTCCCAAAGAGTTTGACAAGGTACAAGAGCATCTTGCTCAAATGGCAATGGAAAAGTTTAGATAGAAAGGAACAAAAATGAAAATAAAAGTAGAAAAGATAATGCGCAAGCTAATTGACGACGTGGCTAATCAACTCGAAGAAGATTCTGCGTGGGACAATCCTTACCCCGTCCTACCGCACGAGTCCGAGAATAAAGATTATGAAGAATACAAAGAAAGGAGAGCAACAAATGACCGTTGAAAAAGGAGTGCAATACAAGTTTGAATGTGACGATTGCCAGATAAAAATAATGGTGGCTATAAACGCACCGCCAAGAGACGAAAGAAAAATAGTGGAGAGACTGCTGGACACTCATGTTATTTGTCCGCGCTGTTATGCAATGCTCGGTCGATCTCACTATGACTATTCATCGGGGAGATGGGAGTCATTTATTCTGGGAGATAGTCCGTCAGAAACACTTGGCGATTACA
>SL_3KL_010_SEDDRAFT_10004219_pt1 | contig 12984 bp, 14 predicted proteins | sample SodLakKL_010_SED_2_FD_10381 | JGI IMG/M metagenome (IMG submission 10381)
GTTACAAAGGGAGATTTTGTCTCAAAAGGCACGGTGTTTTTGTTTACAGTGATTCCTGCTTTATCCAGGGCAATTTCAGCATCCTTGCCGGTCACGTTTTTATTGGTCAGATCAATAAGGATGAGATGGTTATCAGTGCCTCCGGATACCAGGGTATACCCGGACCGGTTCAGGAATTCGGCCATCTTCACCGCGTTTTCAATGACCAGTTTCTGATACTGGGCAAATTCAGGCTTGAGAGCCTCTTTAAAGGCCACCGCCTTGGACGCGATGACATGCATGAGCGGTCCGCCCTGAATTCCCGGAAAAATCTGAGAGTTAAGAGTCTTGCCGAATTCTTCGGAACTCAGGATCATCCCTCCCCTTGGTCCGCGCAGGGTCTTGTGGGTGGTGGTTGTGGTAAAATGAGCATGACCTATGGGTGACGGATGAAGGCCGGTGGCGATGAGACCGGCAATGTGTGCCATGTCCACCATGAGCTTTGCTCCCACTTTGTCCGCGATATCCCGGAACAGCTTGAAGTCGATAGTCCTGGGGTAAGCGCTGGCGCCTGCAATTATCATGGCAGGTTTGTGCTCGAGTGCCCTGGATTTAACCTGGTCATAATCAATAAAACCGGTTTCTTTTTCCACGCCGTAAAATACAGTCTTGTAGAACCTGCCGGAAAAGTTGACCGGACTGCCGTGGGTAAGGTGTCCTCCATGGGAAAGATCCATCCCCAGGACCGTATCTCCAGGCTTTAAAACGCCGAAGTATACACCCATGTTGGCCTGAGAACCTGAATGGGGCTGAACATTTACGTACCCGGCCCTGAAAAGTTCCTTGGCCCGGTCCCTGGCCAGATCCTCAACCATATCCACATATTCGCATCCTCCGTAATATCTTTTGCCCGGGTATCCTTCAGCGTATTTGTGGGTCATAACACTTCCCATTGCCTGACGAACGGCAGGGGATGTAAAATTTTCCGAGGCAATAAGCTCCAGCTTGGAGAGCTGCCTTTGCTCTTCCAGGTCTATAGCCCGGGCGACTTCTGGATCAAGGTCTCTTAGTTCCTGCATATTCATAATGATCATGGTCCTGAAATTTGGTTGTGGTTAGTCGTCGAATTTCTTATAAAGAATAGCTGCATTGGTTCCGCCGAAGCCAAAGGAATTGCACAGGGCATACCTGATGTTTCTGGAGACCGTCCCATGGGAGCAATAATCCAGATCGCATTCCGGATCCGGGGTATCCAGATTTATGGTCCCCGGGATTTTGGAATGATAAAGGCTCAGTACGCTGAATACGCTTTCAATGCCCCCAGCAGCGCCAAGGGTGTGGCCGATCATGGACTTGTTTGCGGTAAGGAGCATATCGTAGGCATGCCTCCCGAAAACTTCCTTGATAGCCTTGGTTTCAGTGGCGTCGTTGAGTTTGGTGGAAGTGCCGTGGGTATTAATATGGTCCACCTGTTCAGGAGATACCCGGGCTTCCCGCAGGGCCTGCCTCATGGCCAGGGCCATTCCCTCTCCGGAATCATCAGGAGCGGTCATATGAAAGGCGTCTGCTGAAGCCCCGAACCCTGCGACTTCTGCATATATGGTAGCCCCTCTTTCCAAAGCGCTGTCCAGTGATTCCAGTAAAAGCAGGCCGCTTCCTTCGCCGATGACGAAACCGTTTCGGTCAAGGTCAAAGGGACGGCTGGCCTTTTCCGGGATATCGTTGCTCGTGGACAGGGCCTTCATTGCGTTGAATCCGGACACTGCCATGGGCGTGATGGTGGATTCAACCCCGCCGGAGATCATGGCTTTAGCCCGGCCAAGTCTGATGTCTGAAAAGGCGTAGCCAATCCCGTGCATGCCTGATGCACAGGCCGAAGTGGTCGCCAGGTTGGGGCCTTTGGCTCCGGTGGTAATGGATATCTGTCCTGCGGCCATATTGGCGATGAGCAAAGGTATGTAAAAAGGGGATACTCTTTTCGGGCCAGATTTCAGCAGTTTGGTATGAAACTCTTCAATGGTTTCAAGACCGCCCAGGCCGCATCCGATAACCGCTCCGCACTGAGTCATATCCATTACGTTCCGGTCCAGGCCGGAGTGCTGCATGAGCATCTTTGCCGAAGCCACTGCAAATTGACAGAATCTGTCCATACGCCGGGCTTCCTTGACGGACATGTACCTGTTTGGATCAAAATCCCTGACTTCGGCGGCGATCCTTGTAGCGTATTCAGAGCAGTCAAACCGAGTGAGTTTGTCCACGCCGCTTTTCCCGGACAAAAGTGATTGCCAGCTGATTTCCAGGTCAACGCCTATGGGCGTTATGGCTGAAAGTCCGGTAACAACAACTCTGGGCATTTGTGTTTCCATAATAATGATTTGGTGTTATATAATGAATATCGGATTCAGGAAATAGGAAAAGCCTTTTCCCGGCAGGCCGCCGGGACAGGCCTGCCGCTGTGCTCGCTGACAAGACGCTAAAACATGCGCGGACCAGGGAAGTCTTTGGGGCATGACTACTCATGCCCGTTAGTCACGGCTTTTGCAGGCTTATCAGGGCTGGCAGCCTATTGGTTGGCCTTGATAAAATCAATGGCCGCCTGGACAGTCAAGATTTCCTGGGCTTTTTCATCATCAATCTCCACATCAAACTCCTCTTCCATGGCCATTATCAGCTCGGTTAAATCCAGGGAATCAGCGCCCAGGTCTTCAACAAACTTTGATTCGTTTTTCACCTCTTCAGCTGAAATACCAAGCTGTTCAACTACGATTTCCTTTACTTTCTGCTCTACGGACATTTCATTTCTCCTTCGTACTTATGATTTTTCTGTTATCTGTTAATTGTTATCACTTGCCTGCTGATCGTTATCCGGAAATTTTTATCAGTCAATGTTCAGCAAACAACCGATAACCGATCTACATATACATCCCACCGTTAACCCCCAAAACCTGACCTGTTATATAGGACGCTCCCGGAGATGTCAGAAAGGCGACTGCTTCGGCAATGTCTTCCGGAGACCCGAATCTCTTCAAAGGGATCATGTCCAGATACTTACCCCTGATTTCCTGGTTCAGACCGGCGGTCATATCGGTCTCGACAAATCCGGGCGCCACCGCATTTACAGTGATATTCCTGGGCGCCAGTTCCATGGCCGCTGTTTTGGTCAATCCGATAAGGCCGGCCTTGGCTGCAGTATAATTGGCCTGGCCCGTATTGCCGGACTGGGCTGTTACTGAAACGATGTTTATGATTCTGCCGGTTTTCTGACGCATCATTATCTTGGCGGCCTGCTGCATGCAAAAGAAGGAGCCGCTCAGATTAACTTTTAGAACCTGCTCCCATTGTTCATAACCCATCCTCACCAAAAGTCCATCCATGGTCCGGCCAGCATTATTCACCAATACGCTTAAAAAAACCTGGTCTTTTATCTTTTCCTTAAAAAAGTCAACAATGGCTTGATGATCACCTATATCCAGGGCAAAACAGGATGCTTTTCCCCCTGAGTCCTCTATGACTTTACAAGTCTCAAGGGCGGGACCGGGCTTGCTAACATATGTTGCAAAAACCTGATAACCTGACTTGGCCAGACGTATTGCACAGGCCCGGCCAATTCCCCGGGATCCACCGGTGACAAGGGCTGTCTTGATTAACTCGGGCATATCAAACTCCATGAGGGGTTGAAAGCTATTGGTTTTCGGTTCCAGGGCAAAGGGAAAAAACCTTCCCGGGATAACATCCTGTTAAAACTGAACAAGAGCCGCCCCCCAGGTAAAACCTCCCCCAAAGGCCACCAGCAGAACCAGGTATCCGGGCTTGATCCTTCCCTTTTCCCATGCGTCAGCCAGGGCAATTGGTACAGATGCCGCGGACGTATTGCCGTAATCCTGGACATTGACAAATATCTTTTCATCCTTGATGTTCATTATTTTAGCCACGGCTTCAATGATTCTGATATTCGCCTGATGAGGTATGAACAGGTCAATATCATCAGCAGTCATATTATTTCTTTTCAAAATCTCCAGGGATACGTCTCTCATGGACCTCACAGCATGCTTGAAGACCTCGCGACCTTCCATTTGTACAAAAAAGTCATCTTCGACCACCTGCCCAGGAACCATGGCATGTGCGGATCCTCCACCCTTTACGGTGAGCAGGGGGCCTAACGAACCGTCCGCTTTAAGCACCACATCCTGAACATACCCTTTGGAAACATTATCGTCAAAAGGCTCATTGGAGATCACACATGCCCCTGCCCCGTCCCCGAAAATAACCGCAGTGGACCTGTCTTTCATGTTAATCCTAGAGGTAACGACTTCAGAGGCCGCCAGAAGTACCTTGGACCGGGGTAATAACCGGCATAAACCCCTTGCCAGTTCAATGCCGTAAATAAAACCTGTGCAGGCGGCATTGACATCCATGGCCGGGATTCCCCTTATACCCAGCTTTTCCATGATGATGCAGGCGGCATTGGGTACATATGCGTCAGGGGTGAAGGTGGCGGTTATGATGTGGGTAATATCCCCGGGCTTGAGGCGGGATCTTTCAAGGGCTTTCAGGGAGGCTTCATAGGCCAGGTCGGAACAGGCCTGACTGCTGACCACGTGTCTTTGCCTGATGCCGGTCCTGGAAACAATCCATTCATCATTGGTATCGACCAGCTTTTCAAGGTCCCTGTTGGTCAGCACACTGTCAGGCACGTAAAAACTGAATCCTGCTATATAGCTTTTTTTTGTCATCTGGCAAAGATCTTCCAAGTCAGGGTGCAGCAAGGGTAAATCGTTTTAATATAATTATTTATTAATAAATGACAAGGAAATCATCTGTCCGCCGACACTGGCAGGGCTTTTTTGCCGAAAATGCTGATGTCCTTGTTGGCGCCAAGTCCGTCTATGAGCAGCTGGTTGGCTCTGTTTCTGATGAATTCTCCGGCCATCAGCACGGCATTGGTGATAGCCTTGGAATTGGATGACCCATGACAGACTATGCCGATTTCATTAAGCCCCAATAGGGGAGCGCCCCCGTATTCAGCGTAGTCTATGCGACGGCCGAATCTTTTCAGCGCCCGTATTCCAAAAAGAAATCCCATCCTGGCCATCCAGCTTTTATTGACTTCTTCCTTAAGGATTTTGGTTAGAGAAAGGGCCAGCCCCTCCATGAGCTTAAGGGAAACATTGCCCACAAAGCCGTCACAAACTATAATATCGGCCTTGCCGGTAAAAAAATCCCGACCTTCGATATTGCCTATAAAATTCATGGAAGACATCCTGAAAAGCTTAACCGTTTCCCTGACCAGGTTGTTGCCCTTGTCGGCCTCCTCCCCAATGGTCAAAATTCCGATTTTGGGATTTTTTACGTGAAGCACGCTTCTGGCAAAAACCTCTGCCATCAGCCCGAACTGAATCAGNTGGTAAGGCTTGCATTCCACATTGGCCCCGACATCAATAAGTATTAAAGGGCCTTTTTCAGATGGCAGGATGGANGCCAGGGCCGGACGTTCTACACCCTTNATCCTGCCCANGGTAAACATTCCGCAGGCCAGNGTNGCCCCTGANTTGCCGGCGCTGACAACNCCCTGTCCCCTGCCCTNGCGGACCTGTTNNAAAGCTATTTGTATGGATGATTCTTTTTTCTTTCGCAAAACATCGGAAGGCTTTTCCGACATCTCAACCACTTGTTCCGCATGCACGATTTCAAGATCGATGTCCTTATGTTTCTGGCCAGCCAGGGTTTTTTGAATAATTCCCTCATTGCCCACCAGAATCAGCCCCAGGTTGTCCTTCCTGGCAGCAGCCAAAGCGCCCGGCACGACAACCTCGGGACCAAAGTCTCCGCCCATGGCGTCAACCGCGATCCGGGGCTTAGCTGACTGCATCCTGCTGTGGCCTTAAGTACTGACGTCCCTTGTATGTCCCGCAATCCGGACAGATCCGGTGAGGAAGCGTGGCTTCTCCGCACTCGCAATAAATAAAATTGGGGGTGGGAATATTATCGTGAGATCTGCGCATTCCTTTTTTGGATTTTGAAGTTTTCTTCTTGGGCAATGCCATTTTTTTTACCTCATTGCTTTTTCTTGATTTTTAATTGTTTAATCTTAGCCAACCTGGGGTCTCCGGAAACCGGTCCACATTGACAAAGACTCTTGTATATATTTTCGCCGCAAACAGGGCACAGCCCTGGACAATCATCGCTACAAAGAATTTTATCCGGCATGGCCAAAACTAATTGTTCTCTGACCACCAGGCGGATGTTTACCATCCACTTACCGTTCTCAAACTTAAGGATTCCTGCGCCAAGCTGTTCTTCCCGGTTTTCATCAAAATCTTCAAACAATTCAAACCCGTGGTCCAAATAGATTTGTCCAGGTTCAAGGCAACGAAAACAGGGTGAACTGACCCATCCCTTGAGATATCCCTTAAAAAAAACCCCCTGTTTCTGGGGAAGAACTGTCACTACGGCAATCATATCGCCAGCAATCTCACAATCAGGATCAATTACATTCCAGAGGAGGATCCAATCCTGATCATCTTCAAAATAAAACTCCCGGCCTTGGACCGGGATGTCTGATATGGGCAACCACTGTTCTTGCATATTAAATCCCAGAAAAAATCCCTAGCTTGTAATCCTGGTTATTGTCAAGATTTTTACTCTTGCCATTTTATTATTTTCAGGATAAGAATTTCTCTTTTAGTTGGATAGACTTTAAAATGCAAGGGTCCAAGAGGGCTGATATGCATAGATCAGGAGGAATTTATCATGAGCAAACAGTGTGAAATTTGCGGAAAAAAGCCTCAGGTGGGCAATAATGTCAGCCATGCCAACAACCGCAACAAAAGAAGATTCTTGCCCAATCTCCAGAAGGTCAGGTCCCGGGATAACCAGGGCGGAGTCAAGAGGATAAGCGTGTGCACCAGATGTTTGCGCTCAGGCTCGGTTGTAAAGCCAGCAATAAACTAACCGGTTTTTTTCATCACCTGGCATTTGAAGCCCCGGCCTGACCTGTAGCGTCATCCGGGGCTTTTTTAATTATTATCCTAAAGGAGTATTTATGCAAAGCAAAACTGCCTCAATCCTGAACCTGAAATACAGACCCGTAGCCCTTTTATGGTCGGATGAAAAGCCTGAAAAGGGAATTGAATTCAAGCAGGGACGCTGGTCCTGCGTTATGTTTTCCTTTGTAGCGGCCGCCAAGGGCAGGGAGGCGGTCTTTGGCCGGGAAACTTATGGCTGCTGGGGCGGAGGAGTAGGTCTTGGCTTTGGCAACAGGTATGTGGACTTTCCGGGCGGTGAAGAGTGTTTCCATTATTTTTTATCCAGCGGAAACATAAATTCTCCGAAAGGCAGGGTTGTGGGTGAACACATCAAGGGCCCGGGCATGGAAGAATTTCATGACGATTTTATGAAGGGCGAGCGCTACCTCAAGGGCCCGGAGCAGGTTGAAGCCTTTGTGAGCAAACTGCCGATCATGGATATCCCGGCCAAATACGTGATACTCAAGCCCCTGGACCAGGTACAGGAAAATGAAAATCTTCAGACAATCACATTCCTGGCCAATACCGATCAGCTCTCAGCTCTGGTGGTCCTGGCCAATCATGGGAGCAATACGTATGACAACGTGACTATTCCCTTTGCCGCCGGGTGTCAGGCAATAGGCATACTCCCCTATGCTGAAGGCAGAAAGGATCTGCCCCGGGCCGTTGTGGGCATGGTTGATCCTTCCGCCAGGAAAAACCTTCGCAAACTTCTGGATCATGACCTGCTGTCCTTTTCCATGCCCTTAGCCCTGTACCGGGAGATGGAATCCAATGTGGATGACAGCTTTTTATTTCGAAACACCTGGAAGGCTATCGCCGGATAATTAGCACAGGTTGTCCAGTCCTGACCCCTGAATAAAATAAACCGGCGAGGTAATGTCTCCTCTACAGGTGTAAAGGGCAAGCATGGGTTCACGGTTTGTTCTGGTGGCGTGGGCAAAGTCGCACGGATGAAAGACAAAGCTTCCGGACGGCTTTGTTTCCAAGTCTCCCTGCCCGGCCTTAAATAAAGGATTGCCCGACACAATATAATAGATTTCTGAAGCCAGGTGCGCGTGGGGGGGGGATAATATGTATCCGGTCCCAGAACTATGGTCCCGAGAATTATTTCATTGCTCAAAACCGGTCCTCTGGGTCCTATGATCTCTCCCAAGGCAAGCTCATCCAGAAATCCAGGATTTTTTCATTCCGGGGATAAAAAGGTGACCAGCAGATTTCCTTATAAATACCCTTAAGACAGACTGCCAACTCAGAAGTTAAGCCTTGCCGGGCATTCTCAACGGCTGTCCCCATGCNTCTCAGGCCAAAAACACTAAAACCTTTCAACAGCCCGCGTTTTAAACTGAACCCCTGACAAAATACCTGCCACCATATCCAACTCGGTTTTCAGATCTCCTGAAACACCAACCTGGCCAAACTTTGAATGACCCTGGACAGAAATAGTTCAAAATTCTCTTTTTGCATGATCTTTGATTATTTTTTCAGTTCCAAGCCTTCATAAAATTCTCCGCCCTTTCCCCTTGGTCAAGGTGCTCGATAAGGGCGCTGCCGAAGACTACCGCGTCCACAAGATCGGCAATGGGCTCCAGCTGCTCCGGGGCACTCAGGCCGAAACCAAGGGCCACAGGACACTTAAACGACTGCTTAGCCTCTTCAAGCTTTCTTCTCAACAACTGGCTGGCCCCTGCTTTTGTTCCGGTTATGCCAAGAACGGAAACCAGGTAGACAAATGCCGGATTAATCCCGGAATATTCGATCATACGCTCCTTAGGGGTATTGAGGCCCACCAGGGGCACAAAAGACAATTTGTTTTCTTCAAGCAGCTTGAGGTAAGGCCGTGCTTCTTCCAGAATAAGATCAGGAATGATCAGACCGTTCACTCCGGCCTCTCCGGCATCCCTTGCCAGATTTTCCAGGCCATACTGTAAAAAGGGGTTAAAATACCCCATAAGCACAATGCCTGCATTAATGCTGCTTCTTTTTTCCCTGAGGCCTTCCATTATCCAGGAGAGGCTTACCCCCTGCTCAAGACACCTGATTGACGCGTTTTCCACCACAGGCCCGTCGGCCACAGGGTCGGAAAAAGGGACTCCAATTTCAATAATATCCGCTCCTGATCTGTCCAGTTCCATAATAATATCCCAGTATACTTCCCTGACGGGAAAACCGGCCGGAACAAAAGGGATAAGGGCCTTGCGGCCTTGGCGCCCTGCCTCATTGATTTTTTGAGTAAGTATATTTTCATTATTCATGGTGGTCTCCTTTTTTCTCTATCTCCCGGACAATATCCAAATCCTTGTCGCCGCGGCCCGAAAGATTAACCAGCACTACGCTCCCGGGCCTGATTTCATCGCTGTTGGCCATAACCCAGGCCAGGGCGTGAGAACTTTCCAGGGCCGGGATTATCCCTTCCTTGCGACACAATAAATAAAAGGCATCCAAAGCCTGGACGTCATGAATCACTTCGTACCTGGCCCGGCCGCTGTCCTTTAAAAATGAGTGTTCAGGACCCACGCCCGGATAATCAAGCCCGGGAGCTACTGAATGAGAGGGCATGATCTGGCCATCGGAAGTCTGAAGCAGATAGGTGTGCGTGCCGTGCAGCACCCCGAAACTTCCTTTATTCAAAGTAGCTGAATGATAACAATCCGGAGTTCCTTCTCCTCCCGCTTCAACACCCACCAGCTGCACCTCGCTGTCCCCGGCAAAGGGATGGAAAATGCCAATGGCGTTGGAGCCTCCACCTACGCAGGCGACCACCATATCCGGGAGCCTGCCGGTTTTTTCAAGAAACTGTTTTTTTGCCTCCCGGCCGATAACCGATTGCAGCCTTCTGACCAGCAATGGAAAGGGGTGCGGACCAACAGCCGACCCAAGACAATAATGGGTATCCCCCTGATGTCCTATCCAGTAACGCAGGGCAGCGTTAATGGCGTCCTTGAGTGTCTTTGTCCCGCTCTCCACCGGCTCCACCCTGGCTCCCAAAAGCTGCATGCGCCTTACATTGTGGTTTTGTCTTTTAACGTCCAGGGCGCCCATGAACACGATGCACTCAAGTCCCAAAGCCGCTGCAGCCGTAGCTGTGGCTACCCCGTGCTGCCCCGCCCCGGTCTCGGCCAGAAGACAGGTCTTGCCCATGTGTCTGGCCAGAAGGGCCTGTCCCACGGTATTATTTATCTTGTGAGCACCGGTATGGGCCAGGTCTTCCCTTTTGAGCCACAAGTCAAANCCNAGTTCCCCGGACAGGTTAACGCACCTGTAAATGGGCGTCGGCCTGCCTACAAATTCACTGAACACCCGGCTCAGTTCATCTTTAAATTTTTGGGTGTCCATAATATCCTGCATTGCCCCTTCAAGTTCAGCCAGGGGCGGAACCAGCAGTTCCGGAACAAATTGCCCCCCGAATTCCCCAAAATATCCTTTTTTCATTTTTTTCTCCTGACAATATCTAAAACTTTTCTTATTTTTCGCGGGTCCTTTCGGCCTGGACTCAGTTCAACTCCGGAATTGAGATCAAGGCCTGCCATGCCCGTCACAGGCAGGTTGCCGATATTTTCCGGTCCCAGCCCCCCTGCCAGGAAAAAAGGCTCCGGGCTTTTGATCTTTTCAAGCCAGGGGCTTAAAATGCTTCTTCCATGTCCACCAGCACATTTCCCGGCGTCAAAAAGAAAATAACGGCAAACATCTTTATACCGGTCAATCTCCAGCTGAAAATCTTCCAAAGTTTCAAAACGTTCCGGCCAGAAAACGCGGATCACCCTCAAGGATCCCAGGGCCAGGCACACATCCGGACTCTGGCCTCCGTGAAGCTGGACAAGGTCAAGTCCGGCCGCGTCAAAGATTTCCAGTATCTCTTCGGATTTCTGGTTAACAAACACTCCCACCCGAAGTTCTTTTTTCTTTTTCCAGGAACCAACAAGCCCGGGGTCTACATTCCTCGGGCTTGGAGAATGAAAAATAAACCCGGTCAGGTCAACGGCCATGTCCTGACAAACTTTAAGATCATCCTCCGTGGTCAGACCGCAGACCTTGATGTGCAATCTGTTCATATGGTCAGCCCCCTTAACTTCATCTCGGGATTATCAGAGGACATAATGCTTGTACCTATTAAAAATGCCTCAAATCCAAGATAATAAAACTCATAAACCTGGTACTTATTTTCAATTCCACTGGCGCAGATCCAGGTTTCCCGGCTGTCTTTTTCTTTTATCAACTCCCTGGAGACATCCAGGTCCACCACCAGCCTGTCCAGGTCCCTGTTGTTGACCAGGATAACCCCGGCCCCGGATTTTCTGGCCAGGTCCAGCTCTTGATGGTTGAATATTTCCACCACCGGCTCCAGCCCGTATCCCAGGCTCATCTCCACCAGCTCCCTTAAAAGTCCCGGTTCCGGGACAATCCTGACTATGAGCAAAAGGGCCGAGGCCCTGGTGGCCGCAGTCTGCTCTACCTGCAGGGGATGAAACAAAAAATCCTTGCGAAGCACAGGCAGCTCTTGCCGGGCAAAAATTTCCAGATAATCAATATCACCCTGGAAATACTTTTTCTCGGTGAGAACCGAAACAGCTGCCGCGCCGCCCCTGACAAACATTTTGGCCGCCTCCCGTGCTGGCACACTGGAGTTTATAATCCCTCTGGAAGGCGAGGCCCTTTTGTATTCGGCTATGATTGACGGACCGGTTTTCTTTAAGGCCTTAACCAGCTTTGGTCGTTGCCTCTGTAAAGGCTTGGCCGAAATACCCTCAAGCGCCTGCTTTTTTAGTAATTCAATCTCTTGGTGTTTGGCCTTTACAAACTTTTCAAGCATTTCATTTTTCATCTCGGCTTTCCCTTTTAATAAGGGTTTGTTTCAGTAGAAAATCAAACCTCTTCAGCCCTGCCCGGACTACCTCCCGGGCCTGAGCCATGCAGTCATTAAGGGTCTGCCCGGAATCAAGAAGATGAATTGCCAGACCAAGATTCAGGGCTACCATATCCTGCATGGCCGAGGGACCGGTCCCGCCAAGGATCTCTTTTTGCCTCGCGAGTGCCTCCTGCTTATCCTTGCAGGCCATGGCCCCGGCAGAACATGCGGAAAATCCGAATTCTTCCGGATCAATTATCTCCTCTGAAATTCTTCCTTCGCGCACAAAAATGACCCTGTTCTTCCCGCAGGGGGTGAGTTCATCAAAACCCTTGGCCCCGTGAACCACCGCTGCTGACTGGACTTTATTTTTTTTAAGAACAGAGGCCATGATGGGCATGAATGAAGGATCGGGAACCCCGAGGATCTGATGAGTCGGCCTTGCCGGATTAAGAAGCGGTCCCATGAGGTTGAATATGCTCCTTATGCCCAATTCCTTTCGAAGGGGAGCGACTCCGGCAAAGCTCGGATGAAAGTGCGGGGCAAAGAGAAAGGCGAAGCTTGTCTTGTCAAGCTCGGATCCAACATCAAACGGATCACTTAAGAGGGGCAGGCCCAGGGCCTCGACCACATCCGCACTGCCGCATGAGCTGGACACCGCCCGGTTGCCGTGCTTGACCACCTTTACCCCAAGGTCGGCCAGAAAAAACGCCACAGCTGTCGAACAATTGAAACTGCTGCGCCCGTCCCCGCCTGTTCCGCAGGTATCTATCCGGACACCCTTTATCCCGGTCACCAGCCTGGCCTTTTCCAGGGCCACGCTCACGGCCGCCCCTAGTTCATCACCTGTCTCACCTTTAAACCTCAGGCCCAGAAGCAGAGCTCCGCTCTGGGAGGGCGACAAATCCCCTTCAAACATTGCCCTGAAGATATCGCGGCTTTCCTGGTATTCAAGGTTTTGTCTTTCACATATTTTATTAAGTGATTTTTGAATGTTCATAAGAATTCCCCCTTTAATAATCTGTTATTTCACCCCGGCCATACCCAGAAAATTCTCTACAATCCTGGGGCCCATGGGGGTGAGAATGGATTCAGGATGAAATTGAACCCCCATCCAGGGCCGGTCAAGATATT